>Ga0210059_1005496_pt1 | contig 20391 bp, 10 predicted proteins | sample Ectturendosymbi2_FD_188042 | JGI IMG/M metagenome (GOLD analysis project Ga0210059, IMG submission 188042) | Ecteinascidia turbinata endosymbiont from Florida, USA - Sample 2 (SPAdes) (version 2) | ecosystem: Host-associated > Tunicates > Ascidians > Unclassified | place: Key West, Florida...
TGCTGTTACTTCAGCCTTTCAACTTTTCACCCGTAAGCTTTGCTTGCAATTTTCAGGACTGAGGATGCGTAATTTTACGTGAAATCGATTTCCTATTAAAAATTTGCTGATCGATTCCTTGCTTACACCCATCGTGGAAACTACATACTTGGTTTTCTATAATCTGTGTTATCATTTGTGAGGTCAACATTGTTGCTGCACAGAAACAACCATAGCGTATTTATTCGATTGTTAGCCACCCTTATAGTAAGCCACCCTTGATTGTAAGCCGCACTTGAAGATAGGTTACCTAAGATTCTGAGGTACTTTCGTGTATAGTACGTTTGTGTTTATTGGCAACCCTGGCAATGATGCTCACACCACAACTGCCTTCTGTTCATCATAATCCCTCCTGTGACGGAGCGAGCACGTGATGCTGAAGAAAGGACAGATAGTTGCCAATAGAGATTTTGGGCAACAAAACGTAGCCAAGAAAAGACTGAGCGTCTTCTAGACCTTATGATAAACTGAAGAAAAAATTGTAACCCGCCCCAGATTGTAACCGTCCTTGACAGCAAGCCGTACGAAATTACGAAAAAAAAAACTTCATAAGCCGCGGCTAACAATCGCATAAATACCGTAATTGGTAAAGATTTTTTTGTTTTTTCACGAGTTCCCATTGCCCTCAACTCTTTTACTGCCCTGCCTGCCCTACCGCTGTTCCGGCGCCCCTGTTTTCCACTTACGCATTTCATCCTATAATGGTTGAGGTTGAATGGCCAGAAGTACCATCTACTCTAGACGTATATTAAAACAATCGTGATTCCTCGACAGCCAGTTAGTTGGGGCAAAAAAAGATTGGGGCAATCTCGCAAGCAAAGCAGCATTCGGTCCCGTGTATCCACGGCTCGAGGCAAACTGTAAGGATGTGGCATCAGAGCAAACCAAACAGCCTTTAGCGCAAACGCAGGAAAAGAGCTGGTTAACATTATCTTTAGAATAATTTCGTTTGCATGGGACAGAATGTCTTTCCACACAGTGCTTTGGTGCACCCCTGCACCCTACCTCCCACATCACTGTGTTGAATAGACTTTACGTTAGGTTTGCGACGAAGTAACACTCACGCACAGCTTTGCCACAGTGTAATCAAAATTTAGTGAAATACAATAGAAATTTTGAAGACGCTGTAGTTTTAAACAGCGAAAGGAAAACGGTCCAAACTATGAACGTAAAGTATACTCAGCGGCTTTTTAAAAAATTTGCCCTAATTAACCAATCAAAATCCTGAACACCAGACCTTTTAATTTTCAAGTCGACTGAAAACCGCTGGCTAGCTCATTCTATAGTCCAGAACAAAAAAATACACCCTAGTTACCGCACCTGAGTCTGGCTACCAACGAAAAGCCGCAGAGTGAACGATTTCAAGCACGTGCTTTCAGTGCTTGACCCACACTTGGCGATATCCAGGTGCGCAAGAAAAGTGTTGTTTACGCAGTCCTTGGCGAAAACGTACTGACAATGGCCGACGAAGGAGAAGAACGTGTCGTCGAATGTCTTGTAGTGTGCAAACCCGAAAACTTGGGCCGTACTGGGACACAGCGACGATTCGCATTCCCACTGTCCTGATGTACAGACGCTGCTCACATAAAAAAGAAACGAAAAGCTTATGTCTTGTTTATTGTGTGTAAAAATATAAGCAGGCGGTATCGGCACAAATATTTGTGGACATAACGTTCAGATATAACCTCGTAGGCTTCCATACAGTAACAATTTTAGTTGGAAACTCCAGACAAGATCGTTCAGTTGCTGCGAATAACTCGTAAACGTTCTCCAACAAATTCAAACTTGTTTTTATGAATGCTACGATCGGCAGCAGAAATACTAACAGCATTTGAGATGGTCTTGGTCAATGGCAATTAAGTCGACCAATGACTGCAATATGCTTTTGTCGGGACGGACAAGAATAACTTTCTTGCTCATTAACGCAAGTTATTCAGGGAGTGCAGAAGTTGCGAATCGGTACCACAGCTGAAATTTATAACGCTGACACGATAGCCACGACGAACGCATAACCCGTCTAATATTTCTGTAACTTTTCACGTACGGTTTCTTTAATTTAATCATACACTTCAGACGAACTTATTTAACTCGAATCGAGAGTCGTTGGCGAAGCATTTGTGTCGAAGTCGAATGCGAAAAAAAATTATAAGGTGGCATTGCAATCAGTTGTTTCTCATTCTGACACCATACATCAAACGTTCAATTCCACATAAATAGTCCAAGTGAAACAAATCACAAGGTTTTCTCACAAGTAACAAGAAATAAAAGGATTTTTTTTCTGGTGAGTTCCTTATGGCGAGAACGCAGTGAAGGGGTTGAGTTGTCCGCGATGTGATCCTTGATCAATTTTACAAAAGCAATTGTCATGAATTTGTAACGGCAGTTTACCAGTCATTGCAGTTGTAAATACTTGACCTATCCCCGGGTTTGTACTCCACACCTCGGTGATTACAGGGGCAGTTGGGAAGGGCAATACACTCGCTGCCAAGTCCGTAGGTTCCTGGAATAAAGCAACAGTCGAAAACCTGACGAAGTTGAGGCTCGGGTGGCAAGTATTGCAAACAAAAATCCGGTTAATGCCGACGGCACAAAAGTACACTGAGTATGAGACAGATCTACGCCGGAAGAAAAATCAACAGCGGAATGATGCCAAGTCACCACGTTTTGATCAACGTGTACGCTTAAAAGGACAACAACTGGGCTGCAATAGTTAAAGATCCAAAACATGTAATCAGCGCCATAGAAGGTTTTCGAAGATATTCAAGTCGCTGATAAATCGCAGCGAAAGATTTAAGGAATGCTGGTAAATTGGCAAGGACTGTAAAGTGAACGTACCGGCTGGACACTGGCAGCGGTCGAAGCAATCCTGGCCGGGCAGTAGGCGAGGCATGCTACACGTCTGTGAAGATTCCTGTCCGCATTCCATCCACTGAAGTTGTTGAGGACAGACGCGGTCTAAACGTGAATATTTTTTGCCACGAATCAAGCGGGTAATTTTAATAAAAAACTATCTAGTGTCAAGTCCAAGAAACACTGATATTGAAAAGTATACATAAAACGCATAGACGAAGTCAAAGCAACTAACGAAACACAGTGGCAAAACATCCTTTCCAAGCAGTCTTTTGCACAGGATATACATATCAAGTTCTTCGTTATCTTTTACTCACAGCACTGATTTTCTGTTCTCCATTCTGGGGGTTTCCCTCCAACAAGAGCACAGCTTCTGGAATAGAGCGTGACGACATCGCAGTGACAGTTGGCGTTGATAGAGTAATTACACCTGCACAGCTCTTTCTTGCAAAGACTGAAAAACTCGCTTGGGTCGAGATAATTGTGGCAAGAGGTAAATCGCGACAACAAGATGTTGCAAATTTTCTGCACATCCTACAAAAACAAACAGCAATCATGAAGGATGCATCTGCCAGTGGCGTAGGCAGAAAACTTTCATGGGGGGGTCATTCAGTGGCATATGGTTGTCATTTGCATTTGGTGTGAGCTATTAGTGACGTCACAATCTGACGTCATATTCATGTTTCCAAACCAACGTTTTGGCGAAGTTTGTTGACATAACATGCATATTCTTCTACACACACTCCGCTAATTTTATAAACTTTCAGCGCTCCAGGTTAGGATATTGAAGGAAAATAAACTCAACGCTACGACACAGCAGCTCATAACTGCAAAATATCAGGCTTCCCGTTAAAACAGGGGAGTAAAAGACACTCATCACTGCGTCAGAGCAATTTACAACGAAAAAAATGAGGCTGCGCTAATGTTTGTGGAATACGAGCAGTCGAGCGTAGGTGGGCGGCTGGATTGGCTGGCGCACACCCCGGTTTGCAAGATAGAATCTTGCTAAACTACACAAGAATTGAGAATGCGCATAAGTATGCAAGAAAACTTTCAATTTTTTGTTATGTATAGAAGTCCAGCAAATTTTGTTTTCCATTTTCCCTGCTGAGGCAATATCAAATACCTGAATCCTTCTTTGTTAAAAACGGCTGTTTTTGAGCTCGTGCAACAGATTTATCATGCTACAGAAATTGGTAATGCAGTCAATGCGGCCAGCGCTTGCGTTAATCAGCCTTCACAGACAAAATAAAGGCAATCGTTTCCATTAAACTGAACTATTGCGGAACATAATCTTAAACATGCGAAATGGACGAAAGGTTCGCAAAAAGCGGTGAGGTGGTATCTGGACATAGGCGATAACCCAAATTCCCACCAAAACTTAACATTTTGAAATTTGGCTTTTGGCCCATTCACAATGTTCCTTGAAATCTGCATGCAAATTTATTCAATGGTATTTGCATTAAGTCGACAAATTAACATGCAAAAAGTATCCGTAAACAATTAATCCCTTTTGCGCAGGTATTAAAGTTTTGTAAATATTAAGCTCAATGGGGGTTAACCCCAAATCCCCCCCTTGCGTTTACCCTTGGCATCTAATCGATCTATATGCTTAGAACAAAAACTGCGAAAACTGAGTTGTCTTATGTTGGTATCCGACAAAAAAATTCGGAAACGTATTTTGAATAACAAATAAAACACTACAGACGCAACTTACGCTGTAGCCCAGTGATTCCTAACCGCGGCAACCTATACGGTGCCGTTTATGATACTCAGCTAATACGTTTTTCGATATATCATTAAAAATACTTTTTCAAAATGTTATCAAACTTTAAGCAAATTTCTATGAGTTAGAAATTGGATTCCGCAAATTATATATCTCATCTGTAGGGTGCCGTAAGCCTAAAAAGGTTGGGAAACACTGCTGTTGCCTGTCGCACACAAAATCATTTTAGCGCAGTTTTGCACAAGACCTCTATCGTGTTTGATGAGTTGGCGCGCGTGTAGCCGAGTGCCTGAAAAGTGCACTATAATTCCAGCATTCGTTAAGTTTCTTTAACAGAAGCGAAAGAAGGGTAGAGTCTAACATAGTACATCATTACACGACAGGCGGTACAATCTCTCGTAAAGGTTAAAGGGTCTTCGCCCATGTAAAGGAATGCTTATGCCATGCCAGAAACTTGTGTTGATTGGGAAAGGTAAATAATGGCAAATTTGAAAAGAATATAGAAAGTTTGTATTTAAAAAAACTCAGAAGATATCATGTTGGATTTAGACAAAACAACCTTAGAAATGTGTTTAAAAATGTGAAACAGTACACATGTGGCCAAGCACAAACGCACTCCAAGCGCAAGTAATGCATCAACTTACGCAGAAAATAGACGTGGTTTTTGACCTGTGCGGTAAAAACATGTACAAAATTACCTGGACAGTGGACACTTCATTACAATAAATATTATCGATTATTGCCCATTCGGGTTTTGTCATACATGCAATTGGTGGCATCTACGGTTAACGCACAGGTGTACCTGAGAAGCTTGACAATCAGAAAAGTTTTCGGAGACAATCTGCATGTCAGAGCAACTTCCGTCAACATCGCGATGGACCCACGTTTTCGCAATAACATGCCCTGGCATCGCACCTTCCATTGTTTCACCTGGGCCGCAAGAAATAGTGGAACACGAAAGTGCCACAGAAAAACAGTTTATCACAAAATCGAGAACCCAGTAAACGTGTTTTCGGAGTTCTTTTCAGATCTTATTTTCAGCGAAAAATGAGGATTTCTAAAATTTGCCTATTACGCCTAAAAATTTTGAGATAAAAATTCTTGAAGAGTGTGAAATAATTTTCGCGCAATGCAGCACTCAACCAAAATGTAATAAATCTATTAATAGTATTACTAATATTTAGTAAGGAGGAAGTCATCATCGAACCTGATGGATTTCTACAAGGAGCGAAATCTCTTGAAAGAATGAAATTTTCAGGTATGAAATTTCAGATTTTTCCTAGTAGGTCCTTGACCAGTCATTTGTTTTCCACGCAATTTAAACAACTACCACCATAATGTTATGACTGAGATGTCGCATTTCTGATGAAAAGGGAGCAACAGGTACCTGGATAAAGTCCTAAAAACTGAAACACTAACGTAACTGTGGAAGTTGCACCATATAAAGACACAGCGGCAACCTACACAGAGTGAGACCAAACTAAGCCTAATTCAGTGGATTTACAGTAACATAAACAACACCATAACCCAAAACGAAGTTAAAGGTACATGCTACTCAATGCAACCCGAATAATCAATTACATTCAGCAAAAACTTCAACAAAAAACAACAGAAAATTGTCATAAAAATAAAGGAGAGTAAGAAATCTACCTTGTCGCAGCACAAGATCATCCGCACTTTTTGAGTTGTAATTTCCGCACAGTCCTTGTGTTTTCCCGATAAACTTCTTTGCATGTAGAAGAACATGAACAGCACTCATTCCTCGGTCGTATTTCAAGGTCATGTCTCCCAGAGTCAGAATGACGAAAGGCTGGATTAAAGTTATCATAATGCCATGTCCATCGTAAGGCACAGAAATGCTGCGAAAAAAAAACGTCCTTACTCAGTTGAAATGCCAAGGATCTAAGTTCTGCTCTTGCTGGGTTCTAAATCGTTTATTGCCAGTTTACACGTTACCTATCCTCAAACTCAACCACCAGGTCTAAAGTGCACGGCATTCTATCGCGTACTTTTGCATTCCGTTCGCCCCCCCAAAAAAATCCTTCAGCTGCAAAAAATCGCACGGCGGAATTTAAAATGTACGAATCATGACTTTTCGAAGACCTAGGCAGGAAATGAACCGAGTACGTAAAAACGAACAAAGGTATACACACGTTTCGTCGTTTACTGCGATCTCTGCATTGGTGATTGTGACCTTTAAGTTCGAAGCAGAAATGTAGACGGTGATTTTCGTAATACAGTTTCCCAAGTTGTATTGGTATTTTCCTTCCATTGTACAGTAAGGGCTTTTCCTGACAAGAACCTGTAGCACACGATAATAATCATGAAATCACCAGTATTTTTTAACTTTATTCATCATGGTAAAATTCAGGGACCTAGAAAACCGGGAACATTTCTCTCCCTGCACCTAAAAAAAATCAGGGGTGGAGGTGCCTTTTTTCATAAAAGCATTGTAGGTAATGTCATCGTATATCGATTTGAAACACAGTTTATTGCAAAATCGCGCATCTAGAAAATTCAGAATTATTTTCTATAGAGTCTATTGTTATAATCGCTGAAAAACTTTTAATGTGACAATGGTCCCATTACGTGTGCGCTTTTGCATTGAACTCAAGCTAGCAGTTTGACCTTGTGGTGCGTAAGAACGTACCAGTGAGCATATAAGCACAGCAAACGATCTACACACTAGAAAGTTTTGTACTGCTTAATATCAGCCACTGTTTATTATTCCAGCAAACACTACATGTTATGTTTATTTTATTAGTTTTTTGCTTATTCTATTAACAAGAAACGTGTTCGTTTTGTTGCCTGGTTTTATGGAATTTTTATGAAAGACTTCTGGAATAAAAACGCCGAGTTTTGTCTAATAAACATTATTTGGAAAGAAACAAGCATATCAGTTGCGATGTTGTTTTTAATACGTTTAATGCCTCCTGATCTATCGCTGCTCTGCTTTCCCTAGTGAAATTTATTCCTTAAAAAACTGAAAGCTTCGTTTTGATGACAACTGATAACAACTAAAATTATTGTACTACAAGCAGCTCCTTGCTTCTTAAATAGGGTATGCCACATTTTTACAAGTGTAATTGTAATTTAGGAAATGTTAGCATTTTCAAATGCTTAGGTTTAGCTTCAAATTTTTATTAGACGCAAGGAAAGATGTTTCGTAACCGTGCCACGCAAAAAGTAGTACAAGTTAAACAGTATGTCATGAAACACAATAAGGGGGCCATGGCAGCTTTTAAAGATTTACTGTTCACATCGACACACTGATACACCATCGCTGAACATTGTTTCTTTACCGCCAGAGCAGTGACTGGAAACAAGAAAAGTAATATTGCTGTAAAATGGAAAAGTACCGTACTGAAATAGGATGTTGACATTCCTCATTATGGAGCACAAGCAAACTTGTTCGCGAACAACAGCTTTTCTTACTTTAAAATCCGGCGTGCCACTGAAAGAAACCATTTCATATTGGCAGACTCCAGGAAAGTCATAAACAAGGCCATCAAATGTGATCACATTGCCAGCTCCAAACATTGTGCACATAATTCCATGTATGTCCGACTTAGCGTTTAGAGAAACATTGGCATTGCCGCTATACAACTCTGTCAAAAAACAAACACTCTAACATTGGAAGAACACAATTTAAAAAATGGATGGTAAACTGCTTTATGAATAATAGCAATGAAGTGATTTGCAGCCAGCACTAAGTTGCGAAGCGGTCAAAAAACGAGTTTACGCGGTTAACTTAGATGAGGGCTGACTGCTATTAAGAAAAAGTCAGATGAATACATAAACGGAACAACGCCCCTAACAAATAAATTCATATGAGACCGCAATTTGCTCTGAATAACCGGTAATATTTTTTCACGCAATTGTTCTCAACGTTGTTGAATCAAACCGTAATAAGGAGTATTTGAGACATTTTTGTACTGTAGAGCCTTGTCGACGGGCAAAGCAGTGTAAGGAATCTATCTTGAGTACGCAATATGTGTTCAAGATTTTATCAGGCCCAGTTTTCATTAAAAGAAAGACAGTTCACAAAAAGTTTTGCTTCAAAATGGATTAAGAAGTAATAGCTTGCATTTAACTTACAAACTCAGTCTCAAACAAGCAATGGCTTATAAACATAACAAAACCGGAAATCCAGTCAAGAGTAGATGCAAACTCTTGAAATACACCCATACTGCTTCTCGTTCCGCTGCACGAAAAATCCTGTAGCACCAAGTTTGAAAGGACCGTAATATACCACTTGAAAAAAGCAGAAGCCACCCTATAAATGCCAGCAACGCGTCCAAGGAAATTTTCATGTCATGTACTGCATTGCCTTAAATTGAATACAATGAATTCAATGGGGATTTCATAGCAAACATTTCGGTAACATGACGACTCAAACATGGCTTTGATTCTAAAGTGTATAAGTGACTCGTTCACATCAACATCTCGATAATGAGACTGACACCACTGTACGTTACACTGTTGATCTCAAACATAAGATAGTTTTATCAAACTCAATAAATTTTCTAAAGATTATGATCTCACGAACCTTAACAGATTTTTCAACGTTGTTAGTCTTTCTAAAATTGACCATGAGGGAAGATCAGAGTTCAGTAATATGAACTTGTCAGCAATACACAAAGTTAGAAAGTGCAAAAAATGTTTATTGAAGAAATCAAGAAAAATTACACATTGAAATAGAAGCCTTTAGAATGCTTAGTGCTTTTCAGTTAAAGTGAAATTATTCCTATGGGAGGCCCGGGGAAGGTTACCTCATGTGTAGATAATCTATTTAGTTAATTCATAGATACATGCATATAAAATACATATACTTTTTCTATGCATACAATATTTCTATCTACAGCTTTTTCTGTTGAATTCATACATGCTGCAGATCAACACACTCTAATCAACGCTGTGGCATAACGCACTGTTTAGTTACATGGCAAAACTTTCAGTGAAGAAGTACAGTACATGTACATTGCACAACTATATCTCAATGACAGTATATTTTGCTTTATTAGGTAAGATTGTGAAAATGTTAAATGATGACCAGTTCACCAAAATCAGTCACTGAACACACAGTTGACTTACGGTACATGCATCGATGGCCAGTGTAGTTATCCATGCACTGACAAGCGTTTCTGCTTATACAATATCCTCCATTTAAACAAGGGGGATAGCATAACTCTGTTAACAAAAGTTTTAAAAAAACAAGTTCAATATTTACAAAATATAAGTTGATGACCTAAACCTACCAATTGTAGACACGTTGGAACAGTAAACTAGGAATACCTATATAAAAACATTCTCAACATACCTGGCTAATACAATTAGAGTTTACTGATCTTAGCACAAAAATAAAGTTATATTATATTCTGCTATTGTTCAACATTGGTTCTAAAGACACAACAGTATGAAACACAACAACATGAATAAAACTGCATATGAAATAAAACATAAAATATTCTCAATTAAACTTTAACAAATGAATCATGCATCAAACTATTGCTACAAATGGTGTCTAAACTTTACGAGAATTTCGAGAGTTTGCTAAAAAAGTCTTAGACCAAAACCGAGACCTGTGAACGTGCAAGGGCGGAACTCCAGGCTGAAACATTTTTCGGCTTAGCAAAATTTTTTATAGTGTTTTTAAAACAAATCATCCATTCTTCCTAACTTCCATTTCATCCAATTTAACCCATTTGTCAGTTTTTTTATTTTCCCTTCATTTAAAAGCAGACTGACAGCAATTAACAGGTTGAGCGCTGGAGATTTGTAGTCATGCCTCAAACTCTCGCGACAAAGACCACATGGTCACGACTTACATCTTTCGAGGCCGAGGAACGCAAAAATGGGTCTCGAGACGCCGTTGTCAAGTCTCGAGGCTCCGCATCACTGATCGAAACCTCGAGACCGAGACTTGGTCAAAAAATCCGAGACTCGAGGCCTGAACGTTTGTCGGGGTTCGCGAAACTTCCTGAAATTTCTTAAAAAAAGTCTCAACACTTGAGAAATTTAATTTTGTTGAATCCCAAGCATTTTTGCAAAATATTTTGATTTTTTCTTCTCTGAAGATAGGACAAACACGGAAAAGGTTAAACGTAGAAGCTTTACCAAGTCATGGAACATTTGAAGTCCCGGGAGTAAACGCTTGAGACCGAGATCTGCAACGAGAGGAGACCTGAGACCTTCGAGATCGAGACCCACAAAATCGAGTAGGTTCAGTCACTTTCAACGTCACTGGCAAATTAGATGGTCTTGATGGAAAGAGGTACGCTATTTACGAAGCAAGTGTTAGCTAACATCTATCCGGTGATGTATGTAAAGTAAACTTTGTCGTATCCTTATGTTCTTTCAGTAAACCTTCAGATACGGGCCACGAGTCTAAAGATAATGCTTGAGTTGACGAGTTTGTTAAATCAGTGTTCCGTACGCTTTTAATGGCTGGAAGAATTCTTGTGAAATATCTGATAAGATCCACAAACTTGTAAGGAAGCTAATTTTCAAACCAGTTTCAGTCTTTCCTTCTTCCCCAATAATGCACAATTTTACAAATTGATGCATAGTAAAAACAATTTGACTAATTTTACATGCCGGTCTGAGAGCCAACTCTGTCGAATTGTGGGGAAAATTCGGTGCAATTTACCTTTCAAACACCTCTACTCCCCGTGGAATAGCGCCCTTTTTCTTTGTGGAATACCTTTTTTTTAGGCTGTATCACACGTGAATATGGCCAGTGTTTATTAAACTTCTGAGAACGAGAAGAAATAATGACGACAAGATTTACGTTTTTGTTTCTCAGTTCGTTTCAAGGAAACAGTTCAGAAATTAAACGACTCTATAGAAGGGCTAAGTACAAGGGTTTCGCACATTTTTTTCAACCTTTCGCAGTAGCGTAGCCCAAAAATTTTTTGGAGGGGCAAATCTTTAGACTTTAAGCGAGCAACAGTATTTGTTTTGGGACACCACCTGCCAAAGCAAAAAAAACAAGATATGGCAGAAATTTTGGGGGCTATGGCCCTGTGGAACTCCGGGTTACGCCCATGGCTTTTCAAACGTTTGAATACCACTTTGGTAGTGTTATTTGGCGTGTTTTTTAACTACTTCGCCCCTCCAATTCCAAGCCTAGATACACCACTGCTAGCAAATGTCCTACATTTGCTGCTTTTTTATTCTTGTATGCTTAAATTGAAATGACACGAGGGAACATCATGCGTGACCAACATACTTTTAAAAATCATGCATGGCAAAGACATTTTTATAATTCAAGGATTTTTTCTTTTTTTTCAAAAAATGCATTTATTTCGGGAAAGCACAAAAATTAAATTTTGATATATAGTAAAAGTTATTGTCCATAAACCCCTTTATGTGCATGTTTTAAGACATCCAGATATTTAGCTCCTGCATTCAATTTTTAACGTTTGACTTGTTTGCAACATCACGAGTCGTTTCGGAAGAAGAGGATGTTCCAAAACTCGGTTTGCGTTCCAATGAAAAGTGAAATGATATTGAAAAAAATGTTTACAAAGACTTGTCCAGCCATCTCATGAACATCTTTAAAATGACGGTTCGTAAAAAATCTAGCTCTGCACAGGATTTCTGCAATATTTTTACAAAGTGCTTTTGTATCTGAAGCAAAGTCACAAAAACAATGTCACGCTGTAAGCAGCGGTTAACGTCATTCCAACTGCTTTGTACAAATGAACAAGCTCTTTGAATAAGTGTTGATGATGTGTAACTAGCAGGCAAAATATACTCTGATAAGATCGCAGCGTCTGATTCTTGGCTATGAAAAGATCGATAGACAGTGAGCTCTAAGATCATGTTCGTTTTGTTTAAACTTCGAAGATCAACAAATGTTACCTTTTTGATTCAAGTGCTCACAGCCAGGAATACTAGCAGCGTCTACGCAGTTGTTGCCGTCGAAAGCTTGCTTCTCAATACAGCTAGCTTGATAAAGCTTTTGTTGATCACAAAGATAAAATTGATTGCAAGATCCTTCCACAGGAGATTTTAAAACGGTGTCAGGGTCTGAGATGTTCTCACAAGCTGCACAGAATAAAACCAATAAATTTGATAGAACCATAACGAGAAAGTTTCATCACAGCGATTCTACATTTCGTCATAATGTGGTGTAGGCAGTGGTGTGTGTAAGGGGAGGTGAGGGGAGCACATGCCTCAGGCCCCCATGGAGGTGTTTCGCTTGTATAATTTTATTATTTTTGTTGAAAAACTTATTATCCACTCATACAATATATTCCGAAGCAGATCATGAATAAGTAGCCTACTTTGCTTTCAAAGGGCTCCCCAACAGCAACTGTAATGTTTAAGTACTTGGTTTCAAAGGGTCCCCCAGCAGCAAATGTAAGGTGCAGATAGTCTGATTCAAAAAGACCCCCAGGAGCAACGGAAATGTATAGGTGCTCTGCTTTCAAAGGGCCATCAACAACAACTGCAATGTGTAAGTATACCCTGATTTCGAAAAGCCCCCAGTAGCCACTTTAATGTGTAAGTACCCTTTCCTGCCTTTGAAGGGTCCCCAACAGCCACTGTAGCCTAATGGATAAGTACTTTGCTTTCAAAGGGGCTCCCAACAGCAACTGTAACGCGTAAGCACTCTGCTATTGAACGGGCCCACAATAGCCACTGTAATTTGTAAGTACAGTACTCCGTTTTCAATGGAGCCCCCAATAGCAACTGTAATGTGTAAGTGCTCTGCTTTCGAAGGGGCCTCCAACAGCAACTGGAACACAAAAGAATTGGGGGACGATCCCAGCTTGCTATCGCTTAACTTTTTATGTATTGCTAGCTCTGTCTTCCCATCTTTCAGTGTTTTTGAAGTTGTATATCATGTTTACCCTTTTGCATCTTTTTTGTTATGTCAGTAATGCTGTAGTCTCAGGAATGTATCTTAAGGTGGCCCACATATTCACTTCCTAGGCTTTTCAAAAGATCTTATCACGTTTAACTGAGTTTGGACGACGACATCAGGGTACCCCTCAGTCTTGCATCTCCCCCCAAACCCTAAATCCACCACTGGGTGTAGGATCTATAGATTATTTTGAGGTTGTTCGCCTTTCCTTTCTATAATAAAAAGTTGGGAATGCTGCCTATACAGCCTTCTGATGGTGGTAATAGCGTTACCTTTAAGTATGATGTGGCACCAAACCGTCGAAGTTTGTCTGGTAATTTTTCTACAATTTTTTACAAAATGTTTTTCAGATACTTTGACATTATCAAAAAGTGACATATTTTATATAAAGGGCTACTTCAGTTATTTTTAGCACTACAAATAAGGCAAATTATTACCACTAACTTTGGTAGTTGGCACAATATTCTGGTGCATAAGGTTGTTGGCAATTAATGCCCAAAATTGATTTGAAAGACTTTTTTTAAACAAGTTTGTTGTGTATAAAATTCCACGACTTGAAATAAAACCTCCAGCAATGTTTCCAACTCACATTCAATAACGCATCTCACCTTGCAAAAAGTCTGACAATTTCCCATCGCTATGGCTTGCTTGGCGCGTCTCTGAAAATAAGAAAGATTATTTTGTTGGACCAAACCAAAAGTCATGAAAAAAAGCTTATTTTGATCAACATTTAACTTGCATATGAACTCATTTTCAAAGATTTGCGCACTGTGCATTTGCTTGCAGTTTGCATTAAGCTTCATAGCATATTTAGCCGCTAGATTGGCCAAAAGTTGCAAAAGTATGATAAGCTACTCAACTTAAAAATAAGCCATCAACAAAATATCAGTAGCAAAAAGCTACAGGTTTTAACAAAGATACAAATCGCGCATAAACGTTGGACAAAAGCATTGGCAGTGTGTCTTAAAACTTTAAATCAACATACCGTTGCCATATGGTTACGTTTCAAGATTTACCAGAAGCGCCGTTGCCTTGACATTTTTTCACTCCGAAAAAGCAACGGTAGGTTTTTATTGATCCACCGCACAAAGACCGATGATTAAATATTTCTCATTATTTTAGCTTCACATAACTGATGCTCTACAAAGAAACGTTAAAAATGCCTCCAATATTTCAGTCTTCCTATATTGGGAGACCGTCGTCTGTGCAGCGGACATGCAATCAACTATAGTCCGACCCTGACAATCAGTGACATCAAAGAAACAGCAACACTTACTTATTCTTGCCAATTGAGCCACATCTTCTTTCCTAAAATAACGAAGAAAATTACATTAAAAAGGAATTTATTATAATATTTCATTATCAGTCTTGAGTTTGCTGGAAATTTCTGTGAGTGGTTTCAGGAGAATCTGCAAAAATACCCATAGGCAGGATGTTTTATTTACGCGAACTTAATGTGCCATGCCATTTATTGACTAAGATAGTTTTGATCCAGTTTGTGTTTTACAGTTTAGCGTGACAATTAGGTGCCATAACAGAGATTTCTATACAACCATCACAGCTTGAATTAACGGTCAGTTAGGTTTAATTTGATAAACGAAACAACAAAGTATTTCTGCTGGTTATGTACATACGCATGTTGCATGTTTGTTATCCTGCTCACTGGATCTGTGGCTAATCTAAAATTGCATTTTGGGTAATACGTAAATGTTGGTTTGATTTTAATGTGTGTATTCTGAACAAGACTTCAGGATTTCAGAAATAGTATAAATTTGATTTTAATCGAAATCTGGATACCAGATTACAAGATGCTGAAAAGAAATAGCGCTCGGGAAAGTACGTACAGTGAAATTTTATTGTGACTTTGAAAATAGTTTCTACTAAGTTAACGCAAGGATTGAATATTGCGCACCAATATTTTCAAATCACAGAAGTGTTAAACAGCCTGAGCCTACTGCACAGACCATACAAAGTTGTTTTCCGTGTGCTTGCGTAAACCAAGCACACTCGAAGTGTTTGTGTTTCTTGTTGTTCTGCAAATGCTGTCTTTCCAAAATTATTGCAGGTATGTGTAATGACTTCGAATGCAAAGTACATGTTTGTTCTAAACGTAGTCCGACCTGATAAGTACAGCCAGCTCTACTAATCAAGATCCGTGACAGCTTCCACAGATCCGAGCGTTTTCCGGATCGCAAGGCAGATCAGTTGATCGTGCGCACATACCCCACAGTGCCTTCAGAAAGGCAGCAGTTGTACAAGATTTGCTAGAACCCGTGTGGGTTTATTGCCTTAACCATAGAAAAACGTACACCAAAACTTCATTAAAATGGTTTTATAGTACATAACAAGGCGCTTAACCAGGGGTGTTCCCATCTATAAAGAGTGTTCACTACTCGAACGGCATTAAATTTTTACAAATTTAAGTAAACTGAGACAGTATAAACAATACGACAAGTGAACCTTCTTGCCATTATTAGCTATTCCAGCTTATCACCCAGACACAGCCAGAATTAAAAAAATATGAATCTCCTTTAGAGTTATATTTTAAACAAACTAATGAAATTTAAGAAATTGTAACTTACCATTCGATATTAAAAGGGTGTGCTCCCAAAACCAAGCACAAATTGAAACATGAAACATCTGAAGAAATACATACACTGAATGAATTCAAGCTATTTGGGCTTAACATATCACCTAACGTAGATACATGAATAATTTCATAATTTTGATTTAGGAAGTAGGAATTTAGTCGTTTAGTCGTTTACTGTGTTTTCTAACCCCATGCCAGACATTTGCTATAGTGTGTTAATTCAAATCGGAACTTTGAATGGAATGCTCAAGCTCATGAACGACTTGTTTTGCAAAAGCATGCCATAGCAGTTGCTATGCAACTATTTTAGAAACATTAAGAAAAACGTTCCAGACAGATCACAAACAAGTTTTGCTTATTTTTACATTTATTTGCAAAATCTTTTTCCAGTTTAAAATTTATAAGACTTTTTCTGTCTTTTTGTCGCTAATTTTGTTCCAAAGCTACGTCTTCTCATTGAACTAGCAATGAAACGCAAAATTTAACATTTTGTCTGTGACAAGCACTTTTATTTGGCGGCGAACGCCCGTCTCGATATTTTTCATCTTTGTGGCTAGATCGTGAATGAAACTGTGGCAAGGAAGGCTCAAACCTGCGATCACAAAGTTTGGTTTTTTGGTAGTTTGTTGTTACTGAGGAAAGCTGTTATGCGTATTTTTGGTTATGCCATGCTTCAGCAAGTGTGCCCAACTTTTACGAACTTTCACGTTGATTAATCACAAATGCAAAATGCTATAGGACCAGCTTGCATGCTTCCCAGCCAACTGATTTTGAAAACTCATTTCTGGTTAGAGGTACCCCTTAAATAGTCATCTGTGCATGTTGCTGTACATGAAAATTCCGGAGGATAACTCACACGCCAAATAGTAGGTCAAAGTACTACAAGAGTAAAAATTGCCAAGCAACTCCAGCAGAATGTGAGCCTAGCATAGCACATATGCATGGAACATTTTTTGCAAATTCATCCACCGAGCAAAAAATGTTGTACTTACGGAAAAGAACTACGATGAATATTGTGCCGTGATTGGTACCCCTTCTCATTTCACTGCTGTTGAGTACAACAGCCCGAACCTATTATAAAAGAGGTATTAGTACTTTGTATGTTTTCAAAGCGCAATGTATGTAAACTTCAATTCACATTTCCCGTATATTTTTTAGCAAAAACCGCTAGGTTTAACCCGTGAAATTGAGATATAAAACATATACAAAAAGTTTTGTTTGCTGTTTTCGACGAGAAGCTTTTCTTAACATGCTGCTGATACATTGAAAGGCAGTTTAACCAGATATCAACTTGTTTCAAGAAATGAAGTTGGCATGAAACTAAATTTTTTCAGTAACTGTTTCCATAAGCATAGTGAGGTGGTACCGGCAGCTTTGATACCAGCTGTGAGGTGATAAACAAGCCTACACTTTCATGAAGTGTACGTTGTTTTATATTTCTGGGGCCAAAAAAGTATTTTTGATTTACAGTAATTTCTATGTAAAGACTATCTATATCACACCAATAAAACACATAAAACCCATGAAAGATCTCTTTTGTTCTCTAAAACAGTGTTATTGTGCATATCCATAAGAAGCGTGGGGGAGCTGACACTTTTCTATCCATCCATCAAAACGTTTGCAAAAACTCCTACAAAACGTGATAAAAATCAGGCAAAACGCCTCCAAAGTTCTAAGAACTATTTCAACCTTTTTCAGTCTTTAAATACTGTACTTCTTTTCAGTTTTTAGTTAGGACTTATGATGTAATTTCACCAGTAGTATGCCTGAATTTAAGCGTAATTTCTTGGTATGAGGCAAACCCTCTGATGATGTTTTTGAGATGTTAGGAGAATTAACTTTTTTGTTACTTCGACATTACGGGTAAAACCATTCGGGGAAAATATGCTTGTGCTCTCAATAGCTCAAGATTTGTAAAAGCTTGTGTTGATGAGCGTCGAAAACGCTACTGCAACAATTTTTTTTCAGAACCGCACAAGATTTATAATTCATGCACTGTTTATACTTAGTCTAATAACTTTCGCTTCACCACTTAATAGAGAGCGTTATTTTTTAGGTCTACTCTTAAATAGATTTTCTTGTTACTGTACGCGTTACACTCTTTACATGCGCTACTAAATGTGATAATTTTAAAAAATTTACACCAGCGTGTTTTTCACCTCGGCAAGGCAAATTTGTTTCGAAGTTGTGTGGATACAAACGCGATTAGGTAACCTAAATTTATCATACTCTAACTTTACAAATGTAAATCACCAACCGTGATGCTGGGTGAAAAAGAGTGTCGCAGGCAAAGAACCTCTTGCAGTAGATCGAGATGAGAAGTAACGACTGTCTGCAATCCTTTGTCGAACGTTTTGTTTCACAAACCTTCCTTAAATTCCCAATTTCTTATCAATTTTGTCTATTACAAAAAATCAAACCCTAAGTTTAATTACAATCTGCTTCCCAACACATCAGTAATTTCTTTTATCTTTACTGGAATCTACTTTACAGTGAAAAATAATATGCTAGAAACGTAAATGCAAACAAGGCATTCTCTGGAAACCACAACTACCTGCTGATGCAATTGTGATGATTAGACAAGGATATGCTTCAATTCCGAGTTTACTTCCTTTAACCTTTGCGCGTTAACCTTGTCAGCAACCGTAGCGTGATGTTTTTCTCCAACACAACAATTCTAACAACTGACTGTGATACAAGTTCTCATCAAAAATGTTTCTGCTTTCATTTCTCATAGGCCTTTGCAAAACTTTAAAACTGACCGAAGGCATAACAACTTTCAAAACAAGCACCCACCCTTTCGTTTGAAATAAAGAAAAAAATAATAATACAAAGAATCATTGCAGTCACTAAAATTTCCAGTAACTACTTATATGCTTGTTATATGAAAGAGGCTTTATGAACATTTCTGATCTTTAGAAGCTCACCTTCTTACACACTATTCACAGAACCATGTTAAAATGGCATCGAAGCATCCACGTGTTGCGCAATAATGCAATCGTTTTGTGTTTAAAATGTTTCGACCAATCACTGAGCATGTTAAGCTCTAGATGATTTCATCATTAATGCATCAAATGTAGATTGCTTATGATCAACATCCAAAGTGCTTGCTGTTCGTTGCTGTTTCACATGCAGGGCATTTTGAGCTGTTTAACTCGGATATAGCAAAAAAATTTAAACAATATGTTAACTCAAAAACCTGAAAATTAAGAAAATGTGATGTTTTTACTTCAGATAAGAAACCTCTGTCAATAAATGTTTGTAGAGATTTGCACTTCTGGTTTCCTCCATTGCACGCTTCACAGGTTACTTATTGGTGCAAAAGGTCGAAACATCCACATTTTCATTACTTATTTGCAAAATTGTGCCTTTTTAAAGATGATTTCATTTTTTACGCTGTTTATTTATTTATTTTACGACAATCTTGCTACAGGCGGTAGCCTGACTTGTGCAATTTTGTCGTGTCACGTCGAGCTTTCAAAATATAGCACGACTAAATTCCGAAAAAAAACAAATAATACGCAAAACGAATACACTGCTTTACTGGAATCTATCACAAAATTTCAGAAATTCGTCAACAGCGTTAAAAATAGCTACTGAAACCGCAGTCGGCGCATCAGGCACACCATGTAGATATAAGCGCAACAAATCGGTATGACCCAAGCGTTCAAATCGTTCAGCAAAGCCGGTTTCGTTCAGAATATCATGAACTTTATTATGAAGGGCTGTTCGTGCTGCGCAGTGAACGTTACAACGGAAGAATAGGTGTAATTCGGTCTCCATTTCACCACACATACAAACGCGATAGTTGTTTTTAGTGATATTTAACGGACTATGGCCGAAGCGAAGCATACAGAGAATGGAAGTCATCTTGGGATTGAGTCCTAACAAATGATGAGTACTTTTTTTGATATGTGATAATGGGAATTTAAGCGATTCATGAAGATGGAGTGGCTGGCTGAAGATTTGATTTCCAGTGGTAGAGGATTCCACAAGCTGGAAGCCTTACGGAGGAAGAAGTTACAGGACAAGGATTTTTTTAAAAGTGGTATTTGAACATTTTGATTGTGAAGTAAAGCATACGGAACAAATTCTTTGAACGATCTGAAAGAACTGGCAGGAAAAGGGCAGGGTACCATATCAAAAATTAATTTGGATACATAACAGAGCAGAGATATTTTTCTACGTAAATTTAGGCTTGTGAGGTTTAGATCGGCTAGTACATCGTTAGAGGATGTAGTTTTAAGACAACCTAGTATTATTTTAGCAGCGGAGAGTTGTGCTTTGTCTAACATTCGATTGTCGTAATCA
>Ga0210059_1005497_pt1 | contig 20389 bp, 8 predicted proteins | sample Ectturendosymbi2_FD_188042 | JGI IMG/M metagenome (GOLD analysis project Ga0210059, IMG submission 188042) | Ecteinascidia turbinata endosymbiont from Florida, USA - Sample 2 (SPAdes) (version 2) | ecosystem: Host-associated > Tunicates > Ascidians > Unclassified | place: Key West, Florida...
TTCAAAAGTTGTGATGTAAGTTAGTAAAAATATTTGACTAATTAGCTAATTAGTTAATTAATTAATTTGTTTATTTTAGATCGTAACTTTTGAACCAGAAACGCTAGAAAGTCGATCAAAGGCTCAAAAGACTCGGACTCGTGTCTAGTTTCCAATGAAAACTTCAGCGAAACACTTTGGCCTAGTGGTTAGGCCCTAGGCCAGGCAACATGAGCCAAAATGACCCTAAAACTACTTCACTTATGACGTCAGTCACAAAAAACCCGCACCCCCCTGGCAAAATTTTTTGTTTGAGTGCAATCTACTAGACTGGCCGATCCGTTTCAGCCGTTGAACAGCTCTCTAGCACAATAGGTGAAGGAGCTAGGGCGTTGGTAAGGCAACTGAAAACTGCTGTTTTTTTTTGCGAAAATCGCCAAAACCACCCAGACGCCAAGGTGTTAAGCAACGTTATGCATAACGCATAGGTATACTATCACTGAAGCTGACCACTTTATCACTCACATAACAAACAAAAAAACTAATGATACAATCGTACAAAATGAGATAACATTTTCAGGTTTTTGTTGATCTGAATAAATATGTAAACAAAAGCATTATAGACTAATCAGTACAGTGGGATGGTACATGAAAAACACACGGGCTTCACCTTCAGCAGTACATTTTCAGAAGTTTGTCAGACTATGTCAGACTATGTATAGTTAATAAAAGTAATTGTCAGGTTTCTCTCATACCTTTTTAGCTCTAGTTTCAGAAAAAATCCAAGTGCTTTTTAACACTTTAAAGATCTTGCTTTGTCACTCTTTCAGAAGATGTAGCAGTTTGATATAGTGTTTGGTGCAGCATACTGACAATGCTCCTTAAATATTCCTGATATTTCACTGATAATTTAACAGAGGCTGGTGAAGAAGCCGGTATTTTGACAATAAATGCATTGGTGTAACTCCAGAAAGAACGCAGAACTTCTCAAATTACAATGACTCTAGTAGTGAATCCTGTCAGGACAGTTCCTTCATCAGAATTCATTTACATCCAAAGTGGGGGCAAATTATTACTTGTAACTTAACCAGGGGTGTAGTGGGGTGGGAACGGCATTTCCACACCTTTTTCACGTTTTGCTTTAAAATGAGTTTGAAGCTGTTTTAAAAGGGCTAGCTTTTGGGTGCATTCCCACACCTCTTTTGTTTGCCCTATAACCCTGAACTTAACAATAATCATAGTCTCTTTTTCTTCTCTGTTCCTTTGTTTAGTCATACTTATCATTACTCCTTCATCTTAAACGTGATCTGTATGAGCATTTTTTGGTAATTACCGTGAAACCAGTGCAGATGGAGTTGTTGTCTGAACTACTATAGGCTATTGCAGAAGAATGCAGGAAATCAGGGAAACGAACATGAAGAGAGTGACATTGCAGCGACTAGAGAACCTTATTCTCAACAGAGATTGAGAAATTGTGTTCTTAGTAAGTTTTACCAATTTTAGTTGATTCAGTGTTTTCTTAAATATCTTTTTGTACAAAGCAGTTTTCATCATGACTGTGATTAACGTACAAAGATTAATCTCCCGCATAAAGTTTTTACCTCAATCATTGGTAATATCGCCAGTGGCAAAGATGTGGATAGGCTGTGTTTGAATGCACAGTGTTCACTTGGCCTATGTCCTATTTCTGTTGTTTTTGCGATGATAAGACTTTTGTCACTCTTGAAAAAAAGGCTGGTATTTTTACAAAACACATCTGGAAACCCTAGGTACTGCATAAATTTTTGTTAATAAAAGAAACTTGTTTACGTTTCTTGTACATTATACGTACTTACCATGTGCTTGGAAATTTGGATTTGCTTAAACGTTGTAAAACTTGTTTCGGTTATTGTTGTTTTCTGCTTTAGTACTGCTTGTGTTGTTGAAGTATCAGCAATATCTGTATTCTTCGTGACAGGGGTTTCGGTAAAATCTAGATTTCAGTTATGAAGTGTTAACAAGAAAAGGAAAAAAAGTAAAAAATAGAGTAAATAGTTGTTTTCTGACTGTTTTGCATGTAAGGCAATAGAAAATCAGTAGCAAAGCAATGATCAGAATTTAACAACATGTGTTTTTTGAACATTTGTGTTTTTGTTGTGTAATCATACCTGTTGTAATAGCTGCTAACGTTGATTTTGGTGTGGAAGTTAGAGCAGGTCGAGTTCTTACAATGTAACTGGCTTTAAACCCACTGTAACAACAAAAGTCATCAGATAAAATGAACCACGAAACTTACTTTTTCTTTTAAACTATAAAGCTGCAGCTTAAGTTATAATATTTTAATGATATGAAAGGCATGCAATATCTGATTAAATTTGGTAATAACAGTAAAAACTGTTTTATGGTTTTAAACTTTAGATGGTAGGTTATGTACATCTTATTATTGCTGCCTAATAACAAAAATTATACTTACAGATGACTCTGGTTAATTGCATTTTGGTTAAACGCATATCAGCTTTATTGCATAGGATTCTGGATTCCCAGGCCAAAACCATTCATACGCGAAGAAAATTGTCTGCATAAATGCGCCTAACATTTCATCACAAACTGGACATTTTCATAGAAATGTTGCTTTCATTTGTTGATTGCTATCATGTAATAGCATATTTCACTTCAAAGAAGTGTGAAGTGCGCTGCACAGAGAAAAGCTGTGGTGCCATTAATTTGATGAAGCAATTGTCCCAGTGTAGATGGTCAGAAAATGAAGTTACAGCTTTTTAGCCAAGATGCTAAAATCAATGCTGCAAGTTCAGCCTCAAGTGGTGTATTCACCGCTTTAACACTTTGAGAGCCGGGGTACGACATATTCGTACTTTGAAATCGGCCTAAAACCAGCAGTTGTTAGTTGCCTTACCAATGCCCTAACTCAGGCCTGCACAACATACGGCCCGCGGGCCGCATGTGGCCCGCGAGAACTCAGTTGCAGAAAATGTTGCAAAAGCCCGACTTCGGATAATTACTTGTCCTTTCAGAATTTCTTCCACACTATGACGAAATAGACTTTGCGGCCCGTGGCGAGCTTATGTTGACCAATTTGGCCCTTTGAGCTTTCTGAGTTGTGCAGGCCTGCCCTAACTCCTTCACCGATTCCGCTAGAGAGCTGTTTAAGGGCTCAAACGAATCGGCCAGTCTTCTAGTCTGCACTCGAAAAAAATTTTTTTGGTTGAGGGTTGTGGATTTTTTGTGAGTGATGTCATAAGTGAAGTAGTTTTTGGGCCATTTTGGCTCATGTTGCCTGGCCTAGGGCCCAACCACTAGGCCAGTGATTCCCAACCGGGGGTAACCAGACCCCTAGGGATCTAAAACAACATTTTTGGGGGTCTGAAATGCGATTTTTGAGGGTGAGAGTTTGTATGTTATTGGTGGATGTACTTGTTTTCAAAATAACCAAAAGATTTATGAAATCTTGCAAATGCTGTTACTCAAAAGAACATTATCCAGCCTAATTATTCCAGCTAACGTTGCTTATTTAACAAATTAAATTGGTAATTACGTACATTGCTATTTCTGCTTCATGCTGTGGCAGAGTTGTAAGTTGGTTTCATGATGAAGCCCGAACGCAAATCACAAGCCCGAGCCCGACATTTATTTTTAAAGCCCGATTTAGGCCCGAAAGCCAAATTTACCGAGTGAGTCAAGATATGCGCTTGGTGTGGAATTGGTGGCATAGCAAAGTAACGTGACTAAATAATTCACAATTATTCATTTTTTATTGAAGATTTGATCAACTTAATTGCTTCAACAGTAATTGGTGACAAAAGTGTCTGTCATAGTGACAAATTTTGTGTGCAGGCCCGAAACATTTTGACCATCTTAAATGCGAACCAAAAAGCCCAGCCCGACTTACAACTCTGCGCTGCGGTAATCATGCCGAAAATGGCCGGTGATGCGATTGTGACATTTGAATGTTTATGGCGATGTGGTTGTTTGATGCTAAAGAACTCGAAATTTTATGGTGTTCAACTATGCAAAGTTACCAGAAATTGAATACAAAAGTCCTGCCTATTCTAATGCTCTTTGTGACAACATATTTGTTCGAATCTGGGATTTTCCTCACTACTTCATTAAAAAACAGATATCGAAACCCTTTGAACCCCTCAGACAATTTTCGTGTCTCTGAGTAATTCTGTGCCAAGCAATGAGCGTATAATTTCAGAGAAGCAGCAAAAGATGTCACTAGGTTGGTTTCTAATAAACAGTAAGGTGTGAATGTAGTATGCTGAGTGCTTTCTGTTGTGTCGTCAGTAGGCCTATGTTACGGATAGGGACGCAACTATAGCTGATATTTTCAGGGGAAAATGATGGTATGTAGCAACTGAACATGTTTTCAAAAACTTTGAGGTGGTAATTGCCCTGTTGCCTCACCCTCGTTGGCAGATCTTGTTGCGAGTAGTTAAAAAATGAAGATATTGCAAAATCGGACTGTTTTTGTGATTTCTTCGCTTTTTTGAAAGGAGGGAGTGTGAATGCTACTTTATTTTTGTGAAAGGGGTGCCAGCTTCAAAAAAGGTTGGGAACCTATGCGCTAAGTATTTCGCTGAAGTTTTCATTGGAAACTAGGCTCGAGTCCGAGTCTTATGAGCCTTTGATCAACTTTCTAGCTTTTCTGGTTCAAAAGTTATGATCTTAAATAAAAAAATTAATTAATTATCTAATTAACTAATTAGTCAAAAATTTTTATTAACTTGGATAATAACTTTTGAACCCGAAACCCCAGCAGGTCATCCAAAGTATCAAAAGACTCAGATTGTAGCCTAGTTTCCAATAAAAACTTCAGTGAAATACTACCATCTAGTGGTTAGCACCTAGGGCCAGGTGAAGTTGGCCAAGGTGGCCAAAAATTCCTCCACTTATGACGTCACTCATAAGAAACCCGTATTCCCCAACCAAAAAAAATTTTTTTTTAGTGCAAACTACAAGACTTGCTGCGTCTTTTGACACTTCGACCAGGTCTGTAACCCTAAGAGGAGCGGAGATATTCCCGTGCAAAGCCACGTGCGATCCAGCTGGTTTTTTTGCGAACTGCTTGAATTAACCCGGATGTCGAAGTGTTAACAGGCATTTTGGTCATTGGCCAATTTTATTTATATGACTGTGAAAAATTAATTTGGTTGTTATGTACGAAAAGCTAGGTTAGTCAATACTGTTCCAGAGATTTTTGATAGTATTATGGGACTAATGATTGAAATGTCTCAGCAAAAAAGTTTTCCATGATTTCCATTAACGTCTTAGATCATAACACATCTGTTGATGACCTATCAGCATACTTTTATCATAAAAAATTGGTAAATGATGATGAAGTATATACCTGTACATCACCCGTGATATGTAAATAGCAAACATGTGATATGAAACAACAAGCATACCTATATTGATTGGATTGCTCATCGGAAACAAAAATAACTTTCATAGCTCCACTGTGCGCTTCAAGTGGATGGATCTTTGGTGAATTGCAGTATTTTCCCAATAGATGCTGGGTGTCAAGACCATCATATATTGAAACAGAATCATACTGACAATCAGTGCCTTGCTCCAGGTTGAATGCCAGGAATTTTATCTTCAAGTAAAATGTATTTATGCTGTTATGTTACTGATTTTGTAATTGGTACTTGAAATATTGCCGGTGTTCTCTTTTCTTGACTTTTATCTAACACTGGCTCTTTTTTTTACTACAGCTGCTACTTTAAAGATTTTAAGAACCACAGATTAAAAGTTTATTTCAGTGCCTTACTTGTATATCTTGGTTGTTCTGACCAATTATGTTCCACTCACACTGTAGGTCTGTAGGGTATGAATCTGGATGATTTAAAGTTTGAATTGTTCCTCTTGCTTCTGTAAGATCACGTTTTCCTCCACACCCAGATGCAGGTACAGCATTATACAATGCTCTAAAACCTGTATGGCATGAATTGATACAGGGGTGTCAACACATTCATGATCGGCTGGTGTTTTGCTATAACACTCAGAAGATCACTAAACTTGAGGAAAGAAATATTTTGATGGTCATTGTATTAGGTGACTAGGTGTTAATGTTTCTATCAAATAGCTATTAACCCAAACTCATTGTTGCATAAAAGCTATGAAATTGGTTTATCAAAATGTCTGATTTTTTAATTTTTCTCAGTTATATTTGAAGTAGTTACATTATTTCTTGCTTTGCAATACTTCAAATTTGTGCAAAGTAATGTCTTTTAACTGTTTTCTCAGCTTAGTATTCTAAGAGTATAGAGACTCACTGAAATTTTTATATGAAGTCAATTGGGACAGTTCAAATAATTCAGTTGGAGTCTAGTTGATTACTTTCTAGTTTGTAAAAGCTCAGCAATGTAGCATACACTTGTTCCTTCTTACCTCCGCCAGTGATTCGATGGTTGCTTTGAAAAGTTACTCTCAACTTGTTAGTCTTAGATAAGAAAGGTTTTGGGTTGGTTATGCCACAAAACCGCTCGATTCTTCCAATCTGTTTCTTTTCATTGTACTCAAGTATCTATTAGAAAAGATGAGTACCTCACTTTATTCTGTAATCAGTATTATATTGTTAGAAATTTTAGACTGGACGTTTGCTGAACTGTAAAGTACAATAATTTAGTTCTTCAGGCTCTTTAAGCATAAACTAAATAAAATCGATCTTACAATAGCACAGTTTTTGCATTTGTGGTCTCATTAGTGTTGAAAAGACATCAAAGTAAGAATGGTGATTGCTATCTGAAAGTTGGCAGTTGAGCTGCTATACATGTATGTTGTCATGGCAACACTCTAGCTTGTTGCCTTTCATAAAGGTCACACTGACCTGCACACTGTCTGTTGGACAATGATTTTGCAGCTGAGATGAAAGTGGCAGTTCTTCTGGAATGTGCATGTCTGTAAACGTCACTTCAATTATCTGCATGTCAAACAAATCTGTCAGAATTTTGCTGCAGCAAGATAGTTTTTGAATGCAGTTGTGGTATATATTTCTAATGAAATTAGTAGTATCAATGATTGCAGTAAGTTAGTAGTGACAGTAAGTTTTAATTGCTTGTTTTCATCAGACTCCATATCACAAGAGTTACTCTTGATCATGACATGTTGCAGGGGGATGTTAGGGATGATGTGCAGGCATTACTATAGAAGAACAAACACTGAAGCAATGTTTCATTGTCCAAAAGTGTCACATGTTGGAATATATGTCAACTTGTGAAAACATCAAAGATTAAAGTGAGCAGATAAAATGTTGGATGAAGATGCACACCCCTGAGCACATGCATAGATATTTCAAGTTAAAGCATGAAATGTCTTGGTGAAAGTAGTAACATGATGCTGAAAATACTTCTATTATTAGGAGCGTAATGCTCAAATTCAATAAAAATTATCTGCTGTGCAAAACCATGCATTACCAGGCTGCGTATGTCTGTTCCACAATTGCAACATGTTGTGTATAATTGCAATTTTTGAAATCAATGTTATCACCTATTTCTCACTCCCAAATATGTAGCAACTTAATTTTTTATGTTATTCTCAGTCAGTTATTCATATCAGTAAGGAATTGGGTGTTTTTTTTTGTGAAGACTGACCTTTCAATGTATGCATTGAATGCTTAACTACACATTCAAAGCAGTTGCAACCATAAATTCCTTCCCTGGGTAAGTCATTTTCACAAATAGGGGTTTTTCACCATGTGAGTATTTATAAAATCCTATTCTAGGCAAGAGTTTGGTGTAGAACAGCACAGTGTTCTTCAGATTTGGTGAATTGCATGGAACTAATTTTTATTGTAATTTTTACTGTGCAGTTCTAAAAATATTTATGGATGCGTTATATTCCCAAATTAATTACATTCCGATATTAATGTCTTACCACCAGCAATATTCATTTCTTTGAAAAGATGCAACATATCAGTGGAAACCAGCTGTCCAGAACAAGTATTGGGTAATCAGCTTTGGATGTCATGAGCTGCAATTTTCAAAAATGGTGTAGAGTTATATCATAGTTTCTTCTTCATATGGTTTTTAGCTTACACAGCCGATTTTATTCTCAGCATTGCCTCTGATATTTCAAGTATTTTGGTTTGGGTTTCAAATTTCTACATAGTTACATGTCTGCTGCTATTAACAAAACCTCTGTAAAAACAAATCTGAAGTGCAAATTCTTTCATGAGAAATTTATTTGCAACGAATGAATCATTAATGTAGTGCATGAAGATAGCAAAACAAAGTTTCAGCTGTGAACATGATTTCAGATGTTGCCATTAAAAAACAACCAAAGACTAAAACTTAAAGGAAGTTATTGTAAATCAATGGAAGACAGGTTAATATTTTTAGAGCATACTAATTTTTGTGATCTTACATACCATTCCTTTCTCCACAGCTATGTCCCACTCACAAGATGCATTGTTTTCATAGTTATGTGGATAGTGCATTGAGTGTATTTCTCCACTTACCCCACGCAATATCTGTTGGCAACAAAAATGCCAGTAGGAATTTCTGAATATAATATTGCTTATGGATTTGTTATTTCATACATATTTACGTCTTATGAAGTAGTTATTGTTAAGCACAACCTAATGTAATTTTTTAAAATATAAATTCCTTTAAGTAGTTATCCTTACTCGTGGTCCAGCACACTTTGATCCATTCACAAATTTGTATTGAGCTTGAAATCCAACATCGGTTTCATAATGATCAGACATGAACGTTATCTAAAAAAGTAAACAACATCAATAAGAACATGCTTAAAGTATGCGTTCATTGCATTAAAAGGCTTTTTCAGATGAATGTGCTTCAAGTTGCTGTCTGTAAATAAATGCATGTGGTAAAAACAAAATCATTCTTTTTAATGAATGCAAAATTTTATCAAGTCTGCTAGATTTATGTTTGTTTTATGGCGGAGTTTGTTGCAATACTACTCCATAGAACCATAGTGAAATCGCTATGGGTTTCCTTACCTTCAATCTGTTGTTGGATGAATGAAATAATTTGGGCGGCTCCTTTCCACAAAGCTTTTCCAGAAGCACAGGTACATTGTCAATGAAATCGAACACCTGTAATAGTGCAAGGAATTCATATTTTCTCATCTGCCTAAAGCAAGTATAGCACTATGGCCGTATCAAAAACTGGCAAACTCACTTCAACATATTCAGTATAACAAAATCCATCCTCAAGAGCTAAACCGTTCCCAAATTGAAGTATGATTGTTTGGTCTGGTGGTGCCACAATATCCCATGTACAGTTTGCATTGTTGTCATACTTTTTTGGATAGTTCATACTTGAAATCAAACCTGTTTGACTGGTCAGTACTCGTGGACTGTCACAACCTGGATGTTTTTTTGAGGTTTGAAAGTCTCAAGTTGGCAGAGTTTTATTCTCAGTGCTAAAGCAGGTGTGCTATGTTGTCCTGCTTCAGCCAAAATAACTTACCTGAACCTGTTCGCACATTGCAACCAATCAGTTCAAGCCTTAGTGCCAGTTTGTTTCTATGTCGTGGCCACGTCTGTGGAACTATTCTTATGAACTGCAACACAGAAAACTGTTAGTAATATGCTGAAAAACACTTTGCTATAATTTGTCAGGAAGAAATCATCTTTATCAAACAGGGTTCTCCTTAAGTGGATACCATGTGCATTTCCATTCAACACAAACTGGTTGCAGTGAAAGGAGGTTTGACTCAGTGATTATCAAAGCTCACCAGAGTTGTGTTGTTTTGATGCAAAAGCTCTTCTAGGGTTTCTGTAAGCTTTTGAGGAATCAGCCAACAGCGTTCTGCTGTCGTCTTTTGCGATGATTCAAACTAGCACATTTTCAAGTAACTACTCACCACGTGTGAAACAAGCAAGGAATCTATATGCAAACTTTTACAGGAAATCGATTTCACATAACACTACAGACCGTCAGTCCTTGAATCTTATTCAAATTCAAATAGATTATATTTGAATAAGATTCAAGGACTGATGATGCAAAGTGTTACATGAGATCGTTTTCCTATACAATTTGCAGATAGATTCCTTGCTTGTTTCACACGTGGTGAGTAGTTACTTGTTTTGATGCAATATTGCAAATGATTGTTGTAAAAAGTTTTGCAGTCAATTTGAAAAGACTGAATAAGCAGTTAGCACTCAAATGAAACATAAACATAAATAACCTCAAGTAAATTCGAGTATTTAATTTAAAGAGAACCCTGCACCATATTGCTAGTGCTGTTTTACCTGTGCTTTTACAGGTTGGTCAAAGTAGTTCGTTTTCACTTTGTAAGCATCTGTGTTTCCAGCGAAATTTTGAACAATGTTCCTGAAACAAATCATGTTCATGTGTTTGAGCCTGAATCTCGTTTGTGACTTACTATATGTTATGTCTTTCCATGGCATTGCCAAGTAATTCGTGGACCATAATAACTGCGTACGGTTGCCACTTTCTGAAATACAGCTTTGATCTATGTTGAAGTTCGAATTATTTTCATTATGAAACAGTGTTTTAAATCAAGTATATACTTGAAATAATTTCAAAGTTGACAAACCTAAGAACACCATGTGTTTGTTGGAAATAACTCCTTAAATGAATAATGGAAACTCACGTAAAGAAATTCAACAGTTTGTTGGTGAAGTGCTTAATGCATGCATTCATGAATATTACAAAATCCACAGCTAAGAAGGTGCTTGGCAACATACTTTAATTTCAGATGAAAACTGAAAACAAAGTACAAGTTTAAATAGAAAGCAGTGAGTGTAATGATTTAAAAGTTGTTTAATGCCATCGATTAATTTAACCTACAGCTTTTGCATACAATGCTTGAAACGAAATATATTCATAAAAATTGCTGCTGTAAACTTTTGCACCGACTGCTTTCCGTCGGCTCAATCCGCAATTATATCAGAAAGTCGTTTTCGCAAACAAACCTGGCTCCTCTTGATACCATTTTCCAGTGTGCTGTTTCATTAACCCTGTATTTAACTTGATAGGTGCTCATCCACAAGTGCCCGAAATGAGTCATTGCTTTTCCTTGTGTCCGAACACCACTGACCATCATCACTTTCCGAAGGTCTATCTGCAGTTGTGCAATTCATAATATGTTTAGTGTGTCCTAAAACGTTTGGTCTCAGTTTGTGATTATAGCAGCAATTGAAGGATTTGAAGACAGCTTTAAAATACAGTTACATTTCTTTGCATTTTGTTTCAGCTGCATTAGCACTCTGTTTAGCATTTTACTCAGGCCATGAGTATTAACTGTTTGGATTTATTGATTGAACTTTTTCGGCCACGCAATTTTTGAACTTTTTCGGCCACGAAAAAAAAAGTTTTCGGCCACGAAAACTTTTTCGGCCGCGCAATTTTTGAACTTTTTATTAAACTTTTTCGGCCACGCAATTTTTGAACTTTTTATTGAACTTTTTCGGCCACGCAATTTTTAGTCAGATTTTTGCTTGGCCTAAAGTTAGACACCCTGACAAGAACTGTGGCATACTATACAGTAAGAAAGGAATTCCTGTCTGTGGGTTGTAACATTAGTTAACAGAAAAGAAGTAAATTAAAGCAAACAGGGATAGTAATTGGTCCAGTCCTAGTCAGAATGGAAAACGGTGTATGATCAATTAACAAAAGATTTGCTTCTGAAATAGAATAAAATTCACTGTAGTGGTGTGATGAGTGGGATCAAGTGCTAAATTTTCCAAAATTTTGAAATATTTAAACAGGTTTTTTAAAGATGTTTTTTGGGACCCGATTCGGGTCCCTAGAATCAGAAAAAAACGGGTCCATAGAATTAGAGAAATCGGGTCTCTACAGATCCATGCCGGGTATTTAACATTTTCCTTAAAAAAAACCTGATTTAAGTGAACTTAAATTTTCCCCCTTTTCTTGCCCTCCCCAAAATCGGAGTTCTTGTGCAAATCCAACAGCAATTTGCTTACGGTTGAATTTATAAATTCACCTGCAGTTTGCATGGGTCCGTTCCTTGAATAGATTTTTGTTGAAAAAAATCTGGCAGTCGATATTGATTTTGTTATCGTGCGTACCTCCGAAACAACTCGTATTGTTTCGGAAGCTTCCGAAACAACTCGTATTGATTCGGAAGCTTATTACAGGGTTCCTACTGAGTCAGGAAAAGTCTGGAAAAAATTTCTTTTTGGTCTGTTAGATAATTTGAAATGCATTTTCATAAAATTTTATTCAAGGTTGATAATTTTACTTTCATCGTGCAAACTATTATGTTGGTTCTAGTTGAACTGGGTATGTCATTCGGAAGAAATTAAGTCCGGAAAATGTGCGGAAACAGTCTGGAAATCTATTTTCAAACTGGCGTAGGAATCCGGTTGTTAACATTTCCTGCTCAAAGCGTGCAACGGTTGATTTTGATTTAACGATTCAGCAGCAGTTGTCCAGCTTGGGTTTGCGACCGCTCAAGCACTTGAGCTTTGTGCTTTGCATTGCTGCGCGCAAACTGTTGGGCTGTAAATCATGTCATGCTGTTTTTTTCGGTCATTTACCGATTTTTTTAAATGACCAAAAAAAATTGAGGCAATTCGGCCATAATGCTATTTTAGTCATAAAAAATGTTCGAAAACGAAAAAATGACAGACGTTTTAGGCTATTTCAGGCCAATGACCGAAATGTCTCAGCGAAAAGAAAACCCCAGATTTCATGCATGGCAGTTGCCGTTTTAAATCTCATTAGTGTTTTCATGATACACGACAATACATTGTCCAAGAAGTCCTGACAAGCGCGGCATGACAAATTAGATTTGACTCTTGCCAACCTTTTACTGAGTCCATGTTGTTTCGAGTCTACTGTTATTAATAAAAATACTTTTTAACCTCAATCCAAGCATCCGGGTGAGCCACGCTGACCCAAGCCCCGTCGCTGTCCAGTCGCGCGTTCTCCTTTCCGTATCTCGCACCTGGCAGACTGGACGACACCGATATCTGGTCGTCGCGTATGTCGCCGCTCTGCATTCCCAAGTCATGATTGCATTGGTGGTTTTGCAAATTGGCCGGGTCTGGTACGGCGTGGTGGATACTTGCTGTTAATTGACCCGACGTTGTGCACTTGCGAAGGGTGAACAGAAGCAAAAACAATAACAGCACTTGTTTCATTTTGCTACGCTTGTCTTAGCCCATTTGCACTCCCTGAAACAAGAGCTTATTTCGTGGATCTGTTCCTGGCTTGCTTGGGCTTTGACTATGCATTTTCTTTCAGCCGTTTTCTTGCACTTTGTGCCATTAGTAGCAAGATCAAATTTCCAATAGATGAGATTCGTTCTCATCACGTTTATGCGAAACCTCGACGTCCTAATCTTCCACATATCGTTGATCTATCTGGATACGCGCACTGATGCACTATAGTGTGGACAAGTGAACAGTCACACCTTGTCGACCCGCTGTAACACAGAACCTACCGGTTTTGCATTGATACCTGGCTGCTTTCCATACCGACAAAAATGCTTTCAAAAAAGCTTGTGCTTCTAATTATACGTCATTCAACAAACGCACGACTGGCCATCCTGTTGTCATCCTTTTTATTTTTGAACTAGATGCAGTAGTTCTTTCAAAAAAGAAAATCCCGAGTGTTCAAACTGCGGTCACGTGAAGGCGACCAATGTGGGCCTGGCCTTATTATGACTTGACCAGGCTTTGTTTAAACAAATTCGCCGCTCTATCAACTGTCAAACAGGTCAGTTGACCACCACCTGTCCAGTTCTACATATTCACCCACCAACAGCCTAAATTTCCCCTCCCCATTTTATGTCGAGCTGCACACAATTGATGATCTGCAAGTAAATGTGATGGGTGATTCCACGCGTGCCTCGCGATCTCTCTCATAAACGCAGCTGCCTTTCCTCAATCAACCTGAATTGACCCAGATAGCTTCCTGTGTCTGCAGCGTTTTCTGGTTCGTTCAGGTCTCTACCGTCCGATAGGAAATTGTCGCAAAACAAGGAGTGGTTGACTGATCCAACACAACCGCTGCTATATTTGCAATTTTGCGCCAGTGGTTGCGTCACGTGACGTTCACGTAAGCCTGTATTACGTCACTTTGGCAAATTTTGTTTACAGTGATCAAGAAAGATCGGAGCAACATTCTTTTACGCTACTTGTACCAGCAGCTGGATAAAAAGGTGCAGTGGTTCTTGTGTTATATGGAAGATGTTTGCTCATAATGAGCTTGCCTTGTATCGATGATTGCATGTTCACAGTTTTTGCAATGGATATTGTTGTAGTTCAGTCGAACAGATCTGGGTTGTTTCGCACTGAATGTGGATTAAAATTAAGCCACTGGATCTTTTGACCTTCATTTTTCTTGTCCCTCTGCAACGCGTGACAGAACAAATACGTGCTAATACGTAGACTTCGTTATCTCAGTTCAAATTCCCACTCAGCTTTCACCCGCAGCACTGGCGCTATTTACTCTGCACATCTTTTTTTCCCAACATAAAATTCGGAAGCTGCTGCATGGATAAACGAAATTGCCAACAATTTTGCATTTAGTCTGCGTACGATTTGATTTGATAATTTATAGCGAATGACAAAGCTTCAGCGTAACATGAACAGCTGGACTCATGCAGGAGCTCTTTTGCAAAAGCCTCTGACACCCTGGTGTCCGAACCCCTTTCTTAGAAGTCGATGTCGATTCTCTTCACCCACCGAATTTCAACTCCCGTCCGATACTTTGCAGAACAAACCGAAAGACGAGCTTGTCAAGCGCAAGCTGGCGACATCTAGCGACGCGTCTACGTCAAATGCCGCGAACGAAGCTGAGCCGCAGAGCAAAGTACCGCGACAATCGGAGCGACTTCGCGCTGCCGGCGACCCTGTTACGACGAACCCCCCTCGCATGTAATCCGTCACACTCTTTACGCATCGGTCGCAGATGGCGTCACATGCGACGAGGGCTCCGCTTTGTGACGTTTGACAGGAAAGACGGACGCGGAAGTCCTTGCACTCTGGCGTCGGAACAAGGACGCCTCGCGTTGAACCGACCACAGCAGGAATTGGTTCCTGAGTCAACTCTGCCTGGAAGTGACTGGCGAGACTGTAGTTTCTGTTTGTGTTGTATTCATCCGCGCGATAGTTTGTGATCTCGTACGAAGTGACGACAGAGTCGCCGCGTTTATAATTTTCCCAAACCTGTGGGTTTAACGGTGGACAACGCAGTCTTTACTCACCACACGAATTACCGTACTATTGTTTGAACGAACATTGCCATTGCGCAATCCGGATCTTCATCGTATTGTGTGTATTAGACTCGCGTAAGTGTGCAGCGCATATTCAGTAGCTACAAGTAATGAAGATACGGTTTTGAAAATACTAATTTATTTGCAGTTTTCACTCGAGGTTTTGACTGAAGTGCTTAAGGCAGTGGTTGTCAACCCCAGGTGCGCGTAGATATTTTGCCGGTCCGCAAAGCAAGCTACATTTTCCATCAAGCATTTCGCAGATTTTCTGTCAAGTAACTGAAAATGGTTGGCGTTTATGTCGCCTTTGGTAAAATCCTGTTTTTGAACCGCAAGTCACAGTGACATGTGTTCAGTTTCTCAGCTTTTGTTGACCTTCCGGAATGCCACGAGTTGTCTGTAGCAGTCTTGGAAAACGAAATAATTCTAGTTTTCTAATTCGATGAATTGGTGCGAAATGACGGTAATTCTAATCTAATTTCTCCTTCTGCCAAAAATGCTAATTCGTCAAACAATATTTTTAAAGATGAAACGAGAATGAATCGTGCAAGGAAAGTGCAACAAAAAGTTGACAAGCGCCATGCCGCCATCCCATCACTTGAAAAGCGAAGAACAGTAAAAACTCGATCAATTTCTTTTCTCATTCACAGCTGCGGTACAAACTATGTGGCCTTATCAATGATGATTGTTACGTCACATATCCATCCGCACGCAGAAGTCACTGTAGTCATCGCCAGTCTTGGTGAACAAATCTTTGCTATTCTCGTGCTTATGATGGATCCGGGTTTTGGGCATCGATTCAACTTGGAGTAAACTTGCTTCAAATGATTTTGATTAAATGTTATTCTAATTCGAATTTTAGTTCAATTTCTGTTTTTCACAAATCCGCCAGTTTTAATTCTGATCTAATTTAGAAAAGCTAAAAAAATTTGTAGTTGTCCAAGTCTGGTCTGCGGCGCCCGTCCCCGCTTACTCGTGCGATGGACTTCCGCAGTGAATATTGCACTGGCGGTGAGTCGATGGCAGCACAGCGCTTGAACTGTTTCCTTGCACCCACCCACCCACCCATCAACACCAAGCACCAGAGTGCGTGGACAGGCCACAAGTACCGTTCAACAAGTCTTTGGTTGTGTCCCAACGGGGAAACGAACCAAGTCTACCCAGCTTTGATGACGCGTGCTCAATCTACCGTACCGCATAGCTGGTTTAGACTGGAGCTGGTTTAGACTATTATGACGCAAAATAAAATCCTTGTGGAGTTCCTTAGTTATTTTGTTCTTGATAAAGTACAGTGACGGCTATTGGTAGTGAACAGATTTCCTAAGATTTAGCCGCTGGGAAATCTTGAGAGACTTGTCTGGATTTTTTTGCCGCAAACTCCGTGGCACGCCACTGGGAGTCGCTGCAGTATTCACATTGCGGAAGATTTAAGATGTCGTCACGACAGCAACAGGGAATTTTGCATTTTTTAACAAGGAGCAATTTCAGCTTTTAGAAAAGCACAACTCTCAAACTGAACACCAAACATGTGCCCGTATTCAACAACGATCTGCAAAAAAGATGATTTGCAGATATGTTGACAATACCAGGATGCAAGGGCGCATGCAAGGGGTGGTTTGGGGTTAACCCCCCCCTTTAGCTTGATATTTTACAAAAAGTTTATTGCCTGCGCAAAGGAGATGAATTGTTTTCGCATACTTTTTGCTTGTTGACTTGTCGACATAATGCAAATAACACTAAATGAATTTGCATGCAAATTTCAGGGAACATTTTAAATGGGCCGAAAAGTAATAATTAGGTTTTGGTGGGAATCTGCATCATCGTCTGCGTCCAGATATCATCTCCCCACTTTTTGCTGACCTTTTGCCCTCTAGGCATGTTTAATATTGTTCCGCGATAGTCTGCTTATCCAAAAATTTGTCTTTGTTTTGTCTGCTATGAGTGATCAGCGCAAACTTCGCCAAAACGTTGGTTTGGAAAACATGAATATGACGTCACAAACAACGCACACCAACTACAAACGCCACTGAATGAAACCCCCCATGAAAATTTTCTGCGTACGCAACTGCCAGGATGAATTGAAACCGAAAAGGAGAATTTGCCAAGCAATACGTTAAAAAATTCTTGGGACTTGGTTTCACTGCAGCTCTATGTAATGAACATCCGCCGCGGCCCGTATGTTTAGTTTGCTCCCATATTATCTTGAATGATGCAATGAAACCTTCCACATTTGCTCGTCACTTTCATTCGAAGCAGGGGAGGGTGAAAGGGGCGACGGCCCCGGCATCCGAAGAGTAATTTTAAATGCGACAAAAATTAAAGATGTAGCGCATAAAGAAATGTTCACTCATTGCATAATCTACCTGGAACATTTAGCTGCAAAGAAACTGACTTGAAAATGTGCTAAAGAATGTATGAAAAGTAAATGAAATCGCAAGTCGACCATTGAACTCTAGACTATTCAAAACACTGTGGAAGTGTGGATTTGCAGCATGGCTATATTCTCAATACAGATGAAGTAAGTTGGCGGTCAAGAGGACGAGTTCTTTCGCGTCTTGTTAAGCTCAGAAGAAACAAAACGTTTTTTAAGAGAAAGGAATTCTCCAGTAGCAGAATATCTTTTGGATGAAATGTGGATGAGTAAACATGCGTATTTGGCGGATATATTTTGCCATTTGAAGAAGTTCGACACGGGATTTGCACAAATATCTCTGTACTGAGAAAAAAGATAGATGCAAGATGCAATCCATAAGAAGCTTGCCCAATAGGATAACTTTCTGCAGAAGGGAGATACAGATATGTTAACGACTTTAAACGATATTTGGCAACTGTTGATGTCATTGCTAAAGAGTTATTACTATAGATACAACAAGCCAACATTTGTAGGAGTTAGCCTACGGTTTTGACTATATTATTTTTCTGAATATGAGCATTCTCGAAATGCAACCGTAGCTTTGGTTAACAAAATGGTTGTGATGAGGAATGTAGTGCTAAAAAAAGAGGTGTGGGAACGCCCTTCCCACGCGTTCGCACCCAATTGCACCATTTTGATTTTGGTTAAAGCCGAACTCTAACACCAAATGTCGCTCAGATGCCCTCACACGCAAAAAGCTCCTTTGGTTCTCGCAGTCCACTCAGGCAAGCTGTAACCTACTCTGCAACGGCCTGAAAACTTCAAGACAAATTACTCCGTTGAAACCAAGACAGTAGAGCAGGGCCGGTTTACCGATAGGCTATGTAGGCTTAAGCCTAGGAGCTCAAGATGCAAGGGGGCAGCCAGCAACCTGTGGTCCCCACAGAGTCAATTGCCGGTATATGATCAGTTCGATAAATATTTGTCAAAATTTTGTATTAATTATTTTGTTCATGAAATTTAGTTTTATACACCTAATCCAGCTATGTCCAACCCGCAGCCAGCATGTGGCCCAGTCGAAGTTTTTTGCGACCCAGTTTAGGTTTTCGCTGTGGTAAAAGTATCTTACATACTCACAACCTGTCCTTATTTTGATAATCTTGAATTTGACATTTTTGATGCAGGTGGTCCTCAGTGCTACTTTATTACGTCTTTTACCATGGCAATTAGGATTCGGACGCTTTCAGTACATTAGCTTATGCTAAATTCAGTTTGCTAAGATCAAAGTTACTATGAAAGTTACTATGGACTAAGATCAAAGTTACTATGGCTAAGATCAAAGTTACAAAGTTACAGTTACTATGGATTTCGTGTCTGCTATAAACAAATAAATTAAATTAAATTAAAGTAAGCCATTCAATGTGCGGCTCTCATAAATATGTCATTCAATGTGCGGTACTGGTTGAATAGTGAAATAATTTTTGGCTCAGTAAGCCACTTGGGTTGGACAGAGCTGACCTAATCAGATTCTGTATTGATAACGCCGGGGTCTTCCAACGAGTTGCGATGAATCTCAATATGGCCGTTGGTCAAGCGGCATGTCGACTATTATGTCGATATACTCAAAGCACGTTGCATGTGTCCTGTGTTTGCTGAATCGTACCGATTGTATGTGTGAATTAGGCGAAAGAACTAGTGGCTGTTCGTGTTTGAAATGCACCTGCTCAGAGCTTGAGGTTGTACTATTACAGATAAGAGCCATGTGTAGGGCTAGCAGCACTATCCTACAATAAAAACACAGTTGCTTCTTCTGAGCAATACTGTAGTTTTGTTAGCGTTTCTATTACGTAAAGCTCCTTTGTTTTTTTAGCTATGATTTTTTCCGTTTCAATTTTCTGTAATAAAGTCATACGGAAATCAAATTGCTGTTGAGTACTTGCGCAAGTTTGTATTGCTCCCACGCTACGTCTATCAGAGAAGATTTCAAGGAGCTTTAAAAGCAAGCTAAAGTCACTTTGCCAGCAGGCAACCACAGAACTCTACTCCAAAGAGACAAAGAAAAGGGTAACAGCAAGAAAATGACAAGAGCGCGTTTGGGTTTCATGCCTTACATTAGTGGTTTTTAGTTTATCCAACCACGCGGACTAGTTTTTCTTGGCGAGATGTTCACTAACTGCTCAGGAGAAAGGTGTATTCAAAAGAATTGAAAATGAATTAAAGGTTGCAATGTCCTGCAGAGGTTGCCCGCACTAAGCATTCGGTGCATTAAAAGTGACAAACTTAATTTTAATGAATTCCTGGATGATCTTGTTATCAAGAAGGTCAGGATAAAACCTTTTCATATCGTTTACTGTGCTCTGTTCAGCCTTAATAGATTCGATTATTGTAGCTTTTTGTACGTATTTGAATAATGACAGCATAAGGGAGGTTTAAACCAGTCCCGTCACCACGAGGGAGCATTGGTGGGCTCAGCCCCTCCAAACTTAAATATGAAGCACTATAATTCAGTGAAGATTTTAACAAATTTTCAGAATGACAAGACCCTGCGCAACTGTAAACTCCCCCTATTTGGATATGGCCATAACTCGCCATTAGAAAAGGCTAGAGAGTTGTTCAAACCCTCTAAAGATTCGTAAAGACTAGTAGTTTAGACTGAAAAAAAATTTTCAGCTAGAGATCACGGGTTTTTTGTTGATGTTTACACAATGAGAGGATGCTTATGCATATATTGTTTACATTAGGATAATGATGTCACTTCCTGGGGGTCGAACCATCCATCGGATTTTGTGACTCGAAGTTTTTTTGGATTCTAGGCTTCAATACGAGTCTTTAGAGGGTTTGATGGACTTTCTAGCATTTCTGGTTCAAAAGTTATGGAAA
>Ga0210059_1005498_pt1 | contig 20388 bp, 9 predicted proteins | sample Ectturendosymbi2_FD_188042 | JGI IMG/M metagenome (GOLD analysis project Ga0210059, IMG submission 188042) | Ecteinascidia turbinata endosymbiont from Florida, USA - Sample 2 (SPAdes) (version 2) | ecosystem: Host-associated > Tunicates > Ascidians > Unclassified | place: Key West, Florida...
GAACAGTACTCATACAACGACTAGACTGCCTCGTTGGTAGCGTTTGGGGAAACCAGCATCTCTGCATGCAACGACAGCATTCCTCGCAAGCAACGTCTACGCTGGGCAACACCCCAAACCTCAACATTGGGTTCCTACACCAAAAGGAAAACCCTACATTGGTTCATCAGACCGGGACTACTATAATGTGAAAGTAAATTCTGCAAAGTAAGGTAAATTTAGCTGTTAAAGTACGATTACTATTTCAATGGTATATTGCTACTGCTTACTGAAAATACCTAATTTCTATTACAATTGTTTCTGGAAAAGCATTTTGGATATACAAGATAATAAATTCTGCCAAACCGTAACAAATTTAAAATACAACTATCAAGCATTTTGACAAACATGAATCTTGATGGTTGTATGTTATATCAGTGCCGTGCAACGGTCATGGAAACAGTTATAATCAACGGCCATGGACTCACAAAACATTTGCAGTCAATCTGATCATTCAAAATCCAAGCAATGTTGCGGCGACTTTTTGTCAAGAAAACATCTGTATTGCTGCTCAACATAATAATTGCTGGACGTAGCTCACTTTTACGTGGCGCTCCTTAGATCCATCCATATCCGACTTGGTCTTGTTTTGTTCTTGATATGGGAACTGATTGATGTTCACAAAATTTGTGGTAAAGTCAGGTTTATCAGCAAAACTCTCGGTTCAAGATTTGTACCTCAATTTTCTATAACTCTCATTTGGTATTTTGCATCAGAAACCTATAATAATAGCATCATTTTTTTAATTTGTTACTCATTTCAACAGGAAACTAAACTTAGGTAATACCATTCCTAAGATGCTAATGCCCACTATAATTCACTTAAAATAGTTAGTGGCAAATCGACATGTTAAGATCTGCTTTGGAATGACTTTGAAAACAAAAGACAAATCCAGGTGAAACAAACCTTGAAATAGAAAAAGTAAAACTTCAGTACCATTATTATTTCTATCGTCCTATTGTGAAACAAATGATTGCAAGTAAAAATTGATCACGTTACAGTTACAGCAATTTCACTCAATTAACTGTGTAAAAATGAGAAAGCACTGGAAGCAGGAAGAACAAGTAAAAGCTGTGTAGGTCTGCTGCAAGCTATCGAGGAACCATTCAACTGGGCTCTGCCTTCATGATTTTGCGATGTTTCAGTCTTAAAATATATTGCTGATAGATTCAACTGCGTCTAATTTGTGGAAGCAGAGTGGAGCAGAATCATTGAAATCTGTAAATCTACAGCTTCCAAACAAAGACCGCGAAAGCCCATTTTAATATGAATTTTGCAACCTACTTTGGCCAAGTAATAAAACAGGGTGACAGAGCCATTTAACTCGTTTATTTCAAAAGTAGTACCTCATCCTTAAACTCCGTTTGATAAGAACAACTGACCAGTAATACAAACCAAAACAAAATGAGTTCCTTAAACTAAAGTACTACACAAAAACTGAAAGTTATTGAGTGATGGTGTTCGTGAATCTAATCAAGAAAAAATGTCAGGGGCACAATTCTCGGCGTTTTCTTCGTCACGTTACTTCGCTTGGAAGCTCAGGTAACAGTTCCAGACTGTTCTTGTGTGGTTTCAGCAAGCGTCAGCGAACTTCAGGCAGAAGCTAAATCTGGGTCAGTGCGTCTTACAACCTGCTTTGTATTCACCGACAAGGCGTCACAATATCCCAAGGTTGTTTCAAACCCTGGGGCTATAAGCACATTAAAATGCAAAGATGTTCTTTTGAAAATTCTATTTTTTCCTGTTTCATCGTCGACTACATTCTAAAAGAGTTTCTATTTTACGGGCATTGAAATTGTCATCTTGACGGCGAAGAAAGATTTCGTGCATCGTGCTTCATTGTTCTCATTTATGAGCAGGGCTACTATAACGTCTTTATTTCTAAGATTTGTCCTTATTTTGCAGTACTACGTCTTTGAAAATATTGCTGTCCTTATTTCTATGTCATCATTTGTGACTTGCGTCCTTATTTTTTTAATTTTTTGTAACGTAACAATTTTAAATATTAAATATCTGACAGACATACAAACTGCTGTATTTCTGTCTCATCGTAAACATTGTGTAGCCAAGGTTTTGCGACGACATAAAATAGTATAATCTTGCAGCACAGAGACGTAACGCACTATCAGGCATTGTTAGCACCGAAAGTTGAGTAGTCTACTCTGATTGGGTTTCATACGATAGTTGATTTTGTAGCGAAGGTTTAGCATTTAATTGATTCAAGAAATAAGCAAGCGAAAAAAACATTTTCCGTGGCTGTTACAAGAAGGAAGTCGAGAATAAGACATTGCCGAAGCAAATGGTTCCTGGAGATAAATAGATAAAGGTATGGTCTGATGCGTAGGTGCAGGGGCAGGCAAATTTTAGGGGTGCAAAGGATTTTTGGCCGAATTTCCCCAAACTTGCCCAAACAAATTTTGGGACCACTGTTTTTGAGAACATTTTCCCAAGCAAACGTTCTTTTGGGATCACATCCAAGAAAAAAAAGGTCTTCATGTGGTTCTGCAAACGTTGCGCGCCATTTTTCTCAAACCACGTTGGGTGCCATTTTTGCCCAGATATTTTCAGGGATTTTGCGAAGATTTTCCAAGATTTTGCCCAGATTCCCATGATTTCGCCCTAATTTTCATGGATTTTGCCAGGATTTTCACCAAATCAAAACTTTTGGGGGTGCGCTTGCACCCCCTTAACCCTCGCCTCCTACGCCAATGATCTGACGTTGGTCGTGCAAACAAAAACAATGGTTTTCTTTTCAGGTAATAAAATCAAATTTTCCTCAGCCGTCCTTATTTTTGGTTGTAGGTCGATGGTAGCCCTGTTTATGAGACATAAAATGGTACGTTTGTTGCAAACAAATGAACAAAATGCCGTTCATAATTCAAACGGCGCAAGATCAAGTGGCTCTGCGAAATGGTGCCACCGGTCAAACTTTCCGTTTCGATCAATTCTTGTTCAAAATCACATTGCTGCCAGAATAAAATTCAGGGCAGACTAACCGCAGGGAGTCTCTTATTCATAGCCAGTGTGGTCCAACTACAGGCCCGCATGCCACATGTGGCCCGTGGACAAAATGTATAAGGCTTGCGACATTTCTCGGTATTGATTTGATGTTGTGGGAATGTTGCAGCAGGTAATTTTGGTAATTCTAATTAAAACAAGCATAACATCTTTTGATAAAAATGTACAACATTAACGGTTTTCGAGCTTTTGGAAATTAGTCAGCAACAATGGAATTCCCAAACTGAACGATTTCGCACTAAAAATGTACTCAATATTTGGGTGCACATACGTGTGTGAGAGTACGTACATTTTCTACCATGAAGCAAGTCAAATCTAAAGACAGAAGTCGAATGGGACACGAAATACTGGACGATAGTATGCGACTTGCTACCACTAACACTGGTATTCAAAAAGGAACGATTGAGTCAGAGAAGCCTCGACCACAGGCATCCCACTGATAGAGATTTGTAATAAACTGCGGTTCACTATAGTGTAATAATTTCAATGATACACTTATCTTCCTTTTGTTAGTTTTGAATCTTGTGAATATGTTGTTTTGTACTTCTGTATACATTACTTTGTTGGAAGTGGTCTGCAAGCTGTCACTTTATGCAAAATGGTCCTTTGATCAAGAACAGTTAGTCCACACTGTTCTAAGCGAACGTTGTTATAACAGAGCATAATTTTCATAACAAGTATTTTACGAGTTCTGCAAAGCTGTAAAGCAATAAGAATGGCCGGAAATTTTTCGTCACAGATCAGTCGTCAAGCGAAATGTCTTCATGTCACAATGCTTTCGCTGTGGTTTACACAAGTTCAGAGCGTACATAATAACGTCTCGAAGTTCACGCTGCACGGATTGGTTTGCCTACTTGCATTACTTTACCGAATGAAATTTTAACAAACCCCACTAGATTTATTGCATTTTGTGACCCTGAATCACAATAACGCTTCAGAATGTCATGACATCACTGCTCTTTTGACTCACACCTCTGCACCAGTTCAATCGCTTGACACATCTTTCTTGCCACAGACTCCTGCAGTTAACTGTGCGAAAATGACCAACACTCCGTCATCTCATGTTCCGTTGCACGCGCCAGATTTAAATGCTTTACATAGCCCCGCCGTATAGAGTTGTTAAGTGCCGACTCATCACACAAGTCCAGGCCTGTGTTTCGTCACACTTTCCAGTCGCAACGAGGATCAATCTGGTCTTCAATTGCAAAGTGCTGCTCGAGCCAATTCAACTGCTTGTGGTATTTACAACTTGTAGCCATCACAAGCGGTTGATCTCAACACGCCTGATGATACCGTTTGTTGACGTGTTTCCAAAACGCTGAATCAGGTGTTCTTAACACCGGTGTTTCTACTGAGGAAGGCCAATATAGGCCAATTTAGTAGGATGCCTTAACTGGGAAACAAGCTATTACTTGTGCAAAGTTTGGTTCTGATGCTGCCAAAACGTCTTCTCCATACACCCACGGGAAGCATGCATTTAATCAAGCCATATGAGCACCATGCCAATCACTGATTGTTCAACATTCATAGCTCTTTGAAAGACGGAGAGTCTAACACTGTTTCAAAATTAGACTGATCACCGCGGCACGTCATGACTGGGTAACAAATCCCTTGAAGTGTAATGAAATTCGCACTGCGTTTTTACATATTTTACTACCAGAGCTGTTCTTGAAACTAACTTACTACAATTGGCTGCGGCCGCTGATGCTTCGATGTACATGATTCACATAAACACGCCGTGTATTAACAGAACGCAAGCTATGGTTCATTTCCTAAACTGTTTTCACAATCGCAACGTAAGCTTTCGCACAACGATGCTGGTGACGCATTTGCGAAACTCAAAGCTCAAATGCAAGCGATACAAACAAGCTTGTCTGGTGTGGAAACTGACAGCCAGAAGAGGTGGTTCAATAAACACAAACAGGGAGTCAGCACACAGCAGAGTTCGAATAAAGTTCAGAGCGCGTCTTTTAAATAGTAAAATACGACTGCAGCAAAATCCGAGGACAATCCAAAGCGGTGATATTATTATAACTAGGCATACCATATTTTTGTGATTGAAACCAGGGACGCTTCAGAAGAACAAGCCCTATCAGATAAATGTGGTTCATATCTTACTGAGCATGTAGCAATTTTTTATTCCTGTAGTTGAAGCACCAACAAAAACTAAAGTAATGCATTTTACTAAGAAACAAAACGATGTTTAAGCATTTGTACATTTACATATGTGGCCAATCATACTTGACTGTAGACATTACTTTCTTCAAGAAGTCTTTGTTCCATTTTATTTTCTCATAAAAATCACACGAGGAAAAGTAAGTATTAATTTTACTGGTTATAAAGACTTTTACAGTCTGCTTTTGTTATCAGACCGCATGTTATTCAAGATAGAACAAATTCTCTCAATGGGAGCTGATGTACTAAGTGTAGGACCAGTAGCGTAGCAAGGGAGGGGCCCAGGGCGGAACTTTCTGGGGTGCGGGAGTTTGTTGATTAAAAATGAATTTATGAAAGTAGTCTGATAGTTCCAACTCTTTATTACTTTACAGTGAATAAATTTTTGAAAGTTCTAACTCTTCAGTTTTTGTTTGCAGAAGCCCTAGACTGGTAGGCTAGCCTTAAAAAATAGCAAATGTGGCTGTGGAATGAGCAAACTGAATGAATGTTGCCTCAAAAGTATCGGTCAAATCCGGTTTGCTAAAGTTCCCCAATGTTTGTCTTTTAATCAGGGATTTTTTAACACACTTGGTGGCAAATTACCTCCAATCCCCCCACCTTCTTCTCCAGCCAAAGCCACTTCCCTCACCCCAGTCAAAATTCTTTGAACAAAGCAAAGAGATGACATTCAACCGTAGACTAGCAAAGGCCACTGATTCGGTAGTTCGAGGTTTACATTGCCCCTCCACTTAAAATTTAATACAAAAGGCCCTGCATGAAATCACGGTAAATAGTCAAAGCTAGCTTAATCTTTTTTCTCCTGACGTTCAATCCTTAGCAACATTCCAACGGCACATCATTACATCACCTGACAACTACGCATTGGCAACAAATATTTCTTGGCATGCGTCTAGTAGCGGACACAGGCTAATTTGGTTGGGGGGGAATGCGATATCGATTTGCAGTGAACACAGTGGTTCACAGGACTATATTGTGTAAATCCATCACTTTCGCATACGTACATTTACGAGGAAGCAAATCTAAGCTTCGTTTAGATTCTAAAGTGGTTGTCAAAGTGGGCAGAATTGCCAGGTTAGGGCGATTTTGAGAGGGAAGGGGGCGAAAAAAACAATAGGAAGATAGGGGGGGAAAACAACACAACAGGGGCGAAAATCCTTAATTACGAATCGATCACTGAGTTAACTTCAGCAGTCTACTAGTATGACTGTTAGTTTCTCGCAAATTTTACTTTACTGCGATATTTGTTTGAGGTTGCTGCTAAAGCGATTTATCCATTAAATTTGTACTCTGGATTATCAATGTGCCCAGCTACAGTGTGGATTATTTTCACAAGAAGTCTGAACGTAATATAGTTGCTTAGTTCAGATATTGAATGTCCTGGTTCAACTGTTTAATACTTCCTTTAAATAAAATTCTTTAAATTTACTACCTTGTATTTGCTTTATCAGGCTTGTGGGCCGAAAACGACGTGTCGAGGATGAAAAGGGGGCGATGGAATAAAAAAGTTTGAGAAACGCTGGTTCAGAAGAAACTTGAATGATGAAACTGGTCAAACTTTATCACTGCACCGCTACGGAACCAACAAGCAATGTGGCGCATAACAACGATCTGACGTTGCCAGCATAGTGCAGTAGTGCTGTTTGACTTGTATGTTGCAGCAAGTGAGCGTAGTCACTTGGATGCAGTTCAGATTAGTGCTCTTCTTCAAATGGGAAACCTTACAGTTTTTAATTGTTTGGAATAGTCTACAACACGCGTAGTAATTTGTACATAACATTTGTTATTGCAGGTAATTTTGATGAAATAATAGCAAGAAGAACTGAAAGGGACGAACAATTCGTAATGTGTGGAACACGAAAGTAACCAAAAAACGAAAACGACAAAGCACGATCATTTATGGACGTCTGCAGTGTTCCCTCAAAGATAATTTTGGACTGAGCAAATAGCTAATATTCTTTCAGCGAGCAGCATTATTATTTTAGGACTGAATAAGTGGAATTTTCAATGAATTACAACTTTGTGAATTATGTAATAAATATACAATCTTATCAAAATACGAACAATATTCCATTTCATTCAAATAGCTTCTTGTCTGCGTGCTTTTCCATTGCTCTGGAATGTTGCAAGTGCGCGAGAATGAGATTTCACAACGCAACAGTTCTGGTGGTCCTGAGTATTTGCGAACTCAGAGGGAACATTGCTGACGATGCAATGCAAATGGACGTTCACAAAACGCTTTATCCTTTCTACACCACAAAGGAAATGTCTCATGCTACGGTAACAATCACCGAAAAAAGCTTCGTTGGGAGCAAAAGGCAGGCATATTAGTATTAAGATACGACAATTTACACAGTAGGCTATCTGCAGATTTTCAACGCAGGACATTTCTTTTCAAGACTTTATTTACTTAGCAAGCAGAGCCGCACCCAGCTGACATATTCAACTGAACTAACAACTGAACATGTTTTTGAAAATATAGGGGGTATTGCCGGTTGCTCTCCTCCTAATTTCAGGATCAGCTGGCAAGACTTGTCAGTATCACTAAGAAACAAGAGCTGCAAAAGTCTGGGATCTTGTCCAAAGCGATCAGTAAAACCTTGCTACACAAACCGGACAATTAAGTAGACCTGTATGTTGACACGACTACGGACAAATTACTAAAATGAGAACACCACGCAGGTTTTGCAAAATTGACTAGATGAATTATGAAAACTCGCCACGGCAAATGTAGCTTTGCCCTTAGTATTCACTCAGATGTCAGACCTTAGTCTTAACAATTAAGGCGTATTCTCACAAGCCTGCGTAGATGTACGTTATTCTAACAAGCCACGTAATTTTATACTGCATGAAAAGAAGGCTGCATAGGTGTAGTTTGACACTCAGGCACATTGGTCACACTAGCACTGATAATGGATTTTTCAAATTTGTTGAAGCATTGCTGTAGACTCACTCTTGCTTCTTTTCACTCGTGAACTTGTGCTTCAATGCACGAGTGCACTCACTCGTGCACTCGTGCTTCAAGTATAAATATACGTGGGTTACTGCTATCAGCATGTCACTGTCTCGCTGCCATACCTGCCAAGATGTGTGCGTTCAACAATCTCATGCAACAAAATGCCTGCTACCGTAATATAAAGTAAACCTTTGCAGGTTTGATGCCATGATATTGTTACGAAAGAAAAAACAACAATAGAAAAATCCGCTCGCGACTTTCGCAACCCGCTTCTGAAGGTAGAGGGACATGTGTGAACTGCAAGCTCATCACTGCATGACACTATAACTGTGAACCTGACTCTTGTGCAGTGTGAGTTTCATATCGGCAAAAAAATGTCATTGCAAGAATCAAATCAGTTGATCGGAATTTAAGATGCCGAATTCAGGTTTTTCCAGAAATATTTGGTTCTTAATCCCAATTTCCGTGGAGGACAAAAGCCCGTTTATTCCACCCTGCGGACGCCCATGCGATCATTGACTATTTCATATCAGGTTCCACAAACAAGGCCAGCTCATCTAATGAAACGAAGAAACGTTTTTGACTGATTGTTAGCATAAGTTAATTTTTAGTATCTTTAGCGATTAAGTAATGTGCAGTACAAAAATATTTTTGTTTTTGATTTTCAATGAAATCAAATTTCATGTCAATACCTTTTCAGGCCTGGTAGGGGGATATATCCCCTGCATCCCTCCCCTGTGACCGCGCCTGCATGCGTCGTACTATTTTTTAATGTTCAATGGGATATTTTGAATAAGTGCCACAAGCTATAGCCTGGTCATTAGGTGGGCTTACCAATATTAAATTTTGGCTTTTGAAATGAAGAACCGGGAAGAGTTAGCTTTACTCAGTTTCAATAGAACTGCTGTTTTTCTGTATAATGTAATCATGTGGGAAAATGACGTTCTTGAAGCGAGATGGCAAAGTTGCTGTTTTAGCTGATTTGCTGTCAAATCTAGCAGGACTTTCTCACTGTTAGCTGTAAAATTTTCAATCTAGCAGTGAGCTGATTTTCTAGCAGAATTTAGAAAACCGTTTGGTAGGTTTAGCAGGTAACAAATTCCTGGCAAAAAACGGGGCGACATTTCTTGGAGATGCAAACCTTACATCTTCATCATAAAATAATTAATCTTTTTCAAAACGCTTGAGATTGGGCAACACCAGGACCAAGCACAACCACCTGCCATCAATCATTTTGAATTTTTATTGTGACGCAACCAAGCTGCTTCAAGCAGATTATTACGTCGTAATAATAAGTAATTAGATGGCTTGGTGATGCTTTAAATGATTTGCTTCTGTCACGTGCTTAGTGAGCGCGTTAAGTAAAAAGATTACATTGACAGGATATGATTTTATCCCCCGACACATATGATATGTCCAACTGGTTCAGTTTCGCCGGTGGCGGTAAGTAGTAATGTCTGGTAAAAAAAATTCCTTGGCAAGCCAAAGCAATACAGTATTGTCAAAAGCTTCGACATGTATGCTTGCAAGATTCAGAATTGGAAATATAGCCCGGTGCTTACCACTGCCTATCCTTCTGATTCAAAAAAAGCCTATTGCAAAGTTTGCAATAATGTAATCATAGATAGATGCTTCGCTTACAAATGTAAAAAAGATCAAAATAATACAGAAAGTTTGTCAGAATGAACATCGTTCGGAGCTGTTAAAAAACTTCAGCACCAAGGAAGTGCGATACACTTCAAAATGTACCATGTTTTTTAGCAGAGCTCCAGCATCAGAAACGTTCTTCACTTTTTTTCTCGTCAAAAGTGCCATGCAAAATTAATTTCACAACGTTCAAGTGCCTTGCTATTGTTGCGTAACGTGGTACCAGACTCGGACAGCTTTTTTCACATCTTAATTCTCACCAAAGGTGAAGCGTTTGCCGCGTAATGCTTTTGCAAGGGTTTGGGCAGGTAGATTTGCTGTGCTTGTATTTTTACATCCATAAATATTAGAATTTGGTAGGGGGGGTTATACAATCAAGTAGTTGCCCCGGGTCCGGGCATCACAAGACCTCTGCACACCCCTGAACTAAACCAAGTTTACAGACCATGATGAAAGTTGCAAGCCAGCGCTTCCGAACAAGAGTAGGTTTTAGGCCTATTTTATCTGAATCAGTGGTCTTCAACATGGGCGAAATCACCCCCCAGGGAACGATTTCATGCGTTGTGGGGTCGATTTTGTGGTTTACGAGATTTGGGGGGCGATTTTGGTTCCCAGGGGGGCGATTTCTGCAGGTTGAAACATACTCAAATGTTAAATTGATTCCAAAAAATCAATATTTGTTACTTTGGAATCAAACCCTTTGATGGACGTTCGACTCCATGGTTCGTAACAAAGCTTATAAAACACATATCGGACTGGTCACGCATCAATCAAACTACTCTAACAGGGTTCTGTGAAACGCATCACTGCACCAACTATCCAAGACCACTGAGATTGTGACTGGTTGGGAGTCACGCATTTGAAGTTCTCACGAAGATCATAGCGGCGCTTTTGATCTAAAAACTTGAAATTTTGACTTGAAAATTTACAAATTTTAACTTTATTTTGGCTTAGCAACTTCCTGCTTTTGAAACTGCAAAATAATTCAGCCTTTGGTGTTGACGTTAACTCAAAAGCAAATTCGTTTCCTATACTTCAAACTTTTAAAGAATTTGGTTATTTAACCTTAGCCATGATATATTTGGTAAGTACATTAAAAGCTACAGCAGAGTCAGACCTGCGAACATCACAAAGGTAAAGCACTATATGCATAATAGACAGAGCATTTACCAAACTAAGAAAGTACTGTACTGCAAGACCACGTTTCTTGCCTTTACACGCCTAGCCTACTTAATATGCAAGCTTCTAGTAATGGGCAAAACAGTATTACTACATCGGAAGTCGCTACAAGCCATTTATTATTTCAGATTTGCATCTAAACCTGCTAAAGTATATCAATATCATTTGTTGTAGCTTTAATAAATATACTATGCATTAATTAGCTTTATTATACCGATAGTGGTCGAAAGCAACCAACACTGATATAGCTATCGGAAAATGCCCAATCGGTCAAACTCCATTTTTTCAGGAGGAAGACTTCAGCTTCTTTGAAGTTAGTAAAATTGGCCCAACAATCATAACATTGCTACCACTAAATCATCGCATCGACTTTTGCGGCGATAGCAAATTGCAAGTTGCCGTCAAGTTTGGCGCAGTTAATTTTCGTCATGAATTGTCACAAATCCCTCCAACCGTATGTGTTATTATTAGCAACATTGCCTTGAAACAAGTCTTCATGGCCTTCGGTAAAGCATTGCTGAACCACTGTTTCGCAGGCAAAAAAACATGGCAGTCCATTATGTATCACGTGTTTTATAAGCTTTAGATAGTGCCTTGAGTGAAACAGCGCAGACCTACTGAATAGCGTTCTGTTGTAAAAATACTGGAAATATGACTATTCCAAGACAATTTACGTAGAAATTAATGGCTAGTAAAACTAGGAACAGCTAGCCGTAAGTTTAGGGTTGCCAGATGCGTTTTGTGAAAATACCGGCCATTTTGATTTGTCGACAGTGCCTGATCTAAGCCGTGTGGTATTTTGTAAGCGGCACATGGAAAACAGAGAGACAATCAGTATTGTCAAAGTCACAATTAATATTTGCCTGTATTTTGGCTGGCTCAATAGTCATTACATTTCGGTGTGTGCGTGACGCGAAAATCGCACCAAGAATTTCGTCAACAGCAGCAAATAAACTTCACTGAAAGAATTGTCCTGACAAGATTCATTACTAGAGTCATTATAATTTGAGAAATTAGGCGTTAGTTCTTTTTGAAGTTCGGCAAATATTTTTTATTTTGAAAATGCCGGCTTCAGGCACTGATTTTCAAAATACCGGTCTTTTACCGGCCCCTGCTAAATTAGCAGTAAAATACCGGCCAGGCCGGTGAAATGCCGACCACCTGGCAACCCTACGTAAGTTGTAAAATGTGCTTATCGTGTTTTTCAGTTACTTCGAGTGTTTTGGCGTCTGTGGATCTAGCTGTACTGTGTTCATCTGACTTCTGACCAGGTGTAGTGGGGTGGGAACGCGTGGGAACGGCGTTCCTACACCTTTTTCATGTTTTGACAGAGTGTAATGTGACAGAGTGTAACAGAACTGTTGGCTAGGAAAGGAGTAACATAGACCAGCAAGTAAGCCCAAGCACCCAATCTTGGCTAAACTAAAGACTCCAAAAAAATCCTTTTCACCACCTGTTGTTTGAGGCTTGCTATGAAGTCATTCTGTTGTGGAGATCACGCAGAAAGTTACACTGCGTGGAAAGTTATGGATGAAATAGCTTTTTGCCAGCTATCTAGCATAAGCGAATGCGATTCCACAATCCAGGAACGTCTCAACTTTCTGGAAAAGTGAAGCTAATATTACTGGGTTTTCCCACGACGCCACCATCCAGGAACGTCTCAACTTTCGGGAAAAGTGAAGCTAATACTACTGAGTTTTCCCACGACGTAATTTCCTGAGCAAGGTTTCCGCCAAGTACTGCACACGCGTATTTCTCGAGACTGCGTTGCCTCTGCGACTACGTGAACTTCTCAGTACAGTTTTTTCGTATACGTTTGTGCTGCATCATATAGGATAAAACAATTAACCAATCAATACTATGCTTCCGAAAACTCCCAATACGGAGACGGAGACAAGCTTTGAGGCGCAAGTTGTGAAGTGAAACGACCCGTTTCATGAAAGTGACCTTGTGGTTGTGAATGTGACCTCACAGAGCAGGAATCCATAAGCTGCCAATCGAGGCTGCTGCTGTACAGTGTTGCTCTTTTAGATGATTCTCTGGCAAATTTAGCAGGATTTTCCCACTGTTAGCAGTAAAATTTGCAATCTAGCAGTTAGCTGATTTCTAGCAGGATTTCACCAACCGTTTAGCAGGCAATATATTCCTGACCAAAATATGTTTCATCAGTTTTTCATAATGAAATATTTACACCTTCTTCATCAAAAAATATTTTCTCTATGACGCTTTAACTTGGGCAACACAAGAAGCAGGCGCATCCAGCAGCTGCCTTCAATCATGTGCAATCTTTTGTTTTGTATGAATGTTGTTCTCTGTGTTGTTTGTGTAATGTCTCATCAATTCTTCTGTGCTTTTTTATATTTACTGATGTCTAAGATTGATTGATTAATTGGTTTTACATCTGAAAACTTCAAAAAGGCTATTGTTACAAATATTAACAAAAAGCTGTTGGTGAAACAGTATGTGGGATTGATAATAATCGTGAGGAGCTTACGCTCTTCTGAATTTGTATCATTTCCTCTCTTAATTGATAAGCCGATCATAGCAAAACGGTTGTATCACAGTTGACTGCACATCGATGACGTCATAATTGTTACCAAAAGTGACTTCTGTCCCACCTTAAATTTTTCGCCGGTTGCGGCCCTGGCTTGCGGTACATGGGTGAAAAAACATTCTCTAGTGTTTGCGAGACCACAGATCGGAATCGGAGTTTCAGCTCTCAGTCGTCTTGGAAGAAACATGTTTCGGGTGATGGCAGCACAGCGTTGCTAATGAACGAGTGTTTAGTATGTCTGGGCTTCTCGTGAATAGCTAAAGAACAAATTCAAAGAGTTTGTCAGTGAACGACATACTCTGTTTCAACAGTGCTTTCAAAGCTAGGAAAAAAACGATGACCAAAAGGTTCGACATGTTTCCTTTGCAGCGTTTCTAAGAACTACTGTTGGCTTGGAAATGAACTAAATAAATTGACATTAACGATGAAACATGTTGAATAAGTTTTTAGTGGTTTTCAGACGCACAGTGACGGGTTCAGGTATGGAGTGGAAACAGTGCGGGTGGGGCGGGCGCGAGTTGGAGGGCGGGTGTGAGTTAAAATTCTGCAGGTACTGGACGGGTTTAAATTTGGCGGGTGCAGGGCTGGAGAAGTAAAAAAGGTTTCAACCCAAGCAGCACTCTAATTCAAACGATATGTTCAAATTGACATTAGTTTTAGTTCATAAGTTTGGTCCTATCACGTGTCACTCATTGCCCGCTTCTTGACACAGATTTTTTCAACAAAATTTCCCTTTTTGGAAGTTCGTTCTTGACGATGATAGACGCTAGCATCGTACAGTATTACAAACGATACGACAGATGCCTCCGTCATGGATGATCATGCTGGGCGGTGTATGTTGTCTGCTGTCAGAGTTTCTAATCAAGGCGTCATGATGTTTGGCTGCTCGGCACCCAACCTACTGGTGTGGCCCTGCCAAGAAAAGTGTGGGTCCGGCTTAAGCGCCTCTGCACCACTGTCGGACGTTTCCGCGCCTGCTTGTACAAATGGAGTATATGCCTCCTCTGCGGCCTGTGAGTGTCGCGCAGAGGATCATGCCGTTGACCATGTTGTCCTTCATTTCCCAGTCCATCGACCTCCCCACGGAGTGCATGGCCGGACGCTTCTGGTTGACGAGAAAATCGAATGCCTGCTCAATACCTACCCCGAGATCTAGTGCGGCCTAGCAATGGATAAGAACTCGCTCAAACGACGAAGATATGTGTTTTATGTTTTGTGCATGGTTAATGTGTTATTTCTGGCTATTTCTATTCGTGATTCAATCTATTGCACTTGTTTTCGAACAGTCTAATCTAACACTTGAAATGGTATCCTGCTATGATGCAACAAGGCAATCGGTCGCAGTTTCAGGTCGCTCAGATGAACGCATCGTGCAATTGTTCGCCGTTATTCTGCACCGAACAATTTAACATTACATTGTTCTGACTTCACATTCAAGTGTTTTGAAGATTTTTTTAACTGAATGTAATCAATAGCGGTAAACGAACTTAGGGTCTACTGGAGAGTTATATAGACAAAGTACTGCTAGCCTTTATTTCGCTATTTCGCTATGCTCTGGCTTTGGCAACTTCAAAAGGTCAAGTCACTTACTTTCGGTGAACTGTGCTCCTGCAGCAACTAGGTTGACCCCTCAAGTAGCAGGGATCTCCGGGGAATCGTGAACTACAACACGTTTCTCATAGCCATCGAGTTCCTACAGACATCCAAACCTGGTAGCTGCACTAGATTTGAAAAGTCGTTTGAAACAACAAACATTTTTTGTCAAAATCGCGAGTTGGTTATGTGTTGTACAAACAGTCAAGGACCGAGTTTCCTCGAAAACTTTGGGGGGACAAACCTTTATTGTTTGCGTTTTGATGACGTCACCGTGTTCACTCAACCGCAGTGCGATCTTTTTGTAAAATTGGCAAAACATGGCGCAAATGAAGAAATGATATATTTTGGGGACCATAGCCTAAGTTCCCCCCTGGCTACGCTCATGATGGTGGTATAGCAACTATTGCTGTACAATGGTGTTATATCTAGCACTACATTTAATATGAAAACAACATTAATTCTGAGAGTTGGGTTTAAATTACGGTAGCCAGGTAACTTGAAATTTCTCAAGGACATTTTGTCGTTTTGTGATTATTGAAATTTTACTTCATGCCTACTTTGAATACTTTTCAGATATAGTGGTGTATCACACTTTTTCAAAGAAACATTGCTGAATAAAAATGGGTACTTTTTACTGTGTGAGATGGAACAAATCTACACGTTATTCTGTTCAATTACCTTATTTAATATTGATTCTCTGAATGACCAATGTAATCAACTTCAATAGTTTAACAATGAACAATTTCACAAATTCAAGAACTTTCAAGGACGCCAAAAAATATTCATGGACAACAAAATGTTTTTCAAGAATCAAGGACATGGCCAGGTTTCACAGAATTCAAGAAAAGTCTTTGGCGCTCAAGGACGTCTGGCAACCTTAGTTCAAATAGATATAACCATGTGTGGTAATTGCGTTACGCCCGTCGGCTAATTGTTATGATTGCTTTCCCGCTGCGCCGAATGCAATCCCTTACTACGCGCAACGACCTGCTTTGGGCGATTACGATAGCAAGCCTGTACTGCAGTGTGTTGAAGGTTCATTTTGGTTACTTGCTGCATCCGCTTGCGAACGGTACTGGGCAGAGCTGCTTATTTCTTTGCTTGGAAGTTCGTACTTCGTTTTTAATTATGTTAAAGCTAATTAAACTTGCCACACCATGCTCAAAAACTGTGATGATCAATTCAAATTTGATTAGTTACGAAATAAAAAATGTACTGCTACTCAGAGCGGGATTAAAGAGCAGGGGGCCCGGGGCAATTTTCACTGGAGGGCTCCTACGACGAATATCATGACGTCAACGTTTGTAAAATTTCTTTTCGCAGATTTGCAACGTTCTCGTTTGCTTTTTCCGATAGTCGATTATGTGCCTGCCGAATTCACTCGATTGCTAGACGCCTTTGATTGTAAGCCGCACGAAGTGATGTTCAAAATTAATGTAAGCTGCCCTTGATTGTAAACCGCACTTAAACATAGGTTACCTCTGAGGTGCATTCGCGACGTTCGCGTACTCGTGTGTTACCCGTTTAATTGGCAACCCCAGTATTAATGATGCTTACACCACTACAACTGCCTTCTGTTTGTCATAATCCGTCCTGTGACGGATGTGCACGTGATGCTGATGAAAAGCGAATGCGAAAGAAGAGTTTGTTCGACAAAACTTAATCAAGGAAAGACTGAGCGTCGTCTATACCTTTCGCTAAAGTAAAGAAATAAAAATGTAAAAAAAATGTTTCAGTCGCGAACTTTTACCTAGCACTGCCAGACCGTCGCGTTTTTTCTCCTAAGAAACTTCGCCATTTTAAGCTGCTGATGGCTTGCACATTTCGGCATCACGCTAGCTAAACACTTCAATCTCGTTTACTGCTCTTTCGTTCTACAAATTGACTGATCAAAAACCTTTACTGACAGACCACGCAGTAACATGTCGTGTAAATGGCTTGACTAGCTTCATATGTTTAAGATTAATAGCCATTGGAGGAATAGTACGTCTCCACCATACGTTACCCTTTATGACGAAATAAAAGTCGTAGTTCGGCTGCGGCTAACTCCAGACCGCACAAGAAATTACGGAATCATTGATACCAAACAGCAACCACAGCAGAACTAGCTTTTCTGCTTAAGCACGCAAATAGTATTGTATCCGCAACATTTGTGCAGTAGGCGTGATGCACGAGCAGATAAACCCAGGCCAAAAAAACGATTATTAGGAAAAGTTACAAGCAAAACTCAAATATATTTGCATTGAACAAAACCTAAAAGTTTTATATTCAGCAGTGATTACCAAAACTGGCAAAAGTGGCAACTTGCAGAACAATAATTAATGATACTCAAAGCAACATCGGAATATAGAGTTTGTATTCTTAAATCTGTTTTGAATCACGGCAAATTTTTCAAACGAATATTTTATTACAAATAAATGTCATCACGGGGGCCCCCTTGGAGCGGAAGGCCCAGGGCAATTGCCCCCGTTGCTCCCCCCTTAATCCGGCTCAGCTGCTACTAAAAAGCACAAGATTCGCACTAGTTCTCACTAGAACCACTAACCCACATAGATCAAATCAAAAACAAACCTCAAGATCTTTTGGTAAATACTGGCAGTGACAACCGTGTTCTGTGTATATTGCCGGCTGCAGGTCAGCGCAGGAATTCGACTAGCAGGAAGACGATGCGAATCAGTCACATCATACTGCGACGTTTATGTACACACTGAATTGGTTAATTTAAATTAACCAACACAATTATCAACAATCATGATAATTCAGTTTAAGTAGTAAATCTATACGCTGTGTTTATAGGTAATCCAGTGATGATGTCCAATCTTCTTATTTATTCCCTGGCTTTGTGCTGGGGGTTTCCAGCAGTAATGTAACCATGAAAATTGCACAACCACATTATTTTCATCACAAAAATTGGGGGACAAAGGATATTGTGTCCCCCTATCCAAAAGTAGGGTGGCATGTCTCCCCGTCTTCCCTTCAAACTCGGTCCCTGCAACCAACTATTTGCTCATAAAAGAGAAGCTTCAAAATAAAAGTGGAAGAAGAAATCTAAAAGTAGAAAGGCAATTTTCCACCATCCACAAAGAACAAACAATATTGTTCAAGTGGCAAAACTGCAGAAAGCTTTGTCCGAAAGCCGTTTGCGAAACTGAACATTTCTGCCATTCAGTGGCTCCATTGCAGACTTAACAAAACATCAAAGCGCTCATTGTAGACTTAGCAAAACCATTGCAGACTTAACAAAACCATTGCAGACTTAACAAAACCATTGCAGACTTAACAAAACCATTGCAGACTTAACAAAACCATTGCAGACTTACCATTGCAGACTTAACAAAACCATTGCAGACTTACCATTGCAGACTTAACAAAACCATTGCAGACTTAACAAAACCATTACAGACTTAAGTCTGCTTAACAAAACACCAATGCGTCGGAAGGGTTACGAGATTTGAAGTAAACTAACCGTATGACATGAGTCAAAGAAAAAAGCATGACCTTGCCGAATTCCTGTGAGCTGTAGCTAGCAAGGGACAAATGCATCAAATTCTACCAGTAGGTTGAAAGAATGATGAGGGAACGGGATTGGTCAGGTTGTTGTTTGAAAAATGCAATGCACAGCTGACAAACCTAGAAATACGTCAATGCAAAGGCGAGGCATTCGAATAAATCAGCAAGTTGCTTTAACAGGAAGTCGATCTCACGTAATGTACGCACCTCAGACCCCATGGCAAACAAAAGATTACGAGTGAAATGATTAATAACTAAAGCAAGATTTAGAGGAAGCACGCGAATTGTGGTTTCAGACGCAAGCTGTGGCCCATAAAGCTTGTTTCACCAAAGATGAAAACAAAAACCGATGCTAATTATGAAACGACTAGATTTAAGTAGCGACGAGTCAAGCAAACATTTTTTCGACGTCTTTTTCATTGGCATGTTCAGCTAAGACCTGCTAGTCACCGCGATTGGGCTGTTAACAACATAGCCAGTCGCATATTTTATGTTTGTCTCTTTCTTAGAAAGTTATTTAAATTTTCCTCTTGCTTCGGCACATTTGAATTTACTGATTGATTTGACTGTTTCGCCACCGTAGTGGCTTATTGCTGGTCCGAATCATCGCAATGTTATGAAAGCAGAGTATGACGAAGGAAGGAACACCCTCTGGATTTTGAAATTTGCATTTTTTTATTAATCTTTCAGCAAAAAGGTTGTTTTTTAGATTAGAAGGGGTAAAATTAAATTCCACCACTTTCCCCCTGGACGAATACAGTATTTTTGGCTACCTCTGAAAAAATCCACTCTAGCTTCCTCCTGAAAGCAACAGCAGAAAATCGGTTTGTTCCGAGTCTGTCTAAACATTATTCAAAGAGAAACTGGCAACTTGCAATAGTGATTACCAAAACTATATTCCGATGTTGCTTTGTCTATATTCCGATGTTGCTTTGAGTATCATTAAGCAGGGCTGTGGAGTCGGAAGTCTCGTCATCCGACTCCAACTCCTGTCAATTTCGATTATCCCACTCCGACTCCAACTCCGACTCCCACTACGGACCGACTCCGACCTTCAGCTGTATTAGTTACTTGCTTAAAGTGATAATTCTTTTCACACGAATTCATAAACCCTACTTGCACTTTCCAGGAATACGGAAACTTGTTTTAAATCGATGTAAATGCACGTTCATCTCTCACTTTTGCAAAATACGATCAAGCAGAAGTTAGTCTTAATTTTACAGAAAAAAGTACTCATCTAAAAAAAACACAATAAAAATTATTAGAGAAGGCTGATAAATAATCGATTTTAAAGCAGATACCTTGCAAACGATATCAGTAAACAAGTAAAATTGAAAAATGTATGCATTCTACCGGTGAGCATGTGCACATATTGCGCAACGCGGTTGATAAACTCGCTCGGGCATACTCTCTCAAATGACTTCATTGAAACAACTTTTTACGGTCGAACGCTGTCAAGCTTCAGCTCTGTTGAACGTACATGTGTCGCTATATTTTTCCTTAGATGGCCAAATGAACATGTTACAAGTAAGCTCCTATACAGGTCAAAATCCACAAACTACCAACCAAGAAAGTAAAACAAATTAGTTTAAGTTTTAGCTTAACCACTTGGGAGCATTCACTTTTCTCTTCGTTATCTAAACACTTCATACTACCCTGCTTTCACTTAGGTATAACAAACTTGCAAGGTTTGAGAATTAGTCAACATGGATTT
>Ga0210059_1005499_pt1 | contig 20387 bp, 9 predicted proteins | sample Ectturendosymbi2_FD_188042 | JGI IMG/M metagenome (GOLD analysis project Ga0210059, IMG submission 188042) | Ecteinascidia turbinata endosymbiont from Florida, USA - Sample 2 (SPAdes) (version 2) | ecosystem: Host-associated > Tunicates > Ascidians > Unclassified | place: Key West, Florida...
CAAAGGACTTTAATAACCAACGTAAGGTTAAATTTTCTGCTAAGGCTACCGTCCCCCGATAATGCGGTAGTCAAGCTGAACACGACTTATTCAAAACATGCCGCGAACATATCAACAGACTAAACGCTGGGGATTTGCTGCGCTACAAAGCGAGCACAACATGGAGGGAGCAATGACCCTTCCCACAAGCGCGACTGAAGTCGAAGCAGTTGATCAATAAACAGTGAAGCAGGACATGCATCAACAGTGAACGGGACATGGGTGCGTGGGTCAACAGTGAACGGGACATGGGTGCTTCTGACAGTGCTGTGTACTGGACTGGGATCCACGAACATTCAGCTTGAAGAAAATCCAAGTTATCTTCGAGGTAAAAAGTGGAGCGCCGAATCAACGCGGGTCGAATTTTGTCGACAAGAAGTTTAAAAGCTTTTCGCTTGGGTTTCATTTATTCAATTACAAAATCTTCGTAAGAATCACTTTTTATCTGCAATATGTTAGACGATATTTCGGTAAAAAAAGTATTGAGAAATTTTAAGAACTTTTGCCAGGAAAATTTAAACAACAGAAAGATTTTGGAATCATAACTGAAACATAATGCTTTATCAAAGATAGTGTTGAAAACATAGTGCTTTATGAAACATAGTGCTTTATCAAACATAGTGCTTTATCAAACGCTGCCAGCATTTTGGCTGGGACGTATAGCTGATGAATGCACCAGCTATTAGGATCAGTGGCGTAGCCAGCCCAAAAAGTTGGGGGGGGCAAAATGTTGGAATTTAGGAGAATAACACTATCTGTTTAGAAAAACGCCTCTCAAAGCACAAAATGACTATGTTTTCCAAAAATTTGGGGAGCATGTCCCCTTTGGCCCCCCCCTGGCTACGCCTATGATTAGGATCGGGTAATAACAAACAACACTACTTAAATCACGGCACTGCTTTCAAAGTTAGTCGCTTGTTTGTTTCCGTGTGAATTTTGCGTGATGACTTTTTTTGCAGAGTTTTTCGAAATTAGTGCGTACGTTTTAAACGAGCGATGAAAAATTTATTTGAAAATACAATACATTAGACACCTCCCGATGGCAACGATCAACGTGCATACAACCGAATGCGAAATCCACGAAGTTTAACAGCACATCAGAAGCGCCGAGCTAAGCGGAAAAGTTGGTTTCAGCTCTTCTTCAGCAGTTTTGTCGGAAAACACCAACAAATTTTCGTTTCTCATCTTATCATATCCTTTTGCACAAGCATACAAAGACTTGCCCCGAACTGGCATTGAAAGTGTTTTGTGTTTCGAAATTAAAGGATTTTTAAGAAATGAAACAAAGAAGTCATGTGGCATTCAGATAAGAATTTAACTGTCAATCTCGACTGAGAGGCCAGACGTTTGTCTAGCGATGTAAAAAAAAGTCAAAGACGTGATCGGCCATTGCACCGTCATCAATCATGTCCTACAGCTACACTAAAAAGCTTGCAGCTGGCAATTTACACATAAACACAAAAGCTGTTTGTTCGCCTCATCCACAACACGACAAGCCGAACACTCACAACACAGACGAGCCGGTAAAGGAAGAAGCCGAAAGCAGGCACACTAAACAGAGTAAAGTCGCGGCAGACGCTGCAGCCCGGAAAAGTGCCACGTTAGACGCGCCCTCGAGAGCATTAACTTCGTGTTGGTCTCGAACGCTTTTTCATTTCATCAAGCGCTGGCGCACAAAAGGCCAAGGTCGGGTGTGTGTCCGACGACGACGACGGCGGCTCGGCGCGAGACGAAAAGCAATCACAAGCATCGTTGACTCGCACGGTGCGATGACGCAATAACGCCGGAAGTTCTTTGTGCGGCGAGATTTTGAGGAGGGATAAGCAAATGGTACAATCTCTACAGGGGTTCAAGTTTTAATCTAGTCTCACGCAGTTGTTCACCAAGTCGTGAATTTACGCTTGGACTGACAGACGAATGTATCGGCCGGGCCTACTTGAAGTTGAAAAACAGGTCGGTTATTAAAGCGTTCTTTAGCGCCTTCTCGCATATCCACAAACCCATCTTGAAAGGTCAACGACATACACTCATAGCCTGCGTTACGCGTCGCTTTGTGAGTTCATCGTGCTCAGTTTGCTCTACTTATTATTTTGGCTTCCCCAACGAACAACAAGAATCCAGTTCTTGAGTTCCTTTCAGCCTTTTCCGTCCTGCGTTAAAGCATTGGCTTTCACAGATTAGCCACCTGGGCACGACGTTCGCTAACTGCGCCATCATTGCTTCATCACCTTTGTGCATTGCACACAGCCTGCATCAACTGAATACAGTGTGATATAGACATCAGTTGCCAGCACCTGCCAGTGAAGAGGTTTAATGTTCCGTCGTAAAGTTATTTCCAGATGCCCTGTTCCGGAATTCGCCGGTCCGCCTGTGATAGGTATTTTCAAAACAGCAGTGAGCGACCGCAGCTTTTGGAACCGAGCATTTCGGTCTTCATAAGCACCTTCTTCCGAAGTTGTTTATTGCAAACAGGCCAGCACGCTGCGCTGAATGGCGACGCAAAGCCGGTTTTAAATCCCGCACAGCCTCCCAGGAACCACCTCAGCCGGATCAGAGGAAAGACGCGGCGCTGCTGGTATGCGGCTGGCAAAAACGCAGATCAGCATCACGCTCACTGCCGGCGATTACGTGTAAATTCCCACAATGCGCAGCGGCGCTATGAATTTGCGCGCCATAAATGGTAATGGCAAATGACGCTCGACTGAAGCTGGTACTCGTGGCCAAAAAGTCAAACGCTGAAAGGATTGACAGGTCAGGATAATTACGTTGTTTTAAAAATGTGACTTAAAAAAGTCGAGAAAACCAACAGCGGGACGAAAATGTCCACCTAAGGTCAATCAAACAAGTAGCAGCTACGATTTAAGATTTAGACGTGGTGTTGCTGAGTACTCGATGAACAATTTTTAAGTGATCAACTTGAGTGAGATCAACCACTACCACTGCGCAACTTCCTCACATTATGCAAGGCATCAAAAATCATCTGGTTAGCTATAAGATACAAGAATTAATAACTAAAGACCTTACTCGAAAGTAAACAAATGGTTTGAAGGGTGATTGACATTATACAACATTACACAAGGCATTATTACACTACGACATTGTACAAGGCATTATCTACACTTTCCAGACAGCCACGTTAAGCGCGAAGGGTCATAATAGAACAAGCAAAGCACTTTCAGGAAACTACGTGTAAATAGATTAATACCTACTTTTGAAAGACCACATAGGTTATAGCATAAAAATCTTCACGACCTGAAACCCATGTATCGGAAAGCAACTACCTTTTTAACACTGCTTTTTAAAAGTGTTCAAAACTACATCCCTAACACAGAAAATCGCTTGCTTTCTAAAATGCTCGATCCATCTGTTACTTATCGCATCTTCATGGAATTATCAATAATGTTCGCAGTGTTCAGTTGCGGATAGATAGCAAAGAGACTACTTCGCTGATGTGACTAGTGACTTGCACGAAGAATCAACGTTGGTGGCGCACAGGGTTTATGAACGATGGTGTACATCAGGGGTGCTCAATATGCCGATCGCGATCTACCAGTCGATCTCAAAGGTACCGGGGGTAGATTGCATGGAATTAACACCTTCCACACCGGTGGATGGACATGTCAAAAAAATGTACATAGTTAATTGTGCTGTGTTGTGCAATATGGGCTCATGTGGATATACAAGGAACATCAACATACATTGCAAAACGAATTATCAATGTATTTATTAATAAATATATGTTTTATGTTTTTGTAGCAGATGTAAGTAGCTCGCATGCTGAACATTGAGCACTCCTGGTGTACATGGCCACATTCATATTCGTGAAGTTCTCAATAGTTTTTGATTTTTCGCGAACTAACTTCGACCTCGTTGCTGAAAATTTCTCAAAACTTTCCGTTGGTGTGCCCCGGCAAATAATGCAAACATTCACCAAGTATTAACAGCAGCACAAGGCTTGCAAATTTTTGCGGAAGTTCGGTGGGAAAGGTGAACCTCATTAACAGTGCAACACAACCTGAACTTCGTCAGATTGCGTGTGTGCAGGGTCGTAACGAGGGGGGGGCAAAGGGGGCACAATTCCCCGGGCGCCAATTCACTATGGGGGCGTGAAATTGTTTTTTGTAGTGTTTTTTAATTTGTTTTTTGTAAATTGGTTTTTGTGGCGTAAATTTGTTTTTTGTAGTGTTTTTGTTTTGTAGTGTTTTTTGTAGAGCGTAAATTTGTTTTTACGTAGTGTTTTTTCCACTACGTAAATTTGCCTTCGAAAGAACTCAGATTTGACCATAGGGGCGCCAAACTTCGACCAAGGGGGCGCCGGTTCGACTAGAGGGGCGCCGAATTTGTTTTTTGCCCCGGGCGCAATCTAACCTCGTTACGCGCCTGCGTGTGTGTTACTCGTGTGATAGTGACGGATGTGCACATTGTGTTCCTGTGTGTTTTGCTCGTGTGATAGTGACGGATAAGCACACTGTGCTCCTATGTGTGTTGCTCGAGTGATAGTCACGGATGAGCACACTGTGTTCCTGTGTGTGTTGCTCGTGTGATAGTGACGTATGAGCACACTGTGTTCCTGTGTGCGTTGCTTGTGTGATAGTCACGGATGAGCACACTGTGTTCCTGTGTGTGTTGCTCGTGTGATAGTCACGGATGAGCATATTGTGTTCCTGTGTGATAGTGACAGATGAGCACAATGTGTTCCTGTGTGTTGCTCGAGTGATTGTCACTGATGAGCACACTGTGTTCCAGGGTGTGTTGCTCGTGTGATAGTGACGGATGAGCACACTGTGTGTGTTCCTGGGTGTGTTGCTCGTGTGATAGTGACGGTGTTACTCGTGTGACAGTGACATTGTGTTCCTGTCAACAAAATTGAACCGACGGAATAGATGAGTGGTGTGCTACGGATAGCGTATTATCGCTAAGATTTTGTTCAGGCGTTCCCGCGACTTGGATTAGTCTGAAGCTACTATGAGAACTTTATTCACCGGTGTCTTGGGCACCTGCTTGTACGAGAACAAATCTAACGAAAATAACACGAGTATCAATAGCATGCACTTATCATGACTGTTCGAACTCCGAGGGGTTCTAGAGATCATGCTCGAGGCCAATTAGAAGTTCTATATTACTAACGACTTCCTAGAGCTGACCCTGTGTCCTCGAGGAAAATGGTTGTGAAGCAGGGAAGCGGAGGACCAAACCTTCTTGAAATCTAATAAATTTGCGTGAAAGTTGGTGATGCTCGCGTGGAGCTTGCAAGAGCGCTACAGAAAACGATATTCCTTAACTTCTACGTTTGCTTCGCCGCTGAGCAATAACTGCATTCAACACGATGAGCGAACACGGGTATAAAGTCGTGCAAAAGAATTCTTCACTTAAATTGATGGCGGACAAAACTGCAATGTCTTTGCCACTTCAGAAAAAAATGCTTTTTACGCTTTTCGCTTGACACTACTTCGCAAGTAGCACCAGAAGCAACTTATTCTGTTTTTGCAAAACCATAGTTTAACTACGAATTAACTCAAAAGATGAATCGAGAACGTACTGCGAGGCCCTCCCTGTTCGGAGGCGATTACACAGGAGCAAAACCAGGCTGTTGCTTCACGTCAAGATCGAGTTTAATGTGTGATTACAAGACAACTTAAACGTAAATATAAAACAACTAAGCCAAATCTCCAAGTTGCAACAAAAGGTAAAACAAATCGCATCGGTTCCGTATGTCAAGTGCAAAGCATCGACATCAGGCAAGCTGCGTGCCGCTCTTAGTTACCGAAATAGCGAATCGACTTAGTTGAAAGTCTCGAGTGTGGCAATTCGAATTTCTGTCGAAACCACTTGCCGCAGCACAAGCCTCGTTGAATGGCCTCATCTCGCGGTAGGTGCTCCTGCCTGATTATAGCCAGAGAGAAAGAGCGAATAGGGATGAGGCGTTTCGAACAGTACTTTACATCGGACAGTCACTTAATGCGATGACAGTGCTTTGCTACAAATGCCAGGCTATTAATTGCTCGCTAAATCGATCGGTTACACATCGTGCCTATGCCATGAGCGCCAGTGACACGCTGTTAAACCCAAACGGTGCCAGTAATGTCTATTTTTCATTAACATGGTCTGATGTCTCAGTGCTCTGCGCGCTGATGAACTCAACATGAAAGCTGCACATACACTGCAGTGAAGCAGTCACGGAAACATCCCCTTGAGACGACGACGATATGTATCAGAGCGACGATGACCTGTGGGCGCGAGAGGGAAAGACTACAGCGGCAACCACTGGAAGGAGTGCGAAAATTCCTTTACATATCGGCATGCTTCGAACTCTACCAACAAACAGCTATTGCGCCTTGCCCAGGCTAACCAAACGACCGAACACTGGAAAGCGTTCTTGGCCTACAATCTAAAAAATATGCCATGAACGTGAGTGCGACACGATGGTTGTCCGCACCGCCGCGCAGCAAGTTACTGTATAATTGGTTGTTGTACTTCGGCTAAGGACGACTGCAAGGCAACGTGTTCACTTACAAACCGCCTGATTTGGGGTCAGTGAAACTCAAGCTGCTCAGCTGATTGCAAAATGGCTCCTATTGGATTTTGCTACGATTTAACCAACGCAAAGGGCTCAACACATTGACATATTCCCATGCGACGCGTAGTCAAAGCACACTTGGAAAAGGCCTGACAGTTTTAAAAATTAAAGTACCTCCCCACAAGACAAACCAATTATCTTAAACCATGTCCGTAAACACAGCGGGTTGCTTCGCAAATTGTTTAAACACTTCGGAACCAACTGTGGTCTGGACAAGCAAAACATTTCCTTCATTTGACGGATGGGAGCGTCGGGCGATGAAGGAAGGCAGACAATGCTTAATTTTCGGCGCCGAATTAACGAACTTCAAACTGACGTCACATCCCGTAGAATGGGTGTGTTGTTATATCGAAATCATAGGCATGGTGTTAAAAATATTCTTAGCTTTCCCCGCCGCGGCGAAGTGGCAAAAAATACAGGCCATTTTGCGGGCGGGTGATTGGCGGGTTGTGGCGGAAGGTATTCGCTACCAACAATTTCCGAAATTGTTCACTTGAAGCGGACACCACAATCATTCCATCAATCAATGATAGAACGTAACTGCAGCACGCAGTCCTCGCAATGCGTGCCCCCCACGAGCATTGTCGACCATCTTTGAGTACATTAACTGAGCTATGCCCAAGTAAGTAAATCTTTTATTCACTCAGAACGCGTATAGACGCACTAGGGCCTCGTCCAGCTGCTTTCAAGAGGATACAGCAATTTCGATATCTTTGCCAGGCGTCGTGGTGACTCCACAAAGTTTGGCAATGACGTTACACAGGTGGAGGTAGTTTTGCAGTGCATGCATTTTGAGGTCATTTGACAATATTCATAAACTACAGGCAAGCCAAGGTTTTTCACTAGTTCCCTAAACGAAACATTCAAAAAAGTTTGATTTTAATCTGGATCTTAGGATATAAATGTTGGTCTCAGGATAAACTAAAACTGGATGACATATATCAGTTGGAAATTGCTAAGCTAATGCACAACGTCCGCAGCGACATACTGTCCAGCACGTTTAATCGTCCATTTACTACAGTTAGTTCTGTTCACACCCACCAGACCAGAAGTTCTACTTCTAGCCAATACTTCTGTAACCCAGTCTGCTCCTAATTTGGAAGAAGATCAGTCAAGTTCAAAATCCAAGAATCCAGCAGCAAATAGATTTCTCTCTTAAGGAATTGCCAACAGTCACTTAAAAAATGACATACAAACTCACTCATCGAAAGTTACATGAATCATCATGAGTTATGTACTCAGTACGCTGTCCTCTTGCTCACAACCAGAGAAGCAACCCGAAGTTGGCATCTATTTTCCAAGTTTGCGTTGTGTATTGCGATTGTCAGTGCGTGTAAACACTTGAGTGCGCTTGTGTTTGTAGTTTTCTTCCTTCCAGGTGTTTTAAATAGAACTTGTCAGTTCGTGAATGCGTTGCTACCGCGGTTCAGTTCTTGTTGCAGAATTATCAACAGCGCCTGTAGATAAATTTCCACGAAAAGACAAAATTCAAAAAGGAACAGCTCGCAATACCTGGAGAACAGCATTACGGAGAGCAACTCGAGCTATGGTGGTTCCTGTTTGCTGCAAAGCGAATCAAACCATAAACTGTCTTTGACCTGAGTGTGCGTGGATCAAGAAAGGGTTACGGCAGCCCGAACGCCGAGGGTTTCTTGTTGTTCGGGCCTTTCTTTTCCTCTTTGTCTGAGACCTTGCGGTCTATGACACTTAAGCATTATGGCCATTTGTGCCCGGACAATAGAACCTCTTCACGATTTGGCCATTAATCCGGCACCATGCACATCGGACTGCGGCAGCACGTCTTGCGGTCGGCACAACCTTTTATTACGAACCTCTAGTCGATTTCATCTCATTTATGTGGCGCCTGACTAGAGATAACCTGTGTTTTTCCGTTGCCGGAGCGTTCGCTGCCTTGAAGAGTATATATTGCGCAATGCACTCAGTACTGCCAAATAAATCTATCTAACCATACCGAGTCGATAAGTATCTTGATAGGAGCCACTTGTGTGTGACGTAGACAAAGCAATAAGCAACAGAAGTGTGACGTAACATTGAAACAATCAGTGAAAACATGCTTTACTTGCTTTTCCTCTTTTGTATTTCGCAACTGGCAAATGGCGTCCATGTACAACTTGGCTACATTTTTCGCAGTCAGTAAGTGCCGTCCAACAACTGTGTTACCGGCTGCTTGTTAAGCTATAGTGTTTACCAGTCGCAATATTTGAACAAAACCGACGTTTTTCGAAACAAAAACTCACAAGTACCTAAATTGCTTCTCTTCCGCAACAGCGGTTGTGGCACACTATTTTGAGCGTTGTGTTGCTTGCCAGATCATTCCCAACACATTTGTTTAGAAGTAGCATATTGTAGCGGAGCTGCTACATTGACTGGACGAGCTCACACATCTCCAGGCTTGCGGTAAGCCCTCACTATGACGTAAAAACAACGCATGTGGTTCAAATGATGCCTGACCATACACAGCTCGGCTCAGCAACTGCGAAAACGCCCTGTACAAAAATGGAGGCAAGCGAAACAGACCTTTCCTTGCGCGATATTGACGGCAGACCAAACGCACAACAAAGGCTTTAAACACTAACCACAAAACCATGTCTGTTTTCAAGGAGATTCATCATCATCAAGTAAAGAAGAATTCACCGCATATTACCTGCAATTTTTACAAGAGGATTACTGACTCGAGACGAGAAGCAAGCACTTCGTTTTGCTTTGTTTAAGATTAAGGACGTAACTCGTCGCTCATCAACCCAACCTAAAAGAAGTTTCCTTCTCCACGGTGAGCCAATCACATCAATGTGGCGCAGCAAGGGTATGATCAAACAATAATAGACACCTACTAGCGATGAGAAAAGGTTTAGTTTATCGCTGGAATGTCACTTTCTGTCGATAAAAACCACAGCGATTCACGTTCGTACCAATCAATGGAATCGCATTGAACCGAGCCCACGCAACAGAAGGTCAATGACGAAACAATAGCTGTGACAAGGCCAATGGCGCGTTATGTGTACGATAATCAATTATTTCGCCGGTTAAACGAGGTCAAGGGTCGCAACCGCCGGATTCAGTCGATCTGTGCGCGATGTGACGACTCAATCCGACGAGCAGGTTTTTCACAGCAAACACCGTTTGGATCGATACAAGGATGGCATCATCGTTTAGCATTGCATTGCGTCACAGATATAAATAGCGCGTCGGGGAAGGTGTTCGAGAAAAGAATGTAACGTCACGTCGGTGATGTCACGTCCAGGCCTATCGGAATGGGGGGTGGCGGCGGGTACGAAATGTAAATGGCAGAAAATGTATGTACTCCATTTTATTGAAAGGAGCGTTGATCGAAGCCATACCTAAGACGCTAAGGCTAGGCGACGCTACCCGGGCGCGAGGTGCTTGTGCTGGACTCGAGTTTGTGACTTCAACAGACATCACGACTTGCTTGTAGCAACACAGCAACAGCATATGAAGACCTTGGCTTGAGTACTGTTTACAAGTTAAAAGATTATTCGAGAAGCAACTTAAATTAAACGCAAAACAAATCATCATGTCCTCATCAAACCGACAACCACATTGTCCGTGCACTCAAAATCTAAAAAAGAAAATGGAACCTAACATACATTGCGCAAGAAACGGGAAACTAAAACTGCACTCGTTTTTCGCTGACGGATAACCAGGTAGCAACACGAGTGGAGACAATCATGGCCGACACGACAGCTGCTGCACACGTGGAAGTGATTCCTGGGTGGTTTTCGTGGAAGGAAAGCTCGTAACTGGGACTTGCAACGGACAGCCAGACAACTGAAACCTGAAATCTTATCACCCAAAGCACGGTGTCACGCAATCGTAACAGCGTCTCCCTCTTGGGTGGACAAAACAAGAGTGGTGAACATTGGTAAGGCGCGAAATGATATGACAATAGCAGTTCAGCAAAAGATAGGCCACAGCAGGCAGGGCAGTCGATGCAGCTGATAAGGTTTTTCGAGGAAAAACCACATCGCGCATCCATCGCCGGCGCGACCAGCAGGCTTGGAGCGGCAAGAGACAGATAAATAACACGTTACTACCACGTAATAACCAGTGCGACTGCGTGGGACGGGCAAGTGTTAACACCTGCACAATGCCCTGCCACACACCTCGAACACTGGGTTAGGGGCAGGGTGGTGCTTTGCCAACAGGAGATGAGTTTCCGGGCAAGCGCCGCACACTGCGACACGGAAGAGGATTTGAATAAACATGCAGAGAACTGGCAGAAGAGTAGTGGTCCTGCGTTTGCAAACATGAAGATATACTGTTAGGCCTACACGAACAAGGCGCTTCAGCTTATAAGCCTCTTCTCGACAAACATATCACATTGACCAGGGTAATACAAGCTATCAGGTAAATGGCAACATTCTCCCACAGGGCACTGGGTAAGTGGATTCAAGAAGGAAGACAGAGCTGAACCAAATATGAAGTTGAAATGATCCAGGTACTTGAACGCGAATTTGGACCTGGTTGACTTGGTGCGATTGGGCTACAGGAACATTTTTCGACAACTCTGAATGATTAGTGCTGAAGAAAACCAGGCTGCAAAGCTGGTTCGCAGTCAGCAGGTGAATTACAGCAACGGCTTGGGTTGAAGCGACATCTCAAACTCGACTACTTTTGACTCGCCAGTAATGACTCGGTTTGGTCAACTACTTGTAGCATCGAGTGCACAGGCGTAAGACTTTGAATCGGTCACAACCTGAAGAGGTGTGAACCAGTCGTTGGTTGCGACTGGACTGTCCTTGTTTACGCAAAACACGACTACCAGCTTGTGCTTCATTTAAGGAGAAATACTCGGGAAATTTATCACTAAATGGTCACTGGCAACACTTAGTGAAAGACGTGTTCCACGCAAAATTGTTTTCTTAGCTCTTATCTCGGACTTTTTTTCATTCTAATGAAAGAATCCTAACAAAAAAATCCGCGATTGCTTACCAGTTACGGGTCCAGGAAACAGGACAGTCGCTGCTCCCAACCAACCTACAGCGCTCCTCTAAACCAGTGATTCTCAGCGTTGTCCATGTGGTATTTCTAGTGGTCCACAGAGAGTTCCCTAAATCCTTCATAAAAAATTCACTGACCTACGTGCAATACAGTTTCGACTAGTTGTTCATGAAGTGTCGGCATAGCAAAGTGGTCCATCAGATATTGTCTTTAAAAGATGGTCCATGGACCAAAGACAGTTGAGAACCCACTGCTCTAAACGGCAAGATATTGAATAGTCTCGTGGCGGTTGTTATTTTGTAGTTGATTAGTATTCTATAAAGAAGAGGGCATGCGCTGCTTTGAGAGCGGAAGAAGAACGACAGATTTACAACCGCGAAGATTCAACGAAGTTGACCGCAAGTGAATAGCAAGTCGTCTTTCGCGAGTTCACACCAACCTCGTTGTTCAACTCCTAAAGATTCCAACACATCAAGTCGAAAGCTGCTATGCCCAACGGGTGGACATTTTAATGTAGTTGAAAATTCGCGTTAGATGTTTAAGCAAAGCATGAATAATTAATCTACCTCCTGCAACAGGCGTCGAGCATGAACGTTTCCGCATTTCGATCTTAGTGCGCACTGCCACGCCGCGCGACTGCCGCCCAATTAAGTTTAAAAATAGCGGTTAACAGGCACAAGCAATAGGCTCAACACTGAACCGACCGACAACGCCGTCTCGCATCTGATCAAAGGCGACGATTGCACTAATTTGCCTTTTCTGGCAGTGCTGGTAGAGTTCGGAGGGCACAAGCTCTAGCTTTAGGGAAGTTGGAAGACTTATGATGGTGTCCGGCACAGGCCGAACACACAAATGAGAAGAAACTGAGCTGCGGCAATGATTCACAACCCACATTGTCAAAAAGTTTTTGTATCGAATTGGTAAGTAAGACGCAATTCATCGTACGCGTGGACATTAACCCTATGCTGTCGCTAGCGTCTATGTACTGATGCTGCACCCAGGCTTCCGACCCCGCTCCCACCAGGCGACAAAGCGTGAAGAGTTTCTCCATCTGTTGACCGCTGGCTGTAACATGATGAGGTAAAAACACACATGCAAACTGCATCCGGGCATAAGTTTCGTTGCATTGCGTTCGCCATCGGGCAGATCTTGATTTGGGAGAAGCTGTGGCTTGGGTCACAGTTTAGCGACTAAGCGTAAGGGTTGCTATCAAACGATCCATGTCGTCTGACCAGATAACATGAAAAAAACAAGCTTGTCGTGAGGGACATGCAACGAGACACTGAAGAGATTTTACAAGTTCGAGTCCAACTGCGGGCAGCTCCAGCAACGGTTGTCACTTCAGTTACTGCTTGCTTATAAAAGTTTAAAGGTACTTGGTGGTGCGAAACAAACAGAGTATGCATAGCACAGTCGATTCTCTTACAAGCGTAGTTTGCTCGTATTACATTACATAGTTACTCTCTTCCAGTAAAACGTTTACAAACACGGAATGTGAAGCTTGCGCATCCTCGTCGCAGCTTCCCGAGAAGGTTCGCCTGTCGCATAGGCACCGACTGTAAGAAGCGCCGACCTTACCTTTACATGTTCCGGTGCCTTTGTTTATCTCAGAGCATTACATAAAGCATTGCTCCGATTACAATGGCGTAGCGCAGGCGACAAGCGTCGCAGTTCGCACAAAAAGAAGCCAGAATACGGGATGTACCTTCAGCGCGTCGAAGCATGCGATCACTTTGCCGTCAGCGGCGATTTGTATGTTCTTGCCCGGATGAGCATATCGACAATCTTCGGCGGAACGCTTGCACGCACCTCTCTGAAATTCCCGGCACACCTGCAAGCAACGCCGCAGCTGATAAGCGTGCGAGCCCGAAGAAACAGCTTAAAGCATATATGTATGAGCAGCGGCGACAACTTGGCCAGACCGGTCCTCAACGCTGCACAGCATCATTTTGGATCTGCACATCTTAAACTGCTGTCGCTGCAGTGTTTGACTGAAATGCTCCAACCGACTGGCGAGCACACGGCTCTGACAACGTGCGACACCGTATTAATCGCTATTACAGGTGTCCCTGTAAGTGGTAAGCTGATCCCTGTGGGACTAAAACACATTTTTGGGTAATTGCAAAGCAATTAATTGGTGATTGCAGACTATAAGGCCTTCGGTAAATATCCAGTGAATTTGTTTGCAGGTGAAAATATCCTCAGAAATAAAGTAGAGATCAAGTGTTGCTGTTGAAAGAAGTCCTGATAAAAACTGCAGTGTAGCTTGGTTTCTTTACAAACAACTTCTTGCAAAAAGCTCCAATAACTAACTCCACCTTACGCACAGTGGTTCATATAAAACAGCCACTCGGGGCAGAAACAAGTTTAACCGGATTTGCGATTCAATCAAGTTAATCAGCTGAACCCAGTGGATGACACACTTGATTGGAATGTTTTCGTCGTGCTTCATTAGAAATCACCTACATGCGTAGTGAATAAAGACGGCATGTTATCTTAGTTGCTTGGGAAAGATGACAAACTAGTTGCAACGCAACGTCTAACCTTACATCTGACTTCTTTCAACATAATTTTTTTAACTATTTCCAGGTTTACGCACTAATCGTTTATATTAAGCAGTACAAAACTCATTACCTCAACTTTTAACCATTCCGGGTCGCGGATTTGGGGCAAATGTTGCGTATTGGGAAGTTGCCCGACCGCCAACTGGGCGCTGGTAAGCGACGTCACATTGCCCGGAACTGACGTCACTGACGCGACTCCGGGAGCTGCAAAGAAAATCAGCAGGATAGCGGTCGACTCTTCCAGCAGAACAAAATCTCGATTACTAACAACAGGAAATACTTTTAATAAAGTGATTTATTTCAAAAACATCTTTCTGGTTTAATTAAAGGTAAACCGCCAGATGAAACTACTAAGCGAAGAAATATACACAAACAAATCATTGGGAGCTCAACTTTTAACGTTGCTGGAAACGCAGAGAAAATAACAGCAGAGCTTGACGAAAACAAGCAGCAAAATTCTGACAATGAAATCAAAGCATATATTACTCATGCATTCGGTATACATACACTCCATCTATGAAGCGAAGCGTAGCGGCAACAGTGCGAGATTGAAATGCAGATCACAAGGCGTAGAGCAGCGCGTGGCGGGCAAGGAAGCCACGTGACTGCAAGCTTCGTCTTTGCTTAATTCGGATGACCCGGACGGACAAAAAGACGGGGCTAAAGAAGTTCAGGGGCAGCTTCTTAGGTAAAACAGGGATGCGGTTGTTTGTGTATGCTGGCGACAGGGAGTGGAAAATGAAAAGGGGTGTTCGGTCAATAAGTGCAAGAAATGGGGAAGAATGAAGTATTTATTTTATATAAGCAGGCGCTTGCCAAGCAGCCACGGCGACGAGGCTTACGTTCTTCGCCAAGTACGAGAAGCGACGGAGTCCAGTAAGCACGCGAGCTTGCAACAACTGCTTGAAACACCACTTCAGAGGTTGCTGGTAAGGTGCCCGCAGCTTCGGCCCTTACGTTCGAATCGTAAAGTTCGTGTTTCGAAAAGGTCGGTGGCGTGGTGTAAAAGGGACCAGGCAGCAAAAATCTTTCTTCCTCAAAAATGCGCGCACAGCAGCACAGTTCCAAGTGCGACTTTGTGCTGGGGCTTGAAAATACACAGCCTTCCTGCCGGATGCCCTCTCGGAGGGTATGCTTAAACCATGGAAACGTCTTGCAACTTTCAGTCAATCCGAGATGAAGCCCTCATAACCAATTCCGTAGTTGTCCAAAACGCGGCCGAAGAGCACGCTTCACTTTCACAACTGCTATATCAGTGTGCCAGTAACACAGTCGCCTAGCTCCACGCACCACACACCTACAAACAAGAAAGAGTGGAGGTTAAATCTCGTTCGCTAGGTATGTTCGAACAATCTGCGTGGGAAAAACAAATACGAAACACCGCCTGCTACACGAAAGAAGATCAACGGTCCATCCAAGCCACATGCAAATCGATGCTGTTTCCACGACAGAAAGCGCTCTCCGGGCCGTAGCCTTGGCAACACTGCACTAAATTAGCACACGAACACGCACTTTCTACAAGTGCCTCGGCACTTCACATTGAAGGGCTTGCACATGACGCAGCCTTCGCACAACGTTAAACGAGCAAGATCAAGAGGCAGGAAAATTTTAAAACAACAACTCGCTTAACCGTACGTTGTACAGGAATTCGACGTACTTCAGGTGGTGCACGAAGACCTAGCAATCGATAAACCAGATCACTCGAAATGTGATTTGAGAACCTGCAACGCGCTGTTCGAGTGCTCGCTCCAGATGCATGGACTATGACGTCACAAGCAACACGCAAATGAGGATCAGACAAGCTGCTAAATGTCGCTTTGTTCAGCAAATTGCGATCTACTAACACGCAGTTCCACTTGCCCAGGGTAACCTCCGACAACTCACTACCCAGGCTTACTCTTCACATCCCCAATAGTTACTTGGGAACTTCGCCTACTCCTAAACTTACTTGGCATATGGAGAACGCAGCGGCAAAATGAAAGGAAAGCACATGAATTTCCAGCCAAGCAAAAACGTCCTCAGTAATGAACTAGCCACGTGCACACCTGCCATGCCAACTTGGCGAAATCGTGGGCTACCAACTTGACGAAGATCATTTATATTGCTCCTTCAACGTTTCACTTTTTTGTTAGTACAGGTAGGTTAATTGACATAGCTACAGGTAGGTTAATTGACATAGCTAGCCAGCGACTTTCTGCATCTGACGATAGCCAACACGTCGAAACAATGGGATGTGCGCAGAAAAGCAATGCAAGTCATAAACTGACCTCTAGCAACGCTATTGTGGCGATCGCTCGATCGGCGAAAGGCTATCTATCAACTAATTTCCACGCCGAACGCAATGCCGGTTGAAGGCACAGGCGAACCAACTGTCTGTAAGTCTGTTTGTGTCAACTCGACACTTGTATGCCTGCCGAAAAGTGCGTACGCTAGCCCACGGGCAAGATTAAGATCTGCGACTGATTTAAGCATGTAAGAATCGCAAAGCACTCACGAGCCTAACGGGGAAGCGTAAATTAAGATATAAGAATAAGCTCGTGCCGAACGCACATGATCGCGCTTCGTCTGAGGCCGCTCGTATCAATTAAAACGCCTTAGACGTTTTAAATACATGATATTCTGCCGATAAGTGTTGCGTCTTATAGCACTCAAACGCACGTTCGACAATCGCTTGGCTAATCATACTTCGGCGAGCAGACAAATGCTTGGCGCAGCGGAATTGCCGGCAGTTTATGATATGAGAGGCGGCAGCATTTCGCAAATCCCGACGCACAGTGAATGTAGAAGTATTTGGATGGGTGAGTTGATGTACACACACCTGAACTACGCGACTGCAGAATTCCAAACAAAACGTCAATAGCTCAAAGGTAACGAAAATATAACCTGTGAGACGTGCCAGAGAAAGCAGAGTATTTTACAAAAGCTGTCACCGGTAACGGTAACATTACTCCACCCAAAGCAAACATCTGTGAACTGGAAGGCAGAAAAATACGTTTGTTTTCCAAAAATAACAAACATGCAGTTTATCTCAGCACCACGCATGGCCTGACAACGTCCCGATGTTTTGTTAATGGAAGACACACTGGACCAGTTGGTGATTCCTTTTACGAATTCCTGAATTCCTAGAAGTAAATCCAGCAAAAAACTTAGGAAAGCGACATCGCTTAACCCCCACATATAGTATGGCCCACTTGTAATGAAGCGAAAGCGGGAATTTTTTCAATTCACCCTCGTCATCTACAGCTATTCAGTGAAAATGAGGATAAACGTCTAAAAACTGCTAGGAAAACATATCCTGTATGTGTCTTCATCCTACCATTTACATTCACGCACTCTACCAACTCGCACCCTGCTTTACCAGCCAGCTAGACAAATTAACTGAGGAAACACTTTAATATGCTATAGCGAATCGTAGTCATTTACACTACGCAAACACGCCACGGTTTCCCGGCGATTTTGACCTGAGAAAGGTCGACGGACGCCTGCGAGCCTCACGAAACAGCTGCTTCACCATGGTCGAGAAACAACCTGAATCACGGAATGAAAAATGTTACAAGCAGACGTGAACAAAGTTGAACCAACAGGAAGAGCAAACGAACTTTCAATTGCTAATAACGCACATGATTGAAGGACTGGCAAGACGAGTCGAATTTTTATGCGCGTTTCTTTGTACTCGTTCAAGCACTTCGCAATGACTAAATATATCAGACCCTGTGCGAGGAAGGTTTTGAAAGGAAGACCGTGAAAATAGCAGGGACAACTTTTAGTGTCCTGCATGTAAAATGCTCCACAGAAATCAAGCAAGGTAACTGATTTTGAAGGGAATTCTTATATAAAAAAAAACTGAATCAGACATTTGGAGAATTCTGCGTACTGCCGTCAAAAAGGCGGCGGCAGCGTTATACAGTAGGACAAACCTCCCAACCTTTTTTAGGCTGCGACACACTTAGCAACTCAGTTTTCTTCATGCAGTACACCAAAGCTAACGACTGAGTGGAAGAGTCGTTTGCAATAGGTTCAATAAAGTCGTTCTCGGTTTTGAAAATGTCGCGGCATACCGGTTGGTAAGCGCTGCGACTGGGTACTGCGACTCTTTTTGTATTAAGCAATTCCATAATGTCAGCTAAAGGCCTCATCGTCACGCCGTGACTTAAAGACATGTGATAAGCGCAGGCAGGGGTTTGCAATAGCAGCGTCGCAAGGGACGTACGTTCACGTGACACCAATGGAATTAAGGAACGCATCTCTCGTTGCATCTGGTTCTGGAGTTGCTATGTGAAAGGTCTCACAGCACATCAAAAGTTGTGCTGTATTTTAAGCGGTCCGGAATATTTTTCTGAAGCTATTGCATCCAGTGTGTAGCATTTGTAAGACAACCAGCCTTAATAAACAAAACACACGCTTGTTCATCGAAAACTGTAACCAGTCGAAACAGGAAGTCAGCGGCCGAAAGTATCAGTGATGTTTGCCAAAGGTTGAGTCTGCACGGTCAGAAAATTGACACAAAATGATCAACTGGCTAACAAAATTACGGCAAAGCAACGGGGCTTCGGTACAACGTCACACCTTAAACAATGAAATGTAACACGGTACAACTGTTAACTGCAAACTACAACCTCGGCTCCATGTTTCTGCAGAAAAACGGAACCGAAATGGCAGATGCATAGTTTTGACTAATCCACTGCCACACAGTTTAAGAATTGACCAATCGCGGTGTGGTTTCCATTTCTACCTTATCGTTTCGGTTTCTACACAACGATGTTCAACGTTCAACAGAAATTTTCAATATTATGGTCAGAATTGGAGTTCAATGCATGAAACGATTAGTGACAGGATCGCATCGAACGCCCGGGAGTCTAAACTTTAAAAAGCGGTTTGGTTATTTTCGATATCAGTTAAATCTGTCACAAAATGCTCGTCTCATCAGTCACAGGGCCTCAATGACACACATATTCCTCAGTGATACTCGCAAACCATTTCAACTGCTCGGTAAGTACATGCTCGATGAAGTCAACTGTTTACTTTGAGCTTAGAGTGAGGGGTGGGTGCGAGAAACCACCGCCTCCTATAAAGCCAAGCGCATGACAACCGTAGCAAACACTTTAATGCTTGGACATCAACGATAGTTTACACCAACTGAAAAAAGAAATCCATGGCAGTGATGTCGGAACGACTGCAAAGGTTTCTAACAGCACAATACAACCGTCTATGACGGCGGCATTTCACGATCAGGAATGCCAGACCACCAGGTGAAAACCACGATGAGAGAACAAGAAAACACATGAATTTATTGATATTCAACGGAAAGTATGAGATCAGGACCCTGAATCCTAAACACGTTTACCTTTCAAGTAAATAAACAAGTTTTCGAACTTCTTGGAGCGGTTGAACAACAGATGCGAAATCACCACCCGCAATGCCTGGGTATGAATGAACGCATCGCTGTTCAGCAACCCCACAAGACAATATTTCGAGCACGGCAGTATCGGTACAGCCAACGCAATACAATAACCATCCGTGGCACGCTCTGCTCGAGCGCGTTGGCGTTTCTCGAACGCTCCATCAAAATTAGCCATGTTCGACGCTCGTCGACAGCGACGCAACGTCAAGCGAGGAAAGCGAAGTCAAACATTGTTCGACATACACTCTCGCTCGCCAGGAGCTGGATTGTTGCACAGCACAAGTTCGTACACAGAGAAAATCAAGGCACTGAAGAAGTGAGGCCAGGCCACCGCAGACGGTGATGTTACGCGATTCGTGTCGAAAAACAAACTTCATGAGAATGAGCCTCGAAGGGTGAGGTGGAAAAGTTGGATCGCATCGGACGTGACCGTGTGGTTAGCTGAAAAAAGCTCGAGGCGCCGCCATTTCACGTTAGTCTACAAAATTCCTTGGCCTGTGGTAAAGGCAGATCACGTGACTGCTGACAGTACGGTCGTCGTTACCGAAAAGCCCAGCAACGGGATGAAGAGAAAATGCTATCTACATGTTTATCGACCATGCGCCCATGCGTGCTTGCCCGGGCAAGTAGTTCTACCGACGATGGTAGAATTTCTTGCTTTCTAAAATTTCACATACCATAAAAATCGGTAAATGTTTTTATCGTACTCATTCTCCAGGTCCAGGCAGGCGCAGTTTCGACGTTTGTGACGTCATTAGCGGAACGATTTTTCTCAATGGGACGTTACAGGCAAAAGTAAATGAATGCCTGAAATGAAAAGTGCGCC
>Ga0210059_1005500_pt1 | contig 20385 bp, 11 predicted proteins | sample Ectturendosymbi2_FD_188042 | JGI IMG/M metagenome (GOLD analysis project Ga0210059, IMG submission 188042) | Ecteinascidia turbinata endosymbiont from Florida, USA - Sample 2 (SPAdes) (version 2) | ecosystem: Host-associated > Tunicates > Ascidians > Unclassified | place: Key West, Florida...
CTTCTTGAGATCGTGCTTGTGGTAATGTTGCTAGGGACAAAACAACGTTCTTAAATAGTCAGTCACGGCACGTAAGAACACCTGCTTTTTCTTTTAAAAGGAGGACGTGCACTACGATGGCGTTTTTTGAGGTAAATTTGGCCCATATTATTCTGGTAAGCTCAAGCGTTATGCTCTGCAGGGCTAACAAAGTAAAACGGTTAATTTATTAATTGCAAAAAAAATTGAAAAGGTTAAGAGTATTGTCACATTTTCATCCAAATATAAAAAAGATTATAAGGTCGCTGACTTCACTGAGGCAGTCTGAAAGTGAGGATGTTGCAAACGAAATCTATTTACCATTTGTTATGAGTAAGTGGTTAGGAACGCCAGAACAAGAGGGCATTGAGGAGACATTGTCCCTTGACCTTATGCATAGCGGAAAGCGGAAGGGAATTTTTCCAAGCAAGACGAATAATAATTATATGGCGACTTAAAAAATGCTTACTGCCCTTGTTTCGAAACTTCAACTTCCAGAACGGTTTTAAAGACTCTCAAACAATTGGTGAACGAAGGCAGCAATCTCAGAAAAAATAATGGAAATCCCCAAGAGGAGAGAATTCGAGCAGGCTTGTAGTCACGGGGGTACATTCGGTGGCAGTGCCCCCCAAATCTTTTTTGTTCCCTTAAATATTGTTGTGCCCAGAATTATTTTTATTAAAGCAATAACAAAACAAAAAATCTTGCCCCAAAAATTTATTTTGCCCCCGAACCTAAAAACCTGGCTATGGACCTGCATTCGAGACTCGAGTAATTTTACAGTTTATTTTGGGAAGAACGGGCAGTTTTGCCCAAAGTTACCAAGATAACTGAAATGTTGAAGATATTTTTACACCGATTAACGTTCAAGTCCTGCAAAAGTCTTGAATTATGCTGGACCACTATAATTTAATAACATTTTTATGGGATCTGTGTTTGGATCACCCCTGTATTTCACATTAGCTCAAAGGTTCCATTCGATTTCAAGTCAGTGCTATACCCACTGTAATAGTTTTGCAGATGCAGCAACTTATTAACCTACACCTTTTCCTCCTCAAATCCATAGCGGGCGATGTTGGCGTTCTGCAAATTTGCACATGACTTGAAAAACATGACTGAGGTATGATGCAATAAATGTGCATGAAAATTAGTGTAAACCGCGAACAAGAAATCAAACTGAAAATTCATGAATGTAACTATACGAAAAAATCCCACAAATGACATTCTTTTGACTATTTCTGACTTAGGTAATGCCCTCAATTTTTCCCATGGTCCCTAAACCTTCCACTTAATGCAAATGAGGCACAGCTTTGAGTATTACTGCCCCTTTAAATCTGACGTGACGCTGATTGGATCGCGTCCGTGATGTTTAAACTTGCGAGAGTCGTTTTGTGCTTAGTTTTTTTCAGTAAAGATTTTAGGATAACTGCACCCACTGTTGATTCTGTTTTCCACTCGCTGACAGAGTTTCCCAAGGACAGCGTTGACTCAAGCATGCTGCGTTTTCGAGAACTTGTCATTCGGCGATCTCCGTGTATCATCTTGCCATGTCCGCCAATGCCATTCGCAACTTGAGTCTGTATGTTCTGCAAAATAGCAAATGTTATTATGGTTGGAGCAAGCCGTCGTTCAATTTTAATTTCATAAACCGAGTATTTTCTTAAACGTTCTTGAGCCAAAAACGATAATAAGGGTTTTGCTATTTAGTTTCTGGCAGCTGATCGAAACATTCATTTTTTTGGGAAAAAAGCAACTTTATTTAATTTCATTCTTGTAGTTGCTTTGACGAAGACAGTTGATATTCTTGGTTCTTTTGAGACATTGTGATATCCTTTTTTCTTGGTTTTGTCACTTCAGCTTCGCATGAGATTGTAAGGCATTTCCTTCAACGCAGTTTCCACCGCTCTGACCTATGCTTTAATTTTCTTGCCAAGATCGAATGGTTCCACCACAAGTTGCGCTCCTACCGACCTGTATATTTCCATTTCAAGCTTGATTTTGGGCTAAATACGACTTCAAACCTGGTATCGATTTAATTACGTCTTGAATTACAAATGCTGTTGAAATTTCAATAAAGTTTTCTTCTCGTGCAAAACTTAATCAAAAAGCAACTACAAATTTCAACAAAACCTAACAGGTGTCTTAACAGGTGTCTTGCTACCAGTTCATCAAACAATGAAAATGTGGGAATAAAAACAATGATTTCGTACGGAAGAGAAAATCTTTAATATCTTCCAGAGAAAACAAAATTTTTTTTCAAAATGGCAAAAAGATTTGTAAAGTTTATTGAGGCATTTGCCAAGTTTGCCACTCCAAATTTTTTCTGGCCGTTCCACTCAAAAAAATTTGTATAGCGTTGCATGCAAGGTCGTACCTTGTTGGTAGTTTCCCAATGATTTCTGTCAAACCCGAACACAATGTTGCTTGCTCGTGGGTCTGTTCTTCTGTACCGTACTGTTCTGCCCGGATCAAATTTTCTGGCTGATCTGCTTGATTCCTAAAAATCAACCGACATTTTTTGTTATACTGCTGAATTGACTTTTATTCCACAAAAGTACAGCACTTTATGCTTTAACGTCAGGTAATGACAAGAATCCTTTTGATTCAAGTCAATACCGGCTTTAAATCTCTCAAATATGCCTACACTCAACACGTTATGCATAGTTTCCCGTCTATGCCCATTCGCTTTTGTGATGCTAAAAAGATCAAGAAAAGTTGAAGACCGACTATAAACTCTTCAGTAAAACATAAAATGGCACCAAACAGTGATTTGTTTATTCTTGATTTATATCAATTGGCTTTGACAAGCTTAACAATAATAATAGCATTATATTTATATGGCTGAACTAGGATACACACCACTGTATCCTGATGAGCCTGAAGAAACTGCATTGATGCGGGCAGGGTTGCCTTCTTTTTATTTCTGCTGCCATCCGCGTGTTTTCCTGTGTAACACTTCGCTGGCCATTCATGGAAACTTGCTGACGATGACAGCAATAGTTTTCAAAATGTCCAAAATGATTTCATTCATATACAGTATCATTGATTTTTGCGGTGTTGTTTCTAATTGATTAGAAGATGGTTTTATTATAGAAAACAAAGCTAAATCACTTTTGTCGCACATCCTAACATATGCAAACGGGTCTCATTTTGAAGCCCGATTTAGGCCCGAGCCCGACATTTGTTTTTGAAGCCCGATTTAGGCCCAAAAGCCAAACTTACCGAGTGAGTCAAGATATGCAAAACTGCGGGGTATTTGTGACGTAGCAAGGTAAACATGACTAAATAATTCACAATTAACAATTTTTGTTGAAGTTCAAATTAAATCGATTGCTTCAACAATAAGTGACGACAAAAGTGTCCGTCATTGCGATACTGTCAGGAGGAAAAATTTCGTTCAGAATGTGTGCTTGCGCACTGTACCTTGATCAAAACATTGGCTTAAACAGGCACAAACGTAGCTTGTTAGTCAACAGTAATACTGTGGAATGTAATGTTTCTCAAGAAAAAAATTAACTATCTACGATAGCGATATAGGCATGAAAAACCGGTTTGTGAGCCTAAACAAGCTAGTAGTTCAAACAATATATATACACTGGCTACAGCTGATCAACAGCCTAACGTAAATTCTCTTAAACATTTCATCAAGTGGTTTCAGGATTTTTGTTACATAACTCCTTACTATGGCGAAGCAGACGCTGCTGACGACTTTTTCTCTAAGTCCTGGACCTGCCACTGGTATCTCTAATCTACTGTCAGGCACATGCTGTCGAATGGATGGAAATTTTCCATATTACGTAACCTGCAAAATCGTCCATTTCTTAGTAAAATTCTTCCATTGTATACTTCATACCTTGTGTTATACTGAATAACCTAGCAAGCTGCCGATGTTCTCGGCTGCTTAAGCCAAGGTTTCCCAACGTCTATCCTCAAGAAGACACGAACACTCTGTGGATGTCAAAAATATAAAAAATCTCTACAAATCCTCAGGTTTTCCGAACTAAGCTCATTTTGTTTCTTGAAGCGCATGAGTTTCATGATGCATACAGCAGTAACTGTAACGTAACGTCTGTAACTGTAAAGTCAAAACAATTATATCAGAATTTATAGACAATCCGCCGTACTATGGTGCATTGGCGCTTCTTTGTCAATCAGGTAAATCCGACCCAGGGAATTCAACAAACTATTAATGACCAAATAAGCAAAAAATTGTAACTGCTTTACGCCAGCAGTGGCATTCACCAAATATTTAATAGCAGTAAATATTATAAAGACAACCAGCTAAGATCGTGAACTTGCTTGAATTAAAGTTCTAATTTAACAACCTGATGAAATCAGTATTACGGGCTTGACCTCTACACTAAGAAAAAACCCAGCCAGGTAACTCGGACCCACACAAATAAGACTTGGTCATAACGATCTAAGCTGCTATTGATAAACGTTACACAAGGTCACTAAATAAAAAACTTCCTTCAGGTTAACTAGAGACTATTATGGCAGGTTTTTTAAGATGTTTCAGGGACCCGATTCAGGCCCTTAGAATTGAAAATCGGGTCCCTAGAAACAGAGAAAATTATCATTGGGTCCATAGAATCAGAGAAATCGGGTCCCTACAGGTCCATACCGGGTACCTAACATTTTCCTTAAAAAAAACTAGGTAAAATCTCGCGTATACGTCGCTCCGTACATAGAGCCAGTAGCAAACTTTGGTGGTGCTTCTGGGAAGAAACATTCGTTTGCAATAAGCACCTATAGTTTTTTCAGAAGCAGTGTCCAAACACACTGATTGTCGAAATCAAAATATCTGTCGTTTCAGCACTTATAAATTAGCTGAAGAAGAATCACAATCGCTTTAATCACAGACGTCACGGCGGTGAGTACAGCAAATCTACGTAACGAACGAAAAAACCGTTACTCTGAATATTAAAAAAAAACTTTTGCATGCAAACACGAAATCGGTCCGAAACCTTTGGCAATCTTAACCCCAAACCCGCCCCGCGAAGCCCAGCCCGACTTACATCTCTGCATTCTAAAGCAAAAAGAAACAATACTGTGAATAGTAGATCTCCAAGTTGCGATCGAATAAAGTTCCCAGTGCGGTCAACAATTAGTCTTTTGTTCCAAATCAACTCAAGCACGAATAAGACAAATTCTTGACATAAAATTTTATTTAGATGGTGTGTTAGTGCATCAGAATCTATACTTCCGTATGAGCTTCTTTCCAATCTGTACAAAACGTTCCAATGCGTTAACAAATGTTTTTATTTCTATTCTGTAAATCCGTGTTTGCAATTAAAAAAAATTCAACCATTTATGGTGATTTTCGCTGTGTCCCGGGAAGCTAAAACTGAAAACATGCAACCCATGCCTATTTCGAATACTTATCCAGCTGTCGCTTTGACAAGCTGATTTACAGGCTGTTCGCAACCAGGTAAAAATATGTGGAATATTTTTTGCATTGATAAACCGAGTTCTGCGAAAAACCAGAACGTTTCACCAATACGAAAATATTTTCAAATTACCAACAAATAGCAGTAAGCTAACACTTCGTAAATAGTTGCCCAGTCCTTGTAAACTGCGAGAAAACTTGCACAAAATATCTCCATTTGAAAGTATGATCTGCGTAAGCTTTGACAGAGCCAGTTTCAACTACTTTAAATTGCTTCACCGTTCACAGCTTCTTTCATGTAAAAAGCTGCCCACGTTTTTTCATGCCAACCTGGGTTCTGTGCATACTATACCAGCAATTCTGCCATCACGCAGGTGGTACGCAACTTCGTATTTTACTACACAAACTTCGCCTAAAATGTTCTTGCAGCTGCCAGCTGATGATAGAAGACAAGAGACATAATCAAAACTTTTCAGGCTACAGTAGGAGACTTTCCAGATTCTGTAGCAAAATTTCATTAATATGAACTGAGTCCAAACGGTTGCAGCCTGCAGCATAATCAGCTTCACTTTCAAAGACAGTACACACTTAGAGCAGGCGACTGAAGAAAGTACAAACCCATTAAATCTTTGAATAGTTCAAAGTCATTCTGCTTTAGGCGACAAATTCTGCTTGATCCAAATAAATTTTCCATGCTCTGGTATTTTGTGGAAAGTTTGAAGATTTTCTTGACTTTCAAAATAGATTTCACGTACAATAGCTTATGAAACACTTTTCAGCAAAAAAGAGAGAGCATAAGAATAAAAATATAGTTAACTGTATATCACGCACTATGGTACATGAAGATGAAACTATAGCGTTATGCACTGGTGCAGGAGGCGGGGGTGCTGGGGTGCAACCGCACACCCAAAGTTTTGATTTGGTAAAAATCCGGGCAAAATCCCAAAAAATCCGGATAAAATCTCTGAGAACCTTCACAAAATCCCTGAAAATTTGAGCAAAAATGACGCCCAACATGTTTTGATTTGAAAAAAATGCCCCCGCATTGACATGAATAGCTTTTCTTTGGAGTTCACTTTTGTATGTTCTTTTTCGGGCAAAATTCTTTCGCACCCACAAAGATTTACCTGTTCCTACACCTATGGCTTTATGGTCTAAATCTTCTCAAATGTTTAGAGTTAATTTTAAAAACGAATTAGCTGAAATTTTTATTATTGCGAAGCACGGTTTTCTTCATACCAAAAATTCCATTTCTTGATGCTTCGCTTATCTCGTTTTCCTTCAGTTCGAGATACTGTATCAGATAAACACACTAAACATCACGCACTTCCTCCTGTGATGCAGCTGCAAAAAGACCATTACATTGATTAATATAAACATTGCTTGACCAACTGCAGAACAACGTTAAACTTTTCCGGTATCAACAATCACATTTTTACGTTGCTTTTCGGCAGAAACTAATAGGTTTGGTGCCTTTAGGTTACAGCACATTCTAGAACGTACGATTTTGGGAGAATTTTTACACCGTTTGTTAACTAAATGAGTCAAACTTTATAGTGTCTGTCCGTAAAATTTATCGTCCCAATTATGAGTAAAATTGCGTGAAATCGCGATTGAACGGCTTGGTTTAATGCTAACGTGAAACAACTATTATGATAGGCGTCGTGTGACGTCCTGAAATCAAAGGGTCAGCCATTGGGAGTCAGAAAAAACAGATGAATTACTGCCAGTGCTTGCTGATGCTACTAATAAACGCATAAAATTCAAAGGTCTCCTTCTTTCTGCAACCAACAAAATCCAGCATTTCTAATCTATCTTTCTTTCATATATAAGCTTTTGTCAATCGTACATTTTCCTAACTCAGCAGCGCTTTAAAGGTTTTGCTGATGTTTCCATATTATTCCCAGACAGGACTACAAAGCCACTGATGACTTCCAAAACGTAGCCGCTTACAGTCTTTAAGAATATATTCCAAGTTGAGCCGTTTTTTGTAGTTTCTTCCAGTACAGTAGTATCAGGTCAAGCGCCGCATTATTAGTATGGCAGACCAAAGGCGGCAGCTTTCGGCGTCTTTTAAAATTCAATAAATTATGTATCTTCAGACAAATAAGCAAATGCTTTGGAAGTAATTTGTTTAGTTGCTCTCTATCGCGGGAATTGAGTCCTAAACGTTTTTTCTCTGTACGAGTCATAAATGATTGCAACGTAGTGTTTGCAAATGTATTTATGCAAAGTCAAAATTTTTTCTTTAACCTTTGAGAGTATACAAAACGCTTCTTCCAAGTTTCCCTCTTTCCGCTATAGCGATCATAACAATGGCTATGTGTGTCTTTAAGCAATACTGAAAATAAAACAAGAAGCGTTCCACACATATAACGAAAGCGCCGCTTTCCTGTTGTTTCCAAGGATGTGGCGAAAACAAGCGATCTTTGATTATTTGCAACTGACCTAGTTGCAATAACTGACCATCATCGCAACGCGACGTTGTGAACAGGGCTCAAAAGCCTGAGCTCAAAGCTGATGCCACGATTTATTCGACATCCTGCTAGCGAGTTGGTGGGCGCTCTAGAACTATACAACGCTTTTGATGATTATACTAAAATAATCAATTTTAGGTTAAAAATAGCTTATTTTATTACAATCTTGAAAGGATAAATTAAGTATATTTTTTATATTTTTTAGCCACATATTTGATGGCTGAATTTTATTGCTGAGTGGTACAGTTGGTTTAGCATGCGCCACCAAAGCTGGTAGGCTGGGTTCAATTCTTGGTCGAGTCATAACGAAGACTTCAAAAATGCTACATGCGCCTTGTCCAGCCCCGTGCCCGGCGTTAGTGAGTGGGTGTAAGGCAGGGATCTCCAAACTTTTTTGTTAGAGGGTCACGTAAGTTATTACACAACAGTTCGAGGTCCGGACGTCTTAGGTAATGTGATTGTTTCTAAATATGTTACATTCTACCAAATCAACAAATTTTTCGTAAAAGCATTATTTTTTCTTTCATTGACAAAATGGTTTAGTCGGCCGTTTTGGACACCTCAGATATAAGGGAACAATTCACGCACGGTGCTGCCACCGACTAGCCATCAATGCAGTATAGCCGCGTGGTCCCCGCCTCCAGCAAGCGGAGACAGGCGCTGTACGCCACTCGTGAAACTTCAAATTGACTACAAAGTCAAGTATAAATATGTTGAACTGATACTAAAAAACGCTGTACAGTATAAGTAAGTCAGAAACATTTTATAGGGAAAACCAGATGACGTTAAAACTAGTGGCTATGATAAAAATTTAATGAAATGTTGTGGTTGTTATACTGTACATCTCGGCGTTTATGACTTACGAGAAGCAGAAGGGCCAAATTATTGTTTGCTATGTCCCGTCTATGTCTACGAAAAGTGATTGCATCACACCTAGTCTCTCCTTTTTAGTTATAGTAATTGTTGCCTGCTTGCTCATGCAAAAGAAACAATGCAAGATATCTTCCACACAAACGTGATCACAGAAACGTCTTCTCGTAATACCTCGTGTTTCTGCAAAATTTACAGGGGAAATGACATGACCAGTTTGCCCAACCGTGTAACTTGCGCAGCGACAAGCATGAAATAAGCAAAAACGATGCATATCATCGTGCATTGTTCGTCATGCGTGTCAACAAGGACACGGTCGGGCTTTAGGCAGAGAGGCCCGTTGGAAAAACTGAAGACAGTGCTATGAAAACGACTGAACTTTAAGCTGGTAAATATGCATTGCATTTTTTGTCTCTTTTTTAGCATCATATACTAAAATTTCGCTATCTAACAAATTTTCAAGAACTCTTGGGAGTAGGTTGATGATGTCTACACTTGTATTTTCGACATCGACAAAGCATATAATGGTTTCCCTTGCACAAAAACGTCGGGGAGTTTGAAAGAGTAGACTACGCTGTTGAAGGCTTCGTGTTACTGGCCAATGGCCAACAAGTTGTAGGAGGTTCTGCGCAAGTGCGCAGAATGTTCGTTCACCACTCTTCCTCCTACTCTATACAAACACTAGCCTATAGGTTCCCAACATTTTTTGAACATGGCACCCCTTACATAAAAATAAAGTGACGTTCGCACCCCCTCGTTTTAAAAAAAGCGTAGAAACCACAAAAACAGTCCGATTTTTCAGTATCAACATTTTAGATTACTACTCGCAATACGTAGGCCTACTGACAAAACAAGAGAAAACACTCAGCTGTACTGTTTTAACTTCCATACCTTCCTGCTCGTTAGAAACAAAACTAGTGACTTTTTTGTTGCTGCTCTGAAATTATCCGTTCACACCTTGGCACGCAATTATTCAGAGCCATGTGGAAGCTGGAATAATTAGCTGGAATAATCAGGCTGGACAATGCTCTTCTGAGTAATAGCAAGTGCAGCCTCTCATAAATCCTGGTTCTTTTGAAAAAAAATATATCCAAGAACATACAAACTCTCACCCTCAAATCACATTTCGGACCGCCGAAAATCTTGTTTCGGACCCCCAGTGGTCCAGGAACCTCCGGTTGGGAACCGCTGCACCAGACAGTCAGAGCTCAGTCGACAAAGGTGTTTATCTCGGTAGCTGTGAATAACAACCTTTGATCTTGGCAGACGTATTTTGTGCAGGTTGCATTTTCCATACCGGGCTTTTAACATGCATTTCATTAGTTGGCAGCTGCATGCGATCAACCAGGAATGAAAATTAAGAAGGTCGAGATGTTTCGTCTCTTCAGTAACGCAAGTCAGTGTACCCTGCAAAGAAACGGCAATAAACTACAATAGATTGAGAAGTCCAAATGCTTTGGCAGGGTGTTCAAGAGTAAACAAGGAGATTTATTCATCGATTCTGCATGCAATTTTGCTTCCGCTTAATTTTTTCGTGGTCACAAAACGAGAGTTTTCAAACACCGTGAAGTTTCCAACTAGAAAAAAATTGGTTTAACAACAATTTCGTCTAAAGAAGGGTTACAGTGCGAAAATTGCATTGGCGTTTGCATAGACAGTGCTGCATCCATTACTGCGAAACGTAAAGGGTTAATGAATAAAGTAAAGCAGCAAATCCTTTATGTGTGACTCATTGCTTTTTGCATCGCTAATTGCTAATTTCCAGAAGTATACCAGAGGAACTTAGAAGTTCTTGATACAGCGGTAAAATAGTTAACTGAATCAAGTTATGCTCCTTGTAGTAAAGCCTGCTTCAAATTTTATACAAAGAGACAGGAGCTGATAACGCGAGTTTACTTTTCAACACTGAAGCAAGGTGGTTGATTCTCAGCGAAGTTTTGGTGCGCATTTATGACCTAGTAAAATTAGGCAAGTAAAATTCTTTTATTTCTGAAGCTGGATACCTGAATCCAAACGATATTGATGATGATCTATGGTAGGCAAACTGGCATATTGACCGACGTGTTCGGGATTTGCAGTAGTGTAGGAACTGGGGGAGCAGGGATTTAAGCGCACCCTCAAAAATTTTGATTTGTCGAAAACTTCGGCAAAATCTCAAAAATTCGGACACAGAAGTTGCGACATTTTTCTACAATACCCAGTTCAGGTAACCTTAAAAACCTGAGTACATAGATTCTAATTGCCAAAATGATTCCAAACGTTTTAAGAGCACACGGGCATTTTTCAACAACTCAGCAATTATTCTCAAACTCGTCTAACCTGAAAAAGCAAATTTGTTGCATTTCGAAATATATACTTTTTTTCAAAACCAAACATATTTTCCTTCCAAAAATGCGGGAAGTACGCAAAGTACCCCTAGCGCCAACCAAAATAGAAAAATTCTCTTTATCAGGTTAAGTATGAACAACCAAGGTTGATTATGAGCCATGCGCGTCGATTCAGTTTTTCTTATCAGCGAATTCCTCACGGGACGCATTTAAAAAGTTTGCTCGTCCATCAAAGTGCAAGACTTGTTTTTGCAAAAATTGCGTTGGAGACTTCACACACAGCATTTGTTTTTACACGTTAGGTATGCACTGCCATCTTGGCAATACCCCCGCCCCTCTTTATTAAAAATACAAAACTTATGCTGATTTTGGTAGGACTGGTCGACAGAACGCATAGAAAAAATCAGCTACTGAGGGAAACAGGTTAATAGGCAGAGGTGGGCAACCACTACTTTAGCAGTAGCGGCGCTACCGCTATAGGCTAAACGCAGTACAATAGCGACGCTCCTACCACTGAAAAATACGTTGTAGCAAGCTATCGCTACTCCTATTCGCTACCGCTCCTATTGGTGTACACTTAAAGATATAATTGTGCTTTATTGTTGACGCAGGGTCTATTTTGAAAAGCCTAACTTGTAAATTAGCAGTTCTTTTTTACTAACTTGTCAATTTTGACGGGTGCTCTTTTTAAAACCTGCTCAGGTTATTTTGCCCGTCTGTGACAAATGTACTTGAGGCAGGCGCGGATTTACCATTAGGATAAAAAGGTCTTGGGCCCCCGATATTGGGGGAGGCAAAATTTGGGGAGTAACGAAGATTTCCAGCATTTTTTTGAGTAATTACATTTGTATTTTTGTTTTGGTTCAACACACGTTTTCTTGCTATGCCGCTAGCAAAAGATCTCTATAGAAGAATGAGTGCAAAAGAATGGAGGGAATGACAATGAGCATTCTCCTATTCTCTTTTTAAAACGTTAAGAATTGGTTATGCTGATGTTACGCATAAATGCGTGGAACAAACCGCCTGAAACCATTTTTCAGATTACACGAGGCCAATGAGGTAGGCTACTTTCATTCAGCCCAGGTCTCCCTCTTGTTGCTTTTCATGGGTAAGATACGGGGTAAAGACAAGACTAGCCTGAACTGTAGCCAAGGCTGCAGATATTCAGTGGAGCAAAATGTTAACTGTTTGTAACATCGCGCGTGTTAAGCTGGGATGTTTTGTGAGTTCAACTGTTTTGTAGCAATCTTGGGCCATTCCTTCTACAGCTCAGTGTATACAAAAAGATTAACTACCGTTGAACTAGACACATTTCCAGATGTATTAGTAAGGCCAGTTTGTTGCTTGAGCTTATTAGCTTAGTTAGCAAAGTGAGCTTCACGTGTTTTTCTTTTTTTCAAAGTAGTCAGGATAACGGTGGACCCATGGGCGCAATTTTGTTGTAAAATGTGAGGGGGAGAATTTAATGGGAAATCAATGAAGTCGGGTCGATGCAGACAGAGGCGTACGACGAAAATTTTCATGGGAGGTTTCATTCACTGGCTTATGGTGGTCATTTGTATTTAATGTGCGTTGTTTGTGACGTCAAAATGTGAATACATATTAATTTTTCCAAATCAACGTTTTTGTCAAAGTTTGTTGACATAATATGCATGCAGTAGTGTGCTTTTGGGCATTCTCACACATTTCTCAAAATCCCTATTTTTTTGGGCGAGGGTGGGCCCCTTGCCAGTCCCTTGTGTCCCCCGCCAGTCCCTTCTGTGCCCTGTGTCTGGCCCTTGTCAGTCCCTTCTTGAAAGATTGCAACGACTGATGTCATACAAATAAGCACTATACGCGCTCGCTACATTCACTGAACTTGTTCCAATTCATAAATATATCACAGTACTTTATTCTGAATTCCTCTCGGTATCAGGAACCAGAGCCCCGTCAGTCGCTCTCTATACCCCAACTGAGGGGTCACGCTGTCACATGGGACCCAAAATTCCGAGCTTAACCCTCCAAATTAAAATATTTAACACTAGAAATCGAAGTTTTTGTCAATCCGTATCCTTTTCTGTCCTGTAATTAATAGACGGAGCAATACCTGCGGCTGTTACTTTGACTTACATCGCCTGATCAGTGCAGGCGCTACATTTAGGTAAACGTGGTGGCTGCCTAGGGCGCTAGGCCAAAGGGCAGAGACGCATTTACCCATAGGTCAAATAGGCCATGGCCTAGGGCCCCGCGCTTTTGGGGGCCCCGCGCAACTCCTTCCTATGGCGACTCATTATATAACTTAAAAATTGCAAAAGTGCGCAGAAGCATTACTTCACGATTTACTTCGAAACGAGCGAAAATGCAAACGTCTAGACTTTTATCTGTGCAGTAACAACACAATAATATTTTTGTCACGCAGTATAAGGATGACAATACTGCTTTTCATCGGATTTCTGCGTTGTCTGACGATCTTGCGCTGTTGCGAGCTTTTTGTCAGTGGATGAGTGGAAGATTGTACATCAAGTTAGAAGTGCAGATTGTGTGAAAGGCTTGATACTGAGGAACATGGCTGGGTGCGAGAAAGATGCAGGCCGTCTGTATGAAAGTGTATAACGGATTCTTGATCCATATTGAATCTAGAGAACCGCATTTAGCTACGTCCGTACAACGCACGTGAGTTCGATCATAGACGTAACAAGGACGACATTCACGAAAGCTATGTTCGCTTGGTCTCCCTATGATTTCTGACCTCTAGACCTCTTATAATGAGAAAGAGACACGGACTACAGATAATTCTTTTATTATATTCAATGAAATATACAATAACATTAAAACTCACCAATTTGTATAGCAAGAGGTCCATGCTCGAGCATACACACGAAGACAGAGATACAGATACACAAGGAACTATCTCATGGCAACCAGTGAGCTCAATACTGCATACACTGCAACTGACTTTTGCCAGAATTGAGTAAGTAAGCAATTTTTATGTACAACCAAATCGCATTCAATTTTCTTTAGCTTCCTTTACGAAGAAGTTTCCAGAGTTAAACTTTCGCAAAACTCGTTAGCACGATTTTGCGAATCGCTTTGTATTGTCATTAGCCGGAATTGAGCCCTAGCGAATTTGATTGACGACTTTCCACTTTGCCTTCTCTAGCAAATTGAAGCGTGCAGTTTTGTTTACACTTCATAAAGCGTACAACAGAAAGCATTTCTGTTTAACTCGGGTCACTGGGTTAAATGACTGAGGAGATTATGCACCAACACTGGGACAAAGATGAATTGATAGAGGGTAACTCTATCAACATAATTTTAATACCAAGTCAACTGACAAGGTGGGGACATGCAACGTTTCTCACCTTCGAACGAGGTTACAGAGAGCAGCTCTGTCAGAACCAAGTTTTCCGGACCGTAGACAAGCGTACCGAAGCCAACACCAAAGTCTTCGGACAAGGAACACAGAGAGCAGCTCTGCCAGAACCAAGTCTTCAGACACGGGGACAGGCCATTCCTATGTTCACCTTTAGTCATCAGGTCGGAACACAGAGAGTAGCTCTGCCAGAACCGAACATTCAGACACGGGCAACAAGGCAATGCCTTCAGGCCGAATATTTTCATCGCGTCTGGGGACAACTGGTGTGGCTGAATTCCGCCTGGAAATGTGACAAGGCTTCGGCCTTGTTTCCAGCGGTGGGCGGCCAATTTGGACAAAGTCCAAATTTGCGGAGTCGAGTGTCAGAACTTCACCCGGACATGCCACAAGTGTCGACCAGTAAAAGCAGAAGCTGCTTTCTAGTCTGGGGGATTTAAGCCGCGAGGCAGACCGTACAATAGCACGAGTGTTCAACGCAGCACTCGCAAACCATCCGTCGAGCTGAGATGGCAGCAAGGCAAAATCCCGTTTTACTTCAAATGGCTGAACTACTCGCAGCGCAGACCAAAAGAAGGAGTTTTCAGTCCATGGTCGGAAAGCGAACTGATTTTGGTAGCCAAAATCAGTCCTTTTATAGCCGATTTTAGTGGAATTTCCCTAATCAGTGTTATTTGATTGGTCTTGCCTAATAGGGCGTTTTTATGGGTTTTTTATTCATGTTCTTTACACGCATCATTGGTGAAGCATTTTTCTTTGTACTTTTCCATGACATCATTGTTCTGGGTCTTTCTCAGCTCAGTTTGCTTCTTTTCCTTGTCTTTTGTTCTTTGCTTTTCTAAATCAAATTTTATTTGATTTAGTTTGCATACAGCTTGTCTTTGGATTTCCGACTGATCTGTCTGAAGCTTTATGTTGCTTGGCAACTTTGTGTAAACGTGATGTTTTGCTTGTCACGTTTTTCGTGCTTGACTGATCACGGCCTTTGCGTTGTCGTTCAGCAGATTTTATGTTTGTCGTTGGACGTTTGGACTTTGTTTTCTTTTGATGAAAGCAACATTTAATATGTACAGACCAGGATGTGTCTGCTACACAGGGGCGTGAAGAGGGGCGGGTGAACGGAGCTACGGTCCCGGGCATCCGAAGCGTGAAATTAAAAAATTACAATACTACAAAAATCGAAGTGGTAGCGCATAAAGAAATGTAGTTTACACATTGCGTAGTCCATCTGGAACATTTAGCTGCAAAGCAACGGATTTGAAAATGTGCTAAAGAATGTAGTGAAAATTGTTAATGAAACTCCTAGTCGACCCTTGGACTCAAGATTATTCAAAACACTGTGCAAAGACATGGATTTGCAGCATGGCCATCTTCTCCTTACAGAAGTAAGATGGCTGTCAAGACGTCGATTCTTTCGTGTCTTGTTGAGATCAAAGAAGAAACAAAACAGTTTTCAAAAGAAAAGAACTCTCCGTTAGTAGAATTTCTTTTTGACAAAATGTGGATGAGTAAACTTGCGTACTTGGTGGATACGTTTTGCCATTTGAACAACCTTAATACATCTATGCCGGCATGGGCATCAGAAGGATTTTTCCTAGGGGGGAAAAAGTGGAATTTTTCTGGCGTAGACAAAAATATTTTTCCAGGGGGGGGGGAAAGTGGCTAAATTTTAATTCACCCACTCGAAACTAAGAAAACGACCTTTTGTGATGAACATTTAATAGGAAAATGTCAAACTTCAAATACCAAGGTGAGCCAAGGCCCTCCCAATGCCCATGTCTGCAGGGGTTTTGCACAATATTCTTTTCAATTAGAAGCAAGACAGACGTATTCAAGAAGAAGCTTGTCCTTTGGGATAGCTTTGTGCAGAAGGGAGATACAAACATATTTACGACTAAACGATATTTAAAAAGTGTTGATGCCATTGCTAAAGAGTTATTGGACATACGTCAATATCTGTAGCAGTTAGCTTACGACTTTGCCTTTATTATTTTCTGAGTATGAGGATCCTTGAAATGAAACCGTAGCTTTGTTTAACAAAATGAATGCGATAATCTGGTCCATTCATTGCGATTGTATGTTGCCGGTCCTTAAAAATTGTTTGCCTTTTTTCCGGTCCGCTGGTGTAAAAAGGTTGCGAACCACTGGAGTGGGAGAATAAATAGAACGAGACAGAGCTGTTTGAACAGCACAGAAGCACTCTTTCACTCTGTACTGTTGATCCTTCACCGCCTTCCATACAAGGATAACAAGTTGATAAGTATCTAGGAGATGCTGAATAATTTTGACAAACTTGATCAAGGTACATCACAGATCGTTCAAAATTTTAATTGTTATGCGTCAACTGTATTACCATATTTCAGTTAATTAAGAGTTTCTTTCATCAGAAGACAACTATCCTGAAGGTGCCACTGGCTTTCATCTTTTGTGTTAAGGTTTTTGTATAAATCCGTAAATAAACTCACAACACTTTGAACATTGTTTTCCGAAGAATATAAAAATTAAATTCAGGGGGTCGTGATTATAACTCACAACGTCTTGTTGTACTAATAAATGTTCCTTACAACTTCCTGCTTCAGTGGAATGTTTCCCTCAACTGATGCAAAATCAAAACAAAATGACAACTCAAATGAATTCTTTCTCTTGTTTCAAACTAAAAGCTTGGACTTTTTGCAGTTTTTTTGAGAGGATGACTGAAAACATAAATTCAATTCTCGGACAGGTTTTGCGAATCTGTAAAAATTTTTGTTTGCTACCTATTATCATTAACATATTTTTTTGTCTTTGTCGATGTTCATGTATTTTTTTCAAAAAAATGTTTTGTCATTTCGCTGTGACCAATAACTTGATCGCCCGCACCGCAAATTTAGTAATATATTTACTGCATTTTGCGTCTCCCTTTTCGACGATCACCATTCAAAGGTTTTCCTTTAAAGCATGCCAGCCAAACGTACGGCCTCAAGGCCTCCTTTTGCTCTACACTCGCGGTTTATAATGCGTCTCACTGCCCTGCATATGTGACGCATCGCGGCGTTGCTTTAAGCTGCAGACGTTGTTCCGTATTAGCGGCAGTTTGATTTTCAGCTATAGTTAGGCAAGCTTCATGTGAAATCATTTTTTTCAATGAAACAGCACGGGCGCTACTGCACTACTCCACCAGACATACCCATGTATTACTACATGCAAAAAGATGCAGAAAATATTGTTATTGTTTTGACAATTACACTGTAAATTGCAGAACAAACAACATCGTTTTGATTATCCCGACAGGGCCTACAACGCAGAACCGTCGCCAGAAAGTTTGCAATAGGGGGGCTTTGCGTTTCTGCGGGGGGGCTTCGGGTTTGTGCGGGGGGGCTTGACACTCCAAAAATTGACAAAATCTCAACTAATTTATAGTGTTTTATGTTTCAGTTTTTGGGGGGCTTGGAGCGTTGTTTGGAGGGGCTAAGCCCCCAAAAGCCCCCTGTGGCGACGGGACTGCTACAACGTAACAGTAATCCAGCACATCCTCCACTTATTTCTTTGCACAACTTGCTGACAGCAACAGCTTGCTTAACATGGACAGTGACTTACACAGATCAGGTTTGCACCAGGTGTATCGTTGTAAAAACAGAAATACGTCATGCACACAAATTGGTGAGCGAATGGGGGTCTACTGAAAAATCTCTTCTTTTCAGGTTTAAGTCAACAAAACAGGAAAATTTAAGCAGCAGCCTGTAGCAAATTTTTTCCAGCAAAAGAAAAATTAATTGATTACAAGGAATGAATGCAAAAGTGTGGGTAATACTGGAAAAGAGAAAGATGTTCGAAGGCGTGTGAATCACAGCTATCAAAACGATATCCATAGTGGGTTGCATGTAAATCGTAACCGCCGGAAAAAACAACATAATCAAACGTTCAGCTGTGATGTGAAGTATAAATATCATAGATTCTACCTGCGCACGAAGCGTTGGCAAGTTTTTTATCTTTTTCTTGTAATTCAAACGTTAAAAGTTTTGTTTAGTTATGCATTTTTGTCTAATAAAAGTTTAGCCTTGAAGCCCCACCGGGCGGATTGGAGTATCGTATGCTCGTCCTTTGAGGGAGGTCATCATCGACTTGTTCACCTGCGAGAGATTACGCCGATAATCGGTAAAACATCGTCTTGACAAATCTCCCTGTGCCATACCGGTGGTGATGATACGTAAACACATACTGTTCAGTGCAGTTCAGGGTTGGATTAAGTACTTTAAGTGCTTGTGTTTATCATTTATTTATTTCAACTAACGTGTTTACTCGAGTAATTTGTTTTCGCTCCGCAACGCGATTTGGCATAAGCATGTTTCTCTAGTTAAATAACAGCTCTGCTAGCGGGAACGAAAGCAAGGAGTTAGCGCATAGCAAAGAGAAGTTCTTTGAGGACAACTTAAAACTTTGAATTGCTCAAAAGCGTTTCGTAACAAACAAACAACAGAACAAACATTTACAACCACCACAACTAACTTGACAGAAAAAATGAAAAACCAAGGAATCGAAAAGTTTCATAAACGCCATATTTCATAGTCCTAATGGTTTCACTTGCCTGAAAAACTCCAGCCTGATTGATGCATGGCACGATGTCCTGAAGTACGAGTGTATCTTTCAGTGGACTGCTTAGATTTGTGTTCTCTCATGCGGGGGCCGTTCTCCAAAACAGACGGTTCAGCTCTCGTAACTCGAACGTTGTTTTTTCCACAGTCACTCGCTGAGTTCTCTTGCGCCACCAACCGATCGTAAATCATTGGCGCTTCTACTGGGCGTGCTAGCAATCCACCTTGAGCTTGAACGACGTGCACCTTTACATTTACGAGAAATATTTTGGTCATGGATGTTATGTTACAAAACCTTAGCGGCATATAGAATAAGTTTTAAGACTATTGCACCGAACAGGCATGATTCACTAGGAACCTTATTACATCAAAATTACACAGTTTATCGACATCACCCGAACTATACATAGTAGTAATTTAACGTTGAACATATCATAGTCACGCCAGCACCACTGTTTCTATTATTTCTGTTACCAACCTCGTCATCTTGGAAAACAATCTTGCCACGACATACGACAACTGCTGGGGATCCGTTGCTCTCTGCTCCCTCTAGCGCATTGGAACAATCGGATTTGGTTACAGCAAGTGCTGCAGCGGATGGTGCCAATGAACGGTATTGATTTTCGCGCCAGATTACGAGGTCGGCATCGGATCCAACGCCCACGTAACCTTTGCTTGGAAAGAGATTGAAAATGCGGGCCGCGTTGGTGCTGGTTAGTGCGACAAACTGATTTTTGTCGATGTAACCCTTTTTCTGTAAAAACATTAAAGGCATCCAACTGTTCTGTGCATATATGTCTGGGGATTTTTGCAAATGATGTCTGCTCAATAACGTTAGTAAGTTAAAATGATTGGTATCAACGAAATAGTACTGTTTTTTATGGCGTATCTATTTTTTGCATTAAGTTGAGAAAATCCATGTTGTTTCAGCGCACTCTTTTCAAGTAAAGTGGCTAGCAAATTACGTGGGTGTTTGATGAGCAGCTAAAAGTTTTATAAAGATACAAATGGTTAAAGTTGGTGAAAGTGCTGCTTATTCTAACTATATACGTATCAGGAAAATCTTCCAAATAAGACAAATTACAGGGGTTGTATGAGGCAAATGTTTTTTGTAGAATTTACCGTTTTTTGCACAAGCAACGTATCAAGATAAATTGCGCACTGCACGAAGACTCATAATAATAATAATAATAATAATTCATGCATTTATAAAGCGCCGAAATCCGACATGTCGCTCTAAGGCGCTGAACAATGACGTTGCGGAAGTGACATGCAAAGCGAATTAAAAAATACGTTAAAATACACTAAGAACATACTGAACGACAATTTTGAGGAAAGGCAGAATTAAAAAAGTGAGTTTTGAGCAGTCTTTTGAACGAGG
>Ga0210059_1005502_pt1 | contig 20383 bp, 15 predicted proteins | sample Ectturendosymbi2_FD_188042 | JGI IMG/M metagenome (GOLD analysis project Ga0210059, IMG submission 188042) | Ecteinascidia turbinata endosymbiont from Florida, USA - Sample 2 (SPAdes) (version 2) | ecosystem: Host-associated > Tunicates > Ascidians > Unclassified | place: Key West, Florida...
AACACCTCCCCCGAGATCTAGTGCGGCCGAGCAGTGGTTTGAACAACTCGCTCAAAAGACGAAGAAGACTACATTTACTGCCTATTATGACAAAAACATTTCTTTACAGACGATTTCAATGAAAGAAGCAGTGCATCAAGTCGGCAGTCTAAGTTTCTCACCACAAGGTTTGAAGATAAGCTTTACAGTATTTGTTTATTACACAGTAAGCTTAAAAGAACATTCAGGAAAATTGACAACTCACACATATAAACACTGTAAATGTTGACAAATCCACAAAACATTGAAAAGGTGGTTACGGTGTTGACACAATGATTAAAGAAGGCAAACCGTCAATATAAGTTGAGAATTTGCACATTTGTGCGCCACAACTTTCCGTATTGGGACCATCCATAAATAGTGTCACATTTATAAGTGGGAAGAGCTTTAGCTTTTGTAACGCTTGTCACAAAGGGGTTATAAAGGTATCGTGAAGGCTCAAAATTGTGCAAGATCTTCCAACCACAATGCGATGAAATGCAATAGCGACCACGTCTGGTGATCCGGTATTTTTGTGGTTTTTAAGCTCTACATCGAGGTTTACAGCAGACCAAATAAACCTAGTGAAAACAGCCTGACAGCACCCGCTTTCATAAAACGTTTCGGACGCTTTCAGATATGATTTTTTTAAATACAAAGAACAGTTGCTTAATAATCCCCCAAATGGGCTGCATACACTACCGCAATTCGATGAAGCATCGACATATTTAGCTGCTTTAGCAGCCTATACAGTACTTGCGCACAACGGTAGTTTTAGCAAAGGTTTTGCTACAAAAAATTGTAATAACATCGCCATTGTGAAAATGTTTTGTTAAACTAGCAATTTGCACGGCAACCTGGCAGAAGTTGACAAACGTACATATTTGCAATTTTGTCAGTGAAACAATGAAACCGTAAAATCAAAATCAAGCAGAGGAAACGTACAGTAGTCATAAAAAAATTTGCGTAGTGCGTATATCAGTGACCAGAAAACAAAGTCGGTTTATTTTAAATTGAGGCCCTTGTCCCCCTTTAGTTACGCCACTGCCGAATATTGTTTATATATTTTTTTATTTTTAGGGTCTGAGGGGGGCATGGCACAGTGTCCCCCCTCCTCCATACGCCAGTGGACACAACATATGTCCACAAACTTCACAGTTGGTCTGAAAAAGACCGGCATTTTTATTTGCACAGAGCCCTTGAAATGCAGCTTATTGTACGTCCGTTTAGCTGCATATGCGGCAAAGCGGAAATTCGTCACAGAAGCTAGTATTTCACAGGCGACATGGGATGGATATTCGGTGCGATGAACAAAAGTTCAGTTTCACCTTTGAGAAGTAATTTGTGAAGAAGCCGTTTATGCAGTTGAAAAATCGTTCCCTACAAATTAGATTTCGTGTTGAAAAAGATTCTCTGCCACTATTTCAAGTGTGAAAAAACAATTGTCATAGATGTAAGACGTATTTTGTCAGTGTTCTCTTGTTTCTTTTTATGGTTAGTTACGTTGTGCTCGTTTATCAGTGTAAGTAAAAATGTATGTTAAAGATTCTTTGTTTCTTCAAATCAGTGCATGCATGTAGAGACATTGTTGTGTCAGGAAAATACCAATCAATTTAGGCTAATCGGGACTGTTTTCATGATCCAATTTAAGTAGTCAGTTATCTTTTGAAAGTGTAATTTTACAAGGTACTAAGAACAGACGTCTTTCAAGAGCCACGCTTAAATTAATGCACTTGTGAGGTTAGATGGCAGGAAAGGTGTCAAAAGACTTTGTGGGTGGCCATACTGATTGTGGCTGTAACTTTGTCGAATATCAACCAGAGTATGTTTTGATTAAATAGTACCTAGATTCTAGATGGCGATTAAAGTTCGCGGTGTGCCCACCTACACAAATTGCAAAACTGTTTTCACCGTATAAAAGTACATACCATTCGGTCAGCTTTTGTTCAGATTTTTCTTAATCGGTTGCATGAACCAAGCTCGATATTTTTCCTAATTTTCCATAAGAAATTATCAGCCTTCCTTTCTCAGGCAACTAGTCTCCACATAGGCAAAGGTGTCGAATCAATCAGCAAATTGATTTAGACCTATAAGCGTTGCTTGCAGTTTTCAGGACTGAGGTAAGGATGCGTAGAGTTCCGTGAAATCCTACATTTAAAAATTTGCCAGCTGATTCGACTGCGTCGTCCTTTCTGGAGACTGTTACTTGAGAGCAGATTTGTGCAAGTCCGAATCATCGCGAAGACATGAAAGTGGAGTACAGTTGGCTGATACGTCGAAAGTTTGCAGCAGACCTATAGCTTGCCTCCCTTTTTCTGTGTAAACATAAATAACATGCGATGTTAACTGCCTTAATTTCTGAAATAATAATTCCTTTGATTAGTTTTATGAAACCAAGGGAATTTTCTTGGCATTATATACGGTGAAGGCGAAGGCCTAATTTCTTAGTGATTTTGTCCAAATTTGACGGTTTCTAGAGTTAAATTGGTTTTGATGTGGTAAAATAGCTTAAAGTGCTACCAAATTCGCAAAGATTTATCTAATTAGACAATGTTTTTAGGTACAGCGTATTAATGTATTTTATTTATGGATTAAAAAATACCAGTTACACTGATCTGTTATATTTTCACGACAGTGGTAATTTATCTCAAATTATTGTAGCTTTGGGGTTCTTGAGCATACATGTGGCACTCTGCAACAAATGCATCATTTTTAGCGTTTGACACTCGTACAATCTCGAGTCAAAGCACCGTCGATGAAGGCATGGATGGCTTGTTAGCTCCCTTAGTTTTACTGATTTCTTTTGCCAACAGTTGCTTGCGTATCATGTGGATTTAAAGTCATCCTCATTTTGAGACGAAAACTGTTTGCTTGTGATCAAAAACAGACAAAGCTTCAAATAGCGCCTTTCCTTCATCAAAAGTAAGCACCACATGGTAGACTTATTTCTTTAAAATATTCCAAAATACACAAGGTAATCTTCGTTGTCAAAATTTTTTTGTAGCTTAGGAAAACAAAATAACATATTTGGTCGTGATACAAAAAGTCAACTATTAACTTCTAAAACAAAGTTTTGATTTGCACCTCTACGCAGGTGCTATGTAATGACTGTGTGATTTCTTTAAAAATTTGTGAGTCACGAAGTTGGACATTGACTAGTTGGAAAAGTTCAGCACGTTTTTACATTATCAGCGCAATGGGATGGCATTTTTCAAAAATATTTGTATTTCAAGCAATGTGGTTTTACTTTGCTTTGCGATTAACAAGAGCATGCGGTAAGTAAAAATGTATAAAGTCTTGCGCTTGTGTTTGATGTCTCCAATGTCATCATGATGGAGGTGAACCGGAAACCCCAAATCGTGTATGTTTGAGGGGTCCACTTTGTGGTTAGGATGTTTGACAAATTAGTGTTCTGGTTGTGAATCTCATTTTCCTGCTCAAATGAAAAATTAACGTTAACGATCATAAAAATTTCACCGGAGAATTGCTGTTAATTATTACAATCGTTTGTGCTAACATAAACCTGCTGTGCGAAAGCTCTCCTTTAACGCCTCATCGACAAAAAAACGATATCCAAAACTTTCCAATTTAAAAAAAATCGAAACTAGAAGACTCTCCGGATCTTTGGAGGGTTTGAACAGCTCTCTGGCCACAAATGTAGCGGCCATGACAATTGCCGGGGCCGGCGTGAAGTGAGCTTTTATTTATTGTTGTAGTGCCATGATATAAACTTCAACAACGCACGACCACGTGCTTATCATGATTAATGCGTTTTTTCATGTAATGCTTCAACTTCACCAACGTACCTTGACGACCTTCACCAAAATTTACTTGAATGTTTGAAGCACGCCCAAAATATAAACTGAATCAAACGGAAAACTTTACATGAACAAGTTTTGTTATTTTTTATTTTCCAAAACGTGATGTGATCTTGGCTTTTGCTAAGCAAAGAAAAAGAAAGGTGTATTTTTTACGAAAAGTCTGCTGATTTGTTGCATAGAAATATAGATCTTTAAATACGTAGCGTATGCAATAATATTGCGTCACAGCTGAAGATACGGTTGCACTGCCAAAGTTTTATCCAAGGATGCAAACACCACGCATCAAATGTATGCAAACAAAGTATACAACTATTTGATATCACTTGAATAAACTAAAAACGCAACAATAATATGCCATCACGTAACTGTTTTGTACGTTAAGAAAGGTAAGTCACACCACGAAAGATCTAAGATCAGTAAATTTATTGTAAATGCTGAAATTTTCAACGCCATTGTGGTTGCCTTAATTTCTGAAATACTAATTTTTTCATTAGTTTTTTGAAACTAATGAGACTTTTCTTGGTATTTTATATGGTGAAGCTGCAGGCTTAAGTTAGTATTGATTTTTTAACAATTTAACGGTTTCAGTAAATACCACAAAATTTGTATACCCATGTTTACCAGATACTCCTCCGAAGCATGTGGTGTTTGTATTAGCTGATGACTTGGGATACGGAGATGTTGGTTATCAAACAAATGAATCCGTTTCAGCAGTGAAAACACCCTTCATCGACTCATTAGCAGGTAAATGCAGGAAAACAGAACCTAAATTATTCAGTTGTGATGACAACGCAAACGCCCACAGTTTATTAAATTTTTCGAAGATAATTTCTTCATCAAGTTCTTCGTGTCGAACGTACCAGAGCGTGGCTAACGTAAGCCTCTTGTCAGGTTATGTTTTTTCTGATGCTATTTCGTAAAATGTGAAGAACTGCGTTGATGCGTGCAGCAATTTGAAGCTTTTGTAGACGTTAAACCTCAATTGTAAATTTTTGTCAAACATCCGAAAACCTCAGAGAAAGTTCACGAAAAAAAGTGAAACATGTATATCTTTCCAATAGATTGCCTGGGTAAAACCGCTGAAGCCAATCACTTTTCCTTCAATAAACAAGTTGTTCCTCGCTAAACTGTTGTCAAATGTTAACTTGCAAAGCACAAAAAGCTTTGAAAAAGCAGAAAACACCTTTAATCGTACAAAAATTGTTTTTAAGTCGTCACAGTAACAAAAGAATAAAATGCAAAGTAGTCTGTTTGTACTCGTTGAACAAATTAGTGTCAATTACTGTTGCTGTTTTTTCAAATGGGTAAACTCACACACATTTGTCGTTAGCGCTTTCATTTCAAACATCTTTTACTTGAGGCTATTTCGTTGCTAAATGCTTGCTTCTAAATGCGTTCAAATGAGGAATTCTGTTGACAGAACAGCTGTGTGGGGGCAGTGACGTAAATGACAGCTACGGCCGTCGCTTCCTGTCCCTGTATTCCTGATAAAGTATTTTGTGCTTGGTCGGGATGCATAAATAAACTGAACTGAACTGAACTATGGACTGACTTTTGATAACACGCTACAGTAAGTCATTTTGATTCATGCTTATTATCCAGCTCCATCTTGCCTATTTTAGTCAGGATATTTAATCCTAAAATACCATAGGAAAAAAATTTTAAAACTTTATAAAACCTTTCAGATCTATGCGATTATTCGAAATTTGTCGAGATTTTTGGCTTTGTGTGTTTCAGAATCTTCGGCACAGCTACAAAGCCATTACACACAACAAATCTGTGCGCCAACAAGAGGAGCATTTTTAACTGGACGATATCCTGTGAGAAAAACTGAAAGAGCTTTTATGATTTTTCGTGATTTCGCAGTGCGATAACAGCTAAATGGCAAGATAAAATATTTCGTTTTTTTTGCACGAATACAAACAACGCTTTCACTATTTTTCAAAAGCAAACGTGACATTTCAAAAATCCAATCTATCATTTTTCTGTGAAATCTAGCGTATTCCATTTCATTTCTTATTGCGTATATGGTAAACCAGATAATGAAAGTCGTGGCCAAGAACAAGAAGAAAAGTGCCAGATTGCTTCGGTATTTTCATTTACCAAATAGACGTTCAAAATGATTTTGCGAGATTTTTAGATTCTAAACCAACCATTTGTTGGGACAATTGTTTATTTTAGTGCGGAGTTGCAAACGGGCCTCATTTTGAAGCCCGAAACTAGTTCGAGCCCGAAAGCACAAGCCTGAACCTGGCCCGAACCCGACATTTATGTTTCAAGCCCGATTTAGGCCCGATGGCAAAATTTACCGATTAAGTCAAGGTATGCGCAACTAACGGGTATTGGTGACGTAGCAAAGTAAACATGACTAAATAATTCACAATTAATCTTTTTTTATTGAAGATTTCGTCAACTCGATTGCTTCAATAGTAACTGGCCAGAAAAACGGCCGTCGTTGCGAAAAACTTTTGTATGCAGGCCCAATCGGTCCGAAACATTGATAAAATTAAGCCTGAACCCTCTGCTTTAGCGCGTTTAACAGTTGCGTCGTTTAAATTTTGCATCCAGTCAAGAATTGGAACGCAAGTGCATGGAGGACACAGTTGCACCGATTATGTTTTGCCAATGAAAGAAACCTTGCTTCCTTCTTACTTGAAAAAGTGTGGCTTTTCAACTCACATGGTTGGCAAGTGGCACCTCGGTTATGCAAGGACTGAATATTTGCCACAAAATCGAGGGTTTGACACATTTTATGGTAAGTGATTAGAGGTGTGTATGTTGACCTTTTAAGATTTAAATAGACTTCCATCATTAAAAAAAACAATTAGTAAAACAACACCCGGTTGTATGGTACAATTTTAACCGTTTTACTACGGCACATTATTTTGTTATGTCAGCGCCTTCCAATACCTACACAGTGACAATACTTCTTGCATTAAGTGACAATTGTATAAATGCTGAAATGCAGAATAAAGTTACCACTTTTAAGTGAAATCCAAACTTTGCTTAGAAAATCTGTAGAAATTTTAGATGACTTCATTTAATAAACAGAAAGGTTTCTAAGCTTGTTAAATCCCAATTGTATTACTTAATTTTTTAAGAAAAAGGAAAGTCGTGATCAGCTGTGTTTAAAGGGGTAGGTCGTAAACCTAAAGTAAGCTTCTGACCGGGTTCAAGAGATATCTGCTGCGCAAAAATATTGGCGTGTTTTGTTGTTTCTTCCTATTAAGCACACCCAAAGGCTTCATGTGCTAAGTGAATATAGTTGGTTTTGTTGAGAATATAAACCATATCATCAGAATACGTAGCTACAGTATAAACAAAGAGAAGATGAGGAACAATAATCAAAATCAAAACTGTTTTCTGTTCACGGACATTGTTGTTTGTCATTATTCACATAGTGATGATTTGGCACAGCGATACTTCAACGGCATTTTCGTTCTTGTAAATAGTTAAATTGTTGTGATTTTTGACAATAAATTGTAAAGACCTTATTTCCGAGAGCATCATTCAACAGTGGGAGCCTTTGTAACTGTCTCTTGATTTCCCACAGGTTACCTTGTTCCAGCAGATGATTATTACACAAGGTACCAGGAGGGCGTCGGGTATGATCTGATGGACAATAATGGACCAGTTAATGCAACAAGCGGAATTTACGAAAGCGAACTTGTATCGGCAAAAGTTGGCAATATAGTTCGCAATCATAACGTTGATGAGGTCGATTTATTACTGCTCTTTTACTGCTAAGCCCATTTATATTTCTGTTCGCTTTTATACGTACTGTATGAATGTCGAAATAAATTCATTCAAATGTGCATGATGATACGCAGATAAGCGGTTTGGCCTAGTTTACCCATAAGCATCTGAAAGGTCAGTTAATTTTTTTAGAAGAATGACTGCAGATCTCGCCATGGATTACTTTAATACACAGGTATTTTCTACGAATGAAGAGAATGGAAACGTTTGTATATCTAATTTATCGACCGAAAATTTGGACGCTGAGATGGGTTTTACTTTTAGATCGAGTAAGCAGTTTGTTGAGAATCTAATTGCAACGTACGCACATAAATGGTGAAAGTTCGAACTTTTAGTTTAACTCTAATCGCTTGTGCTCCAGTGCTGTCTCAAGCACGCTACAAAAAATTTCGTCAGTTTGCCAACAGTTCAAATTGCGAAACGGCAGTGCGGGATAACGATGATGCTTATCGATTTATCAATTTAAAGCGAGTCTTTTTGCGATTTTCAATAAATACGATAAATCATTTATAAACTTAACTTCATGAAGAGCAGCCAGGGGACGATGTCCTTCTTTTCCCAAAATTTTAAACTCAAGATAATGCAGTACTAATTTGTTTTTCAGCCTTTGTTTTTATACGTTGCGTTCCAATCAGTCCACACGCCGATTATGGAACCACCTGAAAAATACATGCAAGCTTTTCACGGTTTTCTGGAAACTTATGCTGATGAAGATAAAGTTGAAGAACTGACGAAAAGGTGATAACGCAGTTTGAAAAACTACTTCTGCCCTAACTTATCTGTGCAGTTTGGATTTAAACATCTAACAAGCAGAGATGCCCCCTTTCGCCCTAAATTAGAAGCTGATGGAATCAAACCGACGCAATATTTAATACGAACATCGACCGCAGCAAATACCTTCGTTTGCTTTCATAGCACTATACAAAAGTGCTATCGAAATCGCATGCTTGCTATCGACACTTACGAGCGTGGAACTTTCTGAGGTCTGAAAACACAACTTCTATAAACTTTTAACGCCTTGTGTTCCGCAGCTTCTAATTAGGCGTACTATTGGCTCTTTCTAAACACTGCAATCGTGGCGCAAAATACTGTAAGTGATAAAAAAAATCAACTCTTTGAAAATCTTTTCCACAACCCAGGGATTTTGAATTAGAAATCAAGCAAGGAACAAGCGCAGATGGAAAACATCCAAGAGACTCTCAATCAGGTTTTCCCAAACTGGGGTCCGCGGACCACTGAGTGGTCGATGGCAGCTGCACAGGGGGTCCGTGAAGATATAACAAAAAAAATATGAAACATGTAGGCCTACTGTAACTTGTATAGAAGGGTTTCCCAAACCTTTTGGGCCACGGACCCCATTTGTGAAACGCTTTTTTCTCGGACCCCAATCTTATGTCTCGTCAATTTTTTTCCGCCCAATCAGCGCGGAAAGGTTAACAGAAAAAAAATGAAAGACACTGATTTATCTTTTATTGTACAATTCTGATATCAATATGATGGATGGGATAGCTTGTTATTGCAGAATTTATCAATCCTCGCAGGTATTTCTTACAGGCAAACTCGAATCACTGCGACAATTATTCGTGATAGTGTAGGCCTACTGTGCAATTCATATGTTCGACTCTTCATTTTTCATCATATCTTCAAAGAATTTTCTATGCAGTCGTCACGTACCCCATTTTGGGAAACACTGTTGTGCAGTAGCCCATGTACACTGTCCCAAATAAATGCGGCAGTGATTCGTAATCGAAACGATTTCAGAACCTTTTGCAATCGTAAATCTTGGTTGCTGTGCCATCTTAAAATTTGCAGTCAAAAATTGTTTACATCGATTCTCGCAGTCCGCGGCTATGACGTTAGAATTAATCATATGACTTGTCCTCAGTGAGGAATGTTCGCACTGAGAGTGGCTCGAGACAAGAAAGCTCACACGATTGCCGAAAATTCAATTATATCAGCAGCGATTGAAATTTGTGAGATAGCTTTGGATGGTGAATGCGCAGCGAAGCTTAAAAATTAATTTTTCCAACATCACGATTTCAAGAAGATTAGATGAAATTTCAAACAACGTGAAAGCACAGTTGTTTGAGATACTATGTCAAACGTATTTTCATTCCGAATGGATCAAAGTAGAGACATTGCCAGTCAAGCACCACTGTTGTATTGCGTACGACGTTGTTGGGGCGACGAATTGTTAGATTTCTTGTTTTACCATCAAATGTAATGCAGGCTTAGACATTTTCATTGTAGGTAGATGTGGAACCAATGGGACAATTTTTGACATTTTCTCTTGTTTCGGAAAAACAGTCGACACATTCATAATCGAGTAATGCTTTTTTGCTTTGGTGTATTCTGCATAGTTTAACGCAAAAATTCAATCCTATCCTCAGACATGTTTCGACAGTTTTATTTACATCTAAAATCTTTCACTGCAACGGCTCTGGTCACCACTCATAGGGACGTTTGGGATGCTAGGATTGGACCACTGGGACATGAATAAAATAAATCATGATAGTCTTAGACAACCGAACCTTCCGATGGCGCTTTTTCGCTTTTATAATTTAAGAAATCAATGGAATGCAAATTTACCCGATTCCGATTCATGTTTATAAACTTTAGTAAAATGTAATCCTTACTGCGGCAGCACTTTGCTCGCTTTTTTCACAAGGGTACGCAGAGCTGCGACTTAATTGCTTGAAGTCGACGCTTACGTGTGTGGAATTGTTGTGTTTCATTGAGTGATAAATGCACAATATCAATAAACTTCAACTTCTGAATCCTGCATTTGCAAACTACATGTGTTATTGGCTCTTCTAACAACTGTTGGGCAAAATAAACGTCAAAGTCAAGACGCTGTTTGCAAATTTTGCCCATAAGCTGGAGTTTCGAATTTGAAATCAAGCAAGGAACAAGCACATTTTGATTAAAAATCGCAAGAACCTCCAGCTGACCAGGCACTGTCTCGGCAAATCATGAAAGCAATCAGAATGATACAAAATCAACCAAATATTTAATTTGTTTGCTCACAAATAATTCCAGAAGGGTACTTCACAAACATTTTATACCCGTTTCTTTTTGTGCATCACACAAGGCGGAATCTTCTTGGAATGGTGTACGCTTTGGATCGTGCAGTGAAACACATTGTGGACGAGTTGAAGAAAGCCGACATGTGGGAAAACACGCTGTTCATTTTCACTTCAGGTGAGCTTTTTTCTTATTGAATAAAGCACAACACTTCTAACCAATTCTAACAGCCGAAATCTTGCACGCTACTGTTGCAATTTACACAGGAATATCAACAGTTATGAGGCATGCTATCTAGAGGTTGTATTAATAATTACCCGTTTATCTTCAGCAAAAGAAATTGGCTATTTTATGTTTAGCGCTATGCGTTCTCTATTTCATATTGATATTTGAGATGTTTTGCACTGTGGGGAGAAAATCTTTCCAGAGAAGGTTTCAAGGAACGTCACGTGATTCCGATTTTAATTGAGCTCAACTACGATTGTGAGCTGTTTTCAACAAAAATTGGCTCTTTAGGTACAAACACAATACCACTCATATGCCACAGGCACCATCAGAACAATGTCAACAGTTTTTGACTAAAAACACCACACGACCTGTTAAAGTTCAGTGCTGGCTAAGGAAAATTCTTGAACCAATAACGTTTCCAGGCCTTCGGGAAAAATGATGAAAAGCACAACTTTTATATTCAAAGCCAGGGTTTTTTTAGGGTTTGATGTTGGTGAAGTGTTTTATTTGAACACAATCAGAGCATCTTCCATCAATTTAGTTTGCATTACCGTTAAGTCATTTAATTTTGGTACTTTCATAAAATATAGACCCTGAAATCTAATTAATTCTCTACATCACCTGCAACAAAATATTTGAGACATATTTCACATCGCTGCTAAAAATATAAAACAATGTCACTATCAATAACTCCACCAAAAGGCCACTAAGTGAATCGCTGTAGCGCTCCTCGGGCAAGAACCGCAACCACAACCACCTCGGCAAGAAACAAACTTTAGGCTTGAACTCACCTGAAATTTCGACTAGAGGAGGACAGATAACTAACATTTATAAAACGCAAAAAATTCTGCAACTAAAAGATACTTACAGTCTTTAAGTGAACAAATTCATTTATAAATACATCAAATCTCAGTTACTGGCTACATTAAACACTTAATTTAAACTCATCACAGAACACATCCGTATAACAGGAGACTGTAACTAAAACTCGGCAGTTTACCAAAATCATGTGCAAACTCAGGTACGAAAATGCTGATATGCACTGCAATAGAAATTTGGTTAGAAATTCTTTTAGAAATGAAAAATAAATGTTTTATCAACACTAAAAAAGCCTTCAAAAAACTATACATGTTTTATTTCGAGATTTTTTGACTGAAGATGGATTAAGAATAATCTTTTTTTTGACTGAAGATGGATTAGGAATAATCCGAAACGTCTCGAAATAAAACATGTATAGTTTTTTGAAGGCTTTTTTAATGTTGATGAAACTGTTAAGTCTTTCCCAGTTTTATGCTCCAAAGAAAAATAAATGGTGTTTTAATGTGCTGCTCGGGTACCACAATCATTGTTGGTAGTTTTCGTTTTTTGTTGGTGTGCATTAACCAAGTGCACTGATTCTATAATACTGTTAATATAAAAATATTTTCATTAGATATTATTATCATATCTCACTTAGTTTGCTTTTATTACGTTCATTAAAGTTGGTTGTACTAGACTCTCGTACAAGGTAGTGGGATGCCTTTCGTTTCCAATCGCATTGCGACCCATGTATCTACCGAGCAGTAAACGAATTTCCGTTCCCATGCATGAATCATCACATCCACTGAAAATGCGTTTCCTAAACGCGCGATTGGACGCCTTGTCCTCAGCCTGCTTGAATTATGTGACACACATTGCAACGTTGCACTAGTACACAACTGTCGTGACGCATTTCCTTCTCTATCTATCATGGATGCTTACAATGTATGTGAAAATTGCAAAAGTTTTGTGTGGCAACATTCAGCCAATTTCTTCTGGCGGTTTGAATTGCCTGCATCGCCGCATTTTTCTTTCATTGATCATACAAACGCATTGCACATATTAAACATTATGCTCAGAGCAAAGGCTTTCGCTTACTTCTATTAACCAAACTTTGCCCTCGGGGTTGTGCAGTCCAAATGACCTCTGGTCTTACGCAACCTTCCACCCCTCCATGCATTTAATCAATCGGTCTACTTGGAACTCATCACAGCACTACGCAGCGGTGCTAAACATCACAGCAACCGCGTTGGCGCCATCAGTGAGCGTGTTCTATACTAGTATCCCACACCCAAGCTTGTGTTTCTTCAACGTAACCATGTCAGCGCCATGCTTTTATGCTTTTCTATTTCCGCCACATATCTATTCTGTCTTCTTTCGTGTATCTGTATGTTCCTTGTTACTGCCATCTATGCTTAAGTCTACTGCGTTACGTGTGGAAGTGGAGACGTTATGCAATGCAATACACTCTGAACATATACCAATAGTTCACATTCAAGTGCCTGTTGCTTTAATCGGTATAATCACCGGTAAAGACTGAATTGATTCTCTTAGTATTAATTATCCAAATTACAAGCAGCTTGCTAGGAGATTGGTTTGCTTTTGTAAATGAAAATGCGTGAAATTGAAATTTATAAAGTAAGGTTAAATACGTCTTCTTAACACTAACTACCCATAAATAGTTGTACAAAAACAAGCAATATTCCTGTACGCCAAACGCATTTTGCCTTATTTGGTTGACGGTAACCGGAATTCTGAAGTAAGTGGCTTTGCCGAAACGATTAAGTTTGAGCTCTTGCCAGTGAAGGGTGTTAACAATCCACTGGTACAGGGGCGTAACGAAGTTCGATGGCGCCCGGGGCAAGAAACAAGTTTGGCGCTCCCATGTTCAAACCTGAGCTCTTTCGAAAGCAAATTTACCGTACTGGAGAAAATACGTATGACATTTTTGGTGCTTTTCGGAGGCCCCGCAGTGATTTGGCGCCCCCATAGTGATTGGGCGCCCGCGGAATTATTCCCCCCTTGCCCCCACTCATTACGCCCCTGCACTGGCATAATTTCAACATATTTAAAATGTTATTTCACGCAGCAGAAGCAAAACTGTGACTTGATTAAAACATTTTTTATATAGACAATGGAGGTATGATACCATATGCGAGCAGTTATCCGTTGAGAGGAGGCAAACTAAGCTTGTACGAAGGTGGGATAAGAGTCCCAGCCCTAGTCCATCACCGATGCGTTCAGAAACACGTCAATAAGAATCTCATGCACATCACTGATTGGTTGCCTACGATTTTGAAAGCGGTGAATTGTAATCAGAAATTGGACGGAATTGATGGATATGATCAATGGGACTCCATCAGGTTAGATCTTTGTGTTTTATAAACGGCTTTTTCGTGAGCAATTGACTCCATATTTACTACAATTACTTTTCGGATCCCTGGCTAAACACTGATAGAGCCAGAAACATCCTACTTCTACATCACATGAGAACATTTCGTCGAGTCACATCTTGTCTTGAAACTCGGAATGATTCAGTCTGTTGACTCATCTGAAAAAGTTCCGTCTATCTCTCTACTGTAATTCTTTAGAATTTCAGTGGTCTCGCTTTTTCCTTTATTGTTTCAGTTTTTATAAACGCGATGCCATTTTCATTTGTCGCAGTATTCTTAACACGTTTTATTTTTTGGTTCACTAATATGAACCGTGGATAGGTGTCGACGGGACAAATTGTGTGGAGAAATTGGGACTTGAATTATAAAAGGCAACACGTTTTGAAAGAACAAGCATTCGAAATATCTGGTCATTTGACCATGAATTCATCGACCGGAGTTACTTGAGATAATAAATGCAAAATTGTAGGAGAAAATTTAAAGCTTCTGCCTAAATCCGTAGCCCCTACTTTTATTTTGGCACAAACCTAACACAGCAGAGTAATTACGTAGTATTCTGGGACGTCGGATTAGTGGAAAGGCAGGGGGAATGACAAAGTGGGAGGCAACCAGTTGTAAAGAAGTAAATTCCTGATATGTGCTACTTTTGTAATAATGTGTAGTAGTATTTTTTATTCATTGCTGTATAACACTTTCACATTAGTCAATGCAGAAATGCATGAACGTTGGTGACGCATGATGTTTTCACATTTTTCACTGAAAGTCTAAGCAAGAAAAGTAATGTGGAAACAAGTTTGAACTGAAGCGTTTTGTAGAAGGCTACAATAAATTCATGAGATATTCATATTAATATATTACCGAAAAATGCTTTTGCCGTGTTTATAAAAAGACCCGCCGGTCTTGGTTGCGGTTTCTTTCGGAGGGTAGCGGGCAAATCCCCATCAGGACCTTGTGTTCCAGAGTCCTTTTGGTTAACCAATGAAAAAGATAATTATCTGAAAGCATGTGTATTTTACATACACTTTGTCATTCCTGAACAATCTAGGGAAACTTGTTGTTTAAAGCAAGTTTGTTGACAGTGACTGGAACTAACCAGTTTCTCGAAGCTTGCGGTGACCGGAACGCTTAAGGATTAAGAGGACAAAGAAGGCAATGTATATCCATAGATCTTAACGTTAACTTTTTTCAAAACTAGCGCTACCTCTTAAAATGAAATGCATTCAGGGATGGCACAGCTGTTTGCTTTCATACTTTTGACTGACTGCGAAAGTTGCGACTCCGCATTACTTGACAAACGTGTTGAGAAAATATCAGTGCGAAGCATAACCAGCGTACATACAATTATAATCTTCTAAGGTTTCCAAACGTTGACACAAACAGAACAAGCATCATTCATTTTCTTCTTCCACCACCAAGGAAACGCGATACAAAAAAGTTAAAGCGGTTGTATCCAGAAGAGATGGCTATATTTGATCTTTCAATTCGTTCTACTTATCGAAGAGGAAGATACAAATTGAAGACAGGAAAAGACCACAGAAGAGGTGACATTCTTTGATGTTATTCAAAAAATCTTTTCAAAGTCATACCATTTTTATTGATAGTATCATTGGATGCTTCACATCGTGCAGGGCGTATTTTTGTACGCAGGTAGATTCAAGCAAAGTAACTGTTTGAAAAAACGCATTCTAAAACCACTGCAAATTCTTACAGGTAGGAGAATTATGAAGGAAGAAAAAGTCTAAAAATTAAAAGTACTTGAGTGTTTTATTAAAAAAACGTAATTTACCAGTCGTTTTGAGATTCTCTCTGCAAAGAAAAAGTGTTTATGATGAAAAGCTGCAGATATGCATCAACGGGAGAAAAATTTTCCATGACCTTTTTTTATCGTTACTTCTCTTCTAAACCAGAAGTAATAATCCTATTTTGAGTTCTGCAAAAAGTTTGATACTTCCAACAAAATGCACAATAATAGATTTAACAATAAAAGTAAATTTGCATACTTTGACCTTTTAGCTGTTTTTCACAAACTCAGAATACATGAGTTTAATATCAGTTAAAAATTGGTACTGTCAAAACAACTTTGTTGCCTACGAGGCGCTTGAAGGAATAGTCAAAGTGTACCAAGCACCGTTGCAGTACAACTTCATCTTCCAAACAAGAGCGAAGTCGACACTGCAAACAAAATTGTTTGACGACATTCCAAAGACTAAAACTAATTGATATAAGAAAACTTGAGCAGAATCATGAAAAAGATTGTTTAATTTAAACAAAGTGTGAAATATGTTCGTAAGAAAAGTGTGGTTTGCTAGCAGTGAAACTTCCTTCATCGTTACATTTTTTAAACTTTCAATAAGTTGATTGATAGTGCAATCCCATTGCTTGAAAACCGTGTTAAAGGGCACCTTCTGATAGGCTATTTCTTTCCGTGAAGATTTTTCACATTGTGCGGCTTGGGTCTTACGGCTGGTATTTTGCGCTGGCATCAATAAAACGTTCTTCAGCTTTGTCTGAAACTATGCAAATGTTGTGTGTACTCGAATAAAATCACGATTTTTAAGGCACATAGGGAGCAATTTTTTGTCGCACAAACACTTTTAGTTTTTTTATTAGCCGTTTATCTTCGGGCAAATGCATGATTTTTTTGTACGTTTTGCAGTTCAACTTAACTTCGGAAAAACTAATCTTTGTAAAATGTTAAAAAAACAAGTATTTACAATAACATTCATGAGCCATGTGTCTGTTTCAGGAAAACTGTGGACAGCTCCATTAGAGTCGGGCTTGAAAGTAGTGAAAAAGCCAATGAAATGGTTGGAGCTTTATGACATTGATCGCGACCCATACGAAAAAAGTGATATTTCCGGTGAAAAACCGGAGGTAAATATTTGTACATCCTTGTATTTTGTGTTCACCCTTGCTTTTGCCGCTTTCGAAGTTTCCTATAGGATCTCAGTTTACATATGGAAGCGAAATGTCTCAGTGAGGGTGAGCAGGTAATTGCCATCGAAATGCAATTGTGTAGACTTGATACTGAATAAAATTGCCGGTTTAACTTAGTCTTCACTGTAGAATTATTATACACAAAATAGCACTGAAGTCTTCTTCATTGTTTCAGAACAGGTTACACGAGTGGCACCGCCAAGAAAATGGTGAAATTTTACAGCGCTTTTCCACAAAAAAGCACAGAAAATTATAAAAAAAATCTAAAAATTGCCGAATAAAGCTCAGTGAAGACAGTTACAGAATCAATCTGATGTTTCACAAGAAAGTATTTTTGTTTTGAAAAACTTTAACTGGAAAAGTCCTGATAAGCAGTTTGTTTCATGGTCATGAACTACTTTGTTTCATTACGAGTGTCTAAAATAATACACGTAGTACAGTGGTTTGATTTTTCCTCAAAGAATCAACATAAAAGCAAAAATTCAAAAAAGCGTGATTGAATTCCATTAATTCTTGCATTTTTTCCAAACCCACTGCTAAACCTTCACTTCTCAAGCCTTACCCTACATAATAGAGTGCATCAATACCCAAAGATATCGTATTGCGAATGATTACCTGCAGAAGTTCTACCTCTAAATCACCCCGCTAATATTACCATTTGAATGCCATCTAGTGGATGGTCGTGTTATTGGGATTTCACTCCACATACCTACAGTTTTCGTTGAATGTGAATGTTCGGAAAAAGCTTGCATTGTAGTTAAGTTTGAAATTTTTACCCCAAATATGTTAAATTGTATGCAAGCAAACTATGAGCTGCATTTTGGCATGATCAAAACTCCTAATGTAGTTGTCTTGCTGCACATAGATTGAAATCAACGTGACTACAGCTTTGACAAAAAGACAGAAATTTCATTGCTTCAAATTTACAGATGTTTTGTTCTCAGCAATTACTGCAACTTTCCTTGATTTCTAAAAAAACGCAATTTAGATTTTGTAGAATGCCTTCTTCAGGTTACTTTTATGTTGAAGACTATGCTGGCAATTGAATTGTCCATTGATTGCGAAGATATTTTCGCAGTGAATGCTGTACTGGCTGTAGGCCAATGGCAGCACCGCGCGTGAAACTTTCGCTGCACCTATTCATTTAATGCCGAACACTAGGAAGAACAGACTACACTTACCGTTTTTCAAGTCATCAGCGTGACCCGACAGGAATTCAAATCCAGCTTATCAGATTCAGGGACGTGCACTCATCTATCCCACTAGCCAGTAAACTCCCATTTAAGAAATAAAAGAATACAACAATCGATAAAACGTTTTTTTTTGTGCATTCGCATCACCTGCATGCCTTTTGCTCTGACGCTTGCCGCTTCACTCAATGAATTTTTTGCCGATAACACAAACGAGATGTCTGTCATGACTTCGCTTTAACCTAAATATCATACTTCATTACCGAAAATTTTGTAGCGAATTGATGATCTTTAAATCACAGATTTTCCTGAATCTGCAGCACTAGAAATTATTTTTCCCCAATTACAGGGACTATGAAGGGAAGCACTTGTAAAATTAACCAAGCTGCTTTCTTCTGAGAAATCGGCAATTTCTTTTTGCTCAGAAAGTTTCAAATTGCGCCCTAATTCACATCTGCGAGATTATGTTACACTAGCTTATCAGCATACAGTTTAAATTATAGGTTTCCCTAAATTTTTGAGCAAAAACATAATTGAAAAAAGGTACTCAATTTTTCTGCGCTAGGCCAGATCACTGTTTAGATTAAAAACTCTCCCATTGTAGGTGATCTTTGCAACAAATGATCCTTTTTGCGTGAAATTCGTAAATTGTTAAGTTTTTGAAATTTCGGAATCAGTTGGTTTACTATTTTACGTCATTTTAACAAAACTAAAGCCCTCCAAACCTAAGACGCAAAATACACATTAAAGGTTATTATGCACTATAAGGAAATTACTTTGAAAGACCTCAAATGTTTGGATATATCTTCAGACGTCTAGCATTCTAGCTACCTAACAAATAGACAAGTTGCTATGAGATCGCATTTGGAAAGACCTTAAGAAATGGCTTATCTTTGTTTTATTCGCAGCCAAAAAAGTTACAAGAACGGCGCCTTTATACGCAGCACGTCTGGCCCGCAACCAAGAGCACCCTTCCCCCGAAATTTTCAAACACATGGTTAGTGGTTCCAACAACACGTTACAATCATTTTGCCCCTACTGAAAACATCAGCTGGATGCGGCCCTGCAGCACGTTGCACGATTGCCAAGTTTACAAGCAATATGGTTATTAACTCATACCAGTTAAGACTAAAGTTCTAAATTAAATGTTTACAATTCTGTTGCATTTATTTTGCATCTAGTTATAAACTGTATAACTTACGTTCCTATATCAGCAAATCTATTGAACTTAAATTGACGCTTATATGGTTTAGATCAGTGTTTCCCAACCTTTTTTGGCTAGCGCCCTTTTTCTGACAAAAAAATTTCTATCGCCCCCCTACCATGTCTAGCACACATATCAGCACAATTTTTTCGTATTGTCATTTGATATGTTTGAAAATGATTAAGACAAAATGAGCGCAAAGATGCATTTCACTATAAAACTTAATTTAGTACATTAACTCATTTAGCAGTTGGAAACTGTTAAAGTTTATGATTTGGAACCTGGTAGAGTTAATGACGGGCTCGATTTCGTTTGAACAGCATTAAACTTGGTCACGAAGAAGGAGATTGCTGATTTGGCTTTAATGAGGTTAACATCATTCCACTGCAATTGCAAATTAACTTTATTGAATTTTGTGAAGATATCCGTGGACTGTGACAGCTAAGATACTGCATCTGTGACTGGTAGTGACAAACCGTTGTTTGTAAAATTATGGTAGTGACAAACCGTTGTTTGTAAAATTACGTTAAGGTGTAAGGCTCAACTTCAAAGATAAGTCTCCGCTGGCCGCTATGACTTGCGAAAGCACACAGCCTACTCTCAATACAACAGTCCAGTACGGTACATTTGTACTAGAGTTCATTCAACAAGAGTTCGTTCAAAGCTTCGCAGAGACAATTGCGAGAAACGATCAACGATGATCAGAGTTGCAGAAGGTCAAATTACACTCGCTTGAGTACTGTGTAATAACGTGGCACGTCTAGAGAGAAGGTCGTGGTGTTTTACAAACATTCACGGCACCAAGGAGTTCAACGCTAATTCACCTGCGTAGATACAACGACAATGACAGTTATCCCTGGTAACCACATAGATGCCGCAGCAGATACAACAAACAAAACAGGTTAACACAAGCAGTGGCGATTCTAGCGTTCAAAAAGTGGGGGGGCCAAACTGGGGCTAACCAAAATTGTGGGGGGGCAATACTAAAACCTTTGACTATACGTCAGTTTGTTG
>Ga0210059_1005503_pt1 | contig 20382 bp, 12 predicted proteins | sample Ectturendosymbi2_FD_188042 | JGI IMG/M metagenome (GOLD analysis project Ga0210059, IMG submission 188042) | Ecteinascidia turbinata endosymbiont from Florida, USA - Sample 2 (SPAdes) (version 2) | ecosystem: Host-associated > Tunicates > Ascidians > Unclassified | place: Key West, Florida...
TACTCGATGGTTAAGCTTCTTTGAGAGATCCGTGAGCAAGGACTTCTAAGCATAACACGAACTGTGACTGGATTTCACAGTTTACCATGACTGAAGTAAATCCAAGTTTCAAGTAGTTGTCATTATACGCAATCGCCTGCTTTCGTTTAGCAATTATAAAAAAAGACAACAAAAACAAACTGCACTTTAGATAACAACTTTAAGCTTAAGCTACTGACCACACTACCTCAAAAGTATAAATGTGATGTGAAACAGCAAAGTTTATATTGTCTGAGGGCATTACAGCAAGCTTGCTTGCCCATGGTGCTTGTGGACTCAGCCAGAGCCTTCCGCGGACTCATCTGAGTCCGTGGACTCGGGGTTGAGAAACACTGCGCTAGAGACCTGTTCAAGGGCTCAAACAGATCGGACAGTCTCCTAGATTGCACTCGAAAAAAATTTTTTGGTTGGGGATTGTGGATTTTTTGTGAGAGACATCATAAGTAAAGTAGTTTTTGGGCCATTTTGGCTCATGTTGCCCTGCTTAGGGCCCAACAGCTAGGCCAAAGTTTTTCGCTGAAGTTTTCATTGGAAACTAGGCTCGAGTCCGAGTCTTTTGAGCCTTTGATCAACTTTCTAGCGTTTCTGGTTCAAAAGTTATGATCTTATATAAACAATTTCATCTATTATCTAATTAACTAATTAGTCAAAAATTTTGCTAACTTGGATCATAACTTTTGAACCCTAAACCCTAGCAGGTCATCCAAAGTATCAAAAGACTCGGATTGTAGCCTAGTTTCCAATAAAAACTTACAGCGAAATACTACCATCTAACGTTTTGAGCTCAGGGCCTGGTGAAGTTGGCCAAGGTGGCCTAAAAGTCCTCCACTTATGACGTCACTCACAAAAACCCTGCACCCCCAACCAAAAAATTTTTTCCGAGTGCAAACTACTAGACTTACTGCGTCTTTTGACACTTTGACCAGGTCCGTAACCCATACAGGAGCTGAGATATTCCCGTGCAAAGCCACATGCGATCCAGCTGTTTTTTTGCGAACCGCTTGAATTAACCCAGACGTCAAAGTGTTAATTTTACGAAACTTGTTTTGTTGTCAATACTAATTTTTACGTATTCAAATGCCAGTGATTCTTAGCTTGTTCAATACCACAGACCTATACTTCAGGTGTGCTACGCACACCCAATCAAAGTGATAGTGGCGTGACTTGTTCTAGAGGGAAAATCACAAAAAAGGATTGTAAGATAACCGGGGTTGAAAAACCCAGGTTTTGACAAAACATTTCACATGTTTTTTTTGTTTTTTATAAATCGTTTTTTTGCAAAGAAACAGGTTTTTGTTCTTTTTTTAGAAAAAAACACAAAAAGCTTATTCTGAATTGTTTTTATTGCATCATGTGCAGCATCATCATTTTTAGAATTACACTATAATGACTTGTTATACCTGTTATGGCATTCAAATTTGATGGTAAAAATGTTCCCCATCTTTGTTTTCACCAAGTGTTGTTGGTCAATTCATTCCAAAGTGGTAAGGTTTGGCAAGCATGCACATAGCAAACAGAGAAAAGCCATTCCCACACAAACTCTGCCATTTCACATCAAGTTTATGTAGCCTACATGCCAGGGGTGGCCAATCTTGTAGCTCGCATCTGTGGCTCGGCGAGCCGCATGCGTGAGCTTCAATGCGGCTCTTCAAACCTTTGCTTGCAGCTCTTTCAGCTTTCTGAAAAATCATGAATTTGTTTTTTATTTCTTTTGCAAAGTGTAGAAATATTGTAAAATGTTACTGTGGCAGGCAGTGTGCCGTAGAGTATTACTTTTCCAAGTCATTCCAAAAAGGATTATGTCACAGATGCGCAGATCGCAAATAAATTTGTGTTTTTAGATTTGTATGTTGCAGCTCTTTGTAACTTGGGTTTTACGATGTGCGGCTCATACATAGAGTGGGTTCGGCCACCCCCGATCTATGTAATGTATTTTTTAAACATATGGTTTGGTAAGGTCCAACACCAGAAACAGTTTGGATGCAGAGAGGACAGAAAAATTGACCAAAATATACCGATTTTACAGAGCTAAAGAAGATAACCAGTAGAATTTACTCAAACTGTTCGAATTTTTCTTCTCTTTTTTTAAGTCCTTCAAATTTCGTTGCTGTTCGTTTTGTTTCATTAAAAATATTACAGTTAACTGTAAAAGTGTGCTGCTTATTTTACTTTTAACTTCATAATACATTTTTCAAAGGAAAAGAGTGGGATTTATGGTGGGTTTTATTGGTTTGTATTAAGTGGACTTTTTTGAAAACACCTGGGTGTTTTTTTTGGTTGGGCCTAATTTCATCAACCCTGAAGATAATTATGGACATTTAGTTGATTTTCTGAGTCAAATTTCAAAACTGTCCTGTTTCAACATGCTTGGTTTAGCTAATTTGACAATATATCACGAGTTTCCTGTTTCGTTTTTTGTGTTAATACTGTTGAACACCTGTGCTTCGTTTCGAGCTTTGTCATAATTGGCAGTTTAGGCGGATTGATCATAATGTCACATACAAGCCTGTATCTGTTCTGTTCCCCCAGTAGATGCACCTATAACAGCCAGAAAAAAACGATAAATTTCTTGCGTGTTACGCACATTCTCAATTATTGTGTAGTTCACAAATTTTAAACTGTCAACCCTGGGTGTCCGCCATCCCTGCCATATACATTCTGATCGACTGCTGTTTGTTGACACATTCGTGCAGCCTTGTGTTTTTGCTGTTGTGAACTGCGCTGACATAGCACTGAGTGTGTTCTACTCTTCTGTTTTCATGCGTTGCCAGATATTTTTGCAGTTATGAACTGCTCTGTCTCAGGAGACTGCTGATATAATTTGTGTTTATTACAGTGACACACTGTAGCCTACAATGACGAGTAAAGAGAGTGCGTGTAAAATAATATGCACAGGGACGCCGGAGAATGGAGGCATTGTGGTAGCATTGCCCCCTCTGCCCTTTCAAAAGGGGTGCAACAGGGACGGAGGTGCCTTTTCACAACAGTATCATAGGTAATTTCATGGTTTATCAAGATCGCCTTGAAATAAATTTATTGCAACGATTTGGGCACCCAGAAAATTTAGAATGATTTTCTATAATTTCTGTTATTATTTTTGAGGTAAACATTGTTGATGAACAGAAACAAACATAATAGGTAACAATTTTTTTGTTTTTTATCAGTTTCCATTGCCCTAAACTTTTTTACTGTTCCCCCTGCCCTACCGCTGCTCCGGCATCCCTGAATATGTATGTTGTGCCAACAAACTTCGCCAAAACTTTGGTTTGCAAACATGAATATGTTGTCATATTGTGATGTCACAAACAGCATATATATAGTAACAATGACCACCATAGGCCTGCGCCACTGCTCAATACTAGAATTTGGTAGCAGGGCATCCAATCAAGCAGTCGCCCCAGGCACCACTACGCCACTGTATCAGACAATACCATATGAGTGAATTTGAAGCAAAAACAACTATTATGTGTATGTGAAATAAGATTTATGTTTGTATCAAATCAAGTAAGATCACTGGATCATGCAACTCTGGGTTTTAAATTGAATGGAATCATAAAAAAAGTCAACTGGGCAACAGGTTGTAACCAGCAGGTTGAGAAAAAAGAACCAACTATTACTAAGTATGTTATAAATCAGATTAAATTTTAGATTTCACAGGTCAGTTTCCTGACCATGAAAATACTAAATGTAAATTTGTTATTTTTGTTTGAATTTTATTTAAAAAAATTATATAACAAAAAATTGACTCATTTTTTCTAATATTTTCACATTTTTCAACATGTTTTGTAATCTTTTCAAAAATTTTTGTCGAGGGGATTAAGCAACTTAATACCTTGAAAACTGGTCTATGAATATATTGTACCTGGAAATCAGCCTAAAACCAGCAGTTTTTGGTTACCTTACCAATGCCATAGTTCTTCTGCTGATTGCGCTAGAGAGCTGTTCAAATCCTCAAAAGATTCAGCAAGCCTTCTAGTCTGCACTCGAAAAAAATTTTTTTTGTTGGGGGTTGCAGATTTTTTGTGAGTGACATCATAAGTGAAGTAGTTTTTGGGCCATTTTGGCTCATGTTACCTGGCCTAGGGTCCAACCACTAGGCCAAAGTATTTTTCTGAAGTTTTCATTGGAAACTAGGCTCGAGTCCGAGTCTTTTGAGGCTTTGATCAACTTTCTACCGTTTCTGGTTCAAAAGTTAATGATCTTAAAAAAACAAATTAATTAATTATCTAATTATAGGATTAATCGAATATTTTATTCACTTTAGATCATAACTTTTGAAACCGAAACCCCAGCAGGTCATCCAAAGTATCAAAAGACTCTGATTATGGCCTAGTTTCCAATGAAAACTTACAGTGAAATACTAGCATCTAATGGTTTGGGCCCAGGGCCAGGTGAAGTTGGCCAAGGTGGCAAAAAAGTCATCCACTTATGACGTCACTCATAAAAAATCTGCATCCCCAACCCAAAAAAATGTTTTTCATTGCAAACTACAAGACTTGCCGAATCTTTTAAGCCTTTGAACAGCTCTCTACAATAGCTTTCGGCGCCAGAGTTATGCTCGTGCAAAGCCACATGTGATCCGTTTTCTTGGCGTGAAATCCTCGAACATTACTGAACGCGAAAGAGTCAATAACTGTATTGTTAATTTTTGGTCATTTGGCCATAATTTTGAAATCAGATACGCTAAAAAGTCAATCAAACCCTTGAAAGACATGTATTACAGCCTTGTTTCCAATAAAAACACAAGTCAAAAAATGGCTCTAGGCGTTGGCATCCAGTGCTTGATGATGTCATGCAAATGTAAACAAGTATGCATAAACATACTCCTATCATGTCCACATCAACAAAAACAGTTTTTTTAGGTGTTTTAGGGACCCCATTCGGCTCGCTTCAATTGAAAATCGGGTCCTTAGAATCAAAGAAATCAGGTCCATACCGGGTACCTAACATTTTCCTTAAAAACACCCTGACAAAAATCAACATACCCAAAACGTTTTTTCATTTGAAGCTATAAAAGTTTCTGAGTCTTCAGAGGGTTTGAACAGCTCTCTAGTTCAATTGGCTGGAGAGTTATGGCCTTTAGCCAGATATACCCAGGGTTACCTTTTGTGGATCTTGAAATTCACCCAAATTTTGGTTTTTGAGCCATAATTTTGGTTCCAGATATACTAGCAAGCCAATCAAAGGCTCTAAAGACTCAGCTGATAGCCTAGATTCCAAAAAAAACTTGAGCCAAAAAATGGCCTGTTGGATTGGCACCCAGGGCCAGGTAAAATTGGCCAAAAAGGCATAAACATGCCCCCATTATGACGTCACCCACAGAAAGCCCCAAACCCAAAACGAAAAAAAAATTTTCAATCTAAACTAGAAGACTTCCCGAATCTGTTGAAGGTTTGAACAGCTCTCCAGCTCAATTGGCTAGCGAGTAATGGTATTGCAAAGCTTTCAAAAAATGTACCGCGTGGTATTGAAAGTGTTGAAAGGAAAACCGCATGGTACTGAAAGTGTTGAAATCTTTTGATTTAGTATTGAAAAGGTATTAAAAAAGTATGAAAAATGTTTTTTGAAAATGTGGTGGGAACCCTGAATGAATGAATGAATTATTATTATTACAATGCATGTGAAAATGCACATCACGACAACCACCAAAATCCTGCAGTGCACTGCTAATGGAAGCGATTTTAGGGTAAAATAATGAAAATTTGGGTAAATCAATGTGTTTGGGTAATTTTTACCCAAACTTAGTTTGTTTGCCATTAATTTTGAACGAGAAACCTTAGCAAGTTGATCAAAGGTTTAAAAGATTCTGATTTTAGCCTAGTTTCCGGTGAAAAGATGAACAAAACACTTCCCTCTTGTGATTGGGCCCAGGGCCCAATGATCTCGGCCAAAAAAGCCTAAACCTATCCCACTTACGACGTCACACACAAAAAACCTGAACTCTAAACTTAAAGTTTTTACATTGCAAATCAGAAGACTTGCTGAGTATTTTGGCAGTTTGAACAGCTTTCTAGCACAATCGACTGGAGAGTTGTGGAATTGCAAAGTGGCGTGAAAATATGGGATTTGTAGCTAAATCCACCTGGCGCCAAAAGTGTTAATCTCCCCTCTGCCTTGTAGCCATTCGACTTGACAATAGATGGACAAAGGCTGACGGATTATCTTTGAGCCCTTTGGACAGAGGCCTAAGCCTTGTATGGGATGTGACAATTGTGGATACCTTTGCTCAAACCCACCATGTAGTCAGCGCCACTCATACAGGCATTGCAGCAATGGGGTACAAGGTTGCAACATGCTGATAATACAGCTTGAGCTCCTAGACAATTACTGCTTTTAACCAGTTACATTTGAAACCACTGGTGTGCAGTGGTGTATACTCCTGGTGTGCTAGGTGTGTGACACACACCCTGTGAAACTGAACAAGGCATGACATTTTCCAGATCGTGCGATCAAGGGAAAACACAAGAAAGCTGGAAAGATAATTATGTACTTTCCAGCCCTGAAGGTGTGCATCATCACAGGCACACTTAAGTACTCGGCTGCTCATATTCAAAGATAATTTCATGCAAAAGTGAGCTGTGCTGTTCCAGGGCTGAGTTAATTTGACTCCTCTGTTTGCTTTGATCTCGTAACCATGGGTGTGTGGCATTCCAGGCATACACCTTCTGGGATCGACTGCTCGTATTCAAAGAGAAATGCCAGCAGACTGTTTTCTGCAGTTATGAACTGCACTGATGTAGGGCTGAGTGTTTTGCTCCCTGGTTTTAATGTGCAGTCTGAAATGTTTGCAGTTAGGACTTATGATTGCTTGGTCATAGCATTGAGAGTATTTTGCACCTGCATCATAAGTTGGAGTGCTGATAGTTAAAGTCAATACAATAACATGTTATGTCATACAATAACGAATAAGGAGAGTGCGTGTATAATGATATGTATTGTATCAACAAACTTCACCAAAATGTTGGATTGGAAACGTGACTTTAGCGTTAGTGTTGCATCACAAACATCTCACACTCAGTAACAATGACCACCATATGCTGTGGCTGGTGTGTATGGCAAGTCCACTTGCCCTCTTTTTTTGCTGCCTTGTAAAAAACCTGGTTGATATGCCAGGCAACCCCAGGGAGCACCTGTGAAACACTGCCAGCATATTGGTCTGTGAGCAAGTTTGATCTGATTTTAGTTATCCCCAGTGTATTAATCACAGCTGCTGCCCGCCACTTGCCTTTTTTCAGTGAATAGCTATTGCTTTCCAAATGTTTGTGCTTTCTGTAAGTTTTGTTGTCCTGTTGTTCTCCTTTTAAGCTATCTTGACTACTGCATGACTTATGATGAAACCACAGCATTGTGACATATTTCGCTTTGCTTGAAACTCAATAGGCCTGAGGTCGGTAACCTATGGCATGCGTGCCACACTTGGCATGCCAAGCAATGTCCAATAGCACACAGAAGCTGTAAGGATTGCATATCAATGTTGTTTTGATTCACGTAGATGATATATTGGTCTTGACTTGCATAAAAATATGTATGTTGTTGGAACGCTGAATGATTCAAAACCTTAATTCAGCACACATTTAACAAAAAGTTGCCAACCCTTGCACTAGGCCATCATACCTGTGCAGCTCACTACAGTCTTTCTTTCTGGGTTTAGCAACACCAAAGATGCCACCAACTAATGCTAAAATTATCGATAATTGTCGTGTTTGAAGAGTGAAACCGACTTGCTTTTGAGTTCTGGACATTTATTAAAGGAATGGTGCATTTGCTATTTACCATGCTAAGACTGACTGGGATTAGGTAGGTAAAACTGAGATGATTTAAAAGAAAAATTGCCTAAAAATAGCAGATATTGATTGAATGATTCCTGATTATTGGACGCTCATCGTTGTGACATTATTGTGGCCTCTAACACTAGCAGTGGCGTAACTGATGGTTGTGATGGTCACAGAGCCTCCCCCTCTGGCAAGATAAATGCAGAAACCGGCATCCTTTTAGCTGACATTTTGATATTTAGTATTCTTTTGGTTCTCAGTAGGTTGTTGTTTTTTTTCTTTTTTCAGTTTTTTTTCGTATTTTTTATCTTGTATAGCCTACACATCTACGACATCTGGATTCACTTTGAATAAGATGTAAGAACTGATGTAGTGTTACATGAAATCTATTTCATATTAAAAATTTGCGCTAGATTCCTTGTCTGTTTCACCTGTGGAGTAAAGTTACTTGACGTCAGATTTACTAAGTTTTGCACCACCTGTTTCAAACCTAGAGTGATGCCATTGAGCAGTAGACATTACTGCTGAGATTAGCAGCGTGCTTGTGGCTCAGCACACAGATTGAATATCTGGAGGAGCAACAAAAAAAGTGATATCATCTCAGCTTTGGCTTGCAGTTGCACATCTTTTGTTTCCATCATGACGTAACAATAGAACGCACATCTTTTGTTTCCATCATGATGTAACAATAGAACAAGTAGTTAGAAAGTTTGGTAGTAGCTTTCGGTAACTTCTAATACATTTCTGTGTTGGAATGTTCAAACTATCAGAATATGCGCGCAATGTCTGCCAATTTTTCATTGCGCGCGGTACCATGTTTTACAAAAAACAATAGAGTGGTTAAATAAAGAGTTAAAATACGTTTGCAGCTACACAACCGGGTTTTCTCATCCGCACTTGTCCACACCATGTTTGTCATCTGCACCACATGGTTTTCTCATCTGCACTAGTGCGTACCGTCGCACAGGTTGAAAAGCACTGGTATAGACAACATACCTGTGAATATCACCAACAAAACTTAATTCAGGAATGGACAAGCTTTTTCTTGCCAGGGTCAGTGTCACAATCAGAAAGCTGATTTTTCTACTGGTACTTAATATAATACGGCAATGGGCAAACCTTGGCCTATTGGCTATATGTGGCCCAATAAGCCACAACTAATAGCTCTTGACTACTTCATGAAAGCAGCCTTCGTCTGCCATTACAAAGTACTTAAACACATATTTGGCAGTGCTGCCTTAGTGCTTTTTGCTTGTGTTGATTTTAACCAAACCTAAAATCTGTGAAGGGGCATACTTACATCCATTGTTAGCTCGCAGGCTACATGTCTGGCAGTAATATGGTGGCAGTGCTAATAAAGTTGGTGCTTTCAAATGAACAGCTTAAAAGTGAAAATAATAGCAATGTTCTGCACTAAGACTGTGCCTTAGTCATCTAATTGTTTCACAACGCAAATGAAATATGATGGTAAAGTGATGTCTACTTCACAGCCTGCAAACTCTGATTTGCCCACCTCTTGTCTCTAAGACATTGTGTGTATTTGTGGACTGATGCTAATATGCTACAAGTTTATATGATTAGTTTGAAATCCACATTGGGTTGCTAATTGCACTTTGACAAAGTGCAATATTATTATGTATGTTGTCAGACACATGTTTTACAAAACTGTGTAACTGGTGGAAATTACTTACAGCTAGCTTATGCTTTAAACCTGTTTTCATATTTTTGCTAGTGTCATTGGTCTTAAGTATATTTAGCTAAAGTGAACATGCCAGACTACTTAGGAACAGATCAGCGTCGGGTTAAGGATGATAATGATAAGGAAGACAAGCCAATACAAGCATTGGATGAAGGTGATATTGCTCTGCTTAAAACATATGGACAGGGTGCATATGCAAAACAAATTAAAGCTGTGGAAGAAGATATTTCAAATATTACCAAACGGGTCAATGAACTGTGTGGCATTAAGGAGTCAGATACTGGACTTGCTCCACCAGCTTTGTGGGATTTAGCTGCTGACAAGCAAACTTTGCAAAGTGAGCAACCTCTTCAAGTAGCTAGATGCACTAAAATTATTGATGCTGATACAGAGAATGCAAAGTATATTATCAATGTCAAGCAATTTGCTAAATTTGTTGTTGATCTTGGTGATCAAGTTGCACCAACTGATATTGAAGAAGGCATGCGAGTTGGAGTTGATCGAAATAAATATCAAATTCACATTCCACTTCCACCTAAAATCGATCCAACTGTCACAATGATGCAGGTTAGTGTTCCAGTTTTGTACTGGTAATGCTTACAACAATGAAGTGCTAGATGACATCAGCTACAAATGTTTGTGTTACTAATTTGCTGTATAGGATCAAGTTGATTTGTTTGTTAAATTGACTAATATGTGGATGTTTTTTTGAATTTGTGCAAATGTGTCTAAATTTAGTTGAACTGTCCTGTTAAATCAGTCTCTCTTTGATTTTGATGGTATACATTTCATGTTGCTTAACGTTTTTGAAACCCAAGTGACTAGACATTGTGAACAGGCCGTTTTGCAAAAGTTTTCTGTCAGTTCCATTGTTTCATGTGTAAGAGCAGTACATTAAGTGGCAAATAAACCCAAAGCAAATGGTGGTTGATACTGCAGGTAGTTTCCTTGTGGCTAGTAAAACTGTTATGTTTCCGCTTGCTGTTGCTGCGTTCTTGCCTTGTCAATATCCATACGGCTGGACTATATCAGTTATTATGTTTGTACATGAATCATAAGCATAGACAGTATCATCAAACTGGTTTGAATATTCACTATACCATTATATCTGGTCTATGTTATGTGCTCTTGTCAATGGTAGTTTGATTGCTTTGAAAACTTGCAGTCTGGGCCAAATGTGCAACCCTGGCATTTTTCCACCATACTATTGAAGCTGCTGGAAAGGAGGCTCTGCTTTTCTCCCATTCTGTTTACATGTCTATCGGCTAAATTTTTTTCCGACTGATTTTGATGGTAAACATCAGCTCAGTGGGTTACATGCTTTTAAGCTGATGCAAACAATAGTTTAGTTGGTAATTTGAATCGCCAAACTATTTATGGTCTCAATGCTAGGATCGCGAAGTAAGTATGATTCCTCTCATGAAGGAATACATTTGAGACCCTTACATGATTCTGTAGAATCGATTTTGCCATGTAAACTTCAACTGTTGTGCTTATTACTGAGTAATTTCAAGGTTCAACTGCAGTCAAAAGTCTTAATAAATGACTTAGAGGTATTGTTAGGTTGAAGAGAAACCAGATGTCACATACTCTGATGTTGGTGGATGCAAGGAGCAAATACAAAAGCTGCGAGAAGTTGTTGAAACTCCTCTTCTGCACCCTGAAAGATTCGTCACTCTGGGAATCGACCCACCAAAGGGTAGAAATATTGTTTTTTTTTTTCAATGAAAACATGCCAAGCTTATAACAATGGTAATTGTAGCATGAGCAAACACAATCTTAATTTCAAACGCTAACGTATTAAATGACACCCACAATTTCGTCAGATAGTGGGAACAGAAATAAAGGTGTTCTGTTCTATTTGAAAACTCATTTCTTTGCAAGTTGTACAATGAATTGTTTCTGAAATTCATACAGAAGTGCACAAACAAACCACGCTCATTTGTTCTAGACTCTTGTTTTGCAAACTTGGAATTAAGGTTTTTTGTTTTGCAATTGTTTTGCAAACTTGGAATTAAGGTTGACTTAATAGTTTCATGTTGAACAAGCCAATGATTATATAATTCTGTTTAAAAGAATTCAATCATGGTACTTTGGCTGAGCACCACCACAGCGGTCGAATACATGTTTTTCAAGTTGCCAAACGGGGTGCCCTACCTTGTCCAGTCGGCTCGTATCAAGTTAAACAACCCTGCTGGCAGCTTTTCTACTGTTGCCAATAGCTAACAAATGTAACTCCTGACCTATGGTCAAAGAAAACCAGGACCGGGCGTGAAGCTTTAAAGATAAAATTTTAATGAAACACGGAAATTTTATTATATATGTACTTTATATGCAAGATCTAACCAAAACCAGTTGAGACCAATATTTATAGAAAAGCGTGAAGTCGTGTTTAAGTACTAGCTTCGATTTTTTTGTTATCGGCAAACTTATTCCAAGTGTGTGTTGAAGTTACTGGTAGTAGTTTTTTTGAACTAGACTAGATCATAATTTCAGTTGTTTGTTTTTCTGCGTGAGTAAAATATATAGCTGAGTCGATTCTATTTGAATAAAAACTGATAATGCCTACCTTGTAGGTGAAATATATACTCTATAAGATCTTGGTGTCTGATACATAGCTGTGAAAAGATTCCTTTCATGGACAAGGTACTGTTCTCCGTTTATTCGCTTTGCATAAATTTTACTTAACCTCTGCAGGTGTTTTGCTCTTTGGTCCGCCTGGTACCGGGAAGACCCTCTGCGCCCGCGCCGTGGCCAACCGCACGGACGCGTGTTTCATTCGCGTCATTGGATCGGAGCTTGTACAGAAGTACGTTGGCGAGGGCGCCAGGATGGTTCGGGAACTTTTCGAAATGGCACGAACCAAAAAGGCTTGTCTGATCTTCTTCGACGAAATCGACGCCATCGGCGGCGCGCGGTTCGACGACGGCGCTGGGGGCGACAACGAAGTGCAGCGGACCATGCTTGAGCTGATCAACCAACTGGACGGTTTTGACCCTCGTGGGAATATTAAGGTTGGTTATTGTCATGCCTGCCGTTTAAATATTTCATTCACTTAATTGTCGCATTACAGAGGATTCTCGAAAACATTGTATGCTATTTGATAACATGAATTTTCAGATTTTCGGAAATTCATGTTATCAAATAACATACAATGTTTTCGAGCAATACAGAGGTAATTAGGTAAAACAGAAGTCATTAGTTGATTTTGTAAGTTTTTTTTCAAGTAGTTCCTTAAGCTTTTCGAACAATCAACGCTGTAGGCATTTTGTGTCTATCTACATTTGTAATCATACATTGTATGATTAGCTACGTATTCGTAAAGTACAAATCCTTCGCATTGCTGGAATTTGATGAACATCTAAACAGCAGATCAAGCACATTTCTTACATTTATTCTAATCGTTCCTTGAGAAATACGACGTTCTCGATACCAAAAATTCATCGTGTAGTGTAATTTAAGCTGAAACACTATCGTGACATCCAGAAACACCACACTTATATGGGACTGTAACTACTAGCGACTTACCAGGTTGGCAATCCCGAGCATGACACACAACAGATGATGGGGCTGCAGTTCGGGAGTTCTGCACTGTTGTGTAAAGTGGAACACCCCTTATCCATCATTGTCCCCAGGTCCACTTTGGCCCGAAATGAAAAAAAAAAACGCTTGACAGGGTCCACTTGTGAACTAGTCTTTTCAAAGATTGTCTGAACTCTTCAATCATGCAAATTGTAATAATGGGGAACCGATAGACAGGTGGGAAGTATTTTCTCACTTTTTAGCCGCTGCAGCTGAACCTGGCCTCAACGCCAACGCACTGGCCATGCCTCTGCTTGGGAATATCTAAGGGTTGGAAAGGGTGGTCTACTGATTGCTGGGCAACTCGGTGACCCTTGCCCGGGCTCGCTTTGGGAAAAAACAAATAGAAAGAGATTTTGTGGCAAAGGCACTCTATTCCGGGCCAGTCGCGGTGAAACAATGCTGTCCACCGCAGTTTACAGGTTATAAGGTAAGCTCGATGGACGTAGAGCACGGTGTCGTGAATCATTGTGGGAGGGGATCGGTATCTCAATGGCCAGCTTCCGCTCGACCTCACCTAGGCAGCCCCTGGCCAATAGGGAGGGGCTCAACGTGCTCTCCGTCTGAGCAGCTGGAGTGATTGAACAACGTGGCCTGGCGATTCTACTGACCCAGACCAGCACAACATCCCTAATATCTCTGAAAAAAACGGCTATGCTGGACCAGGAACTGAAAGCAAAGTAAGTAAGTTGACATGACTGCCTTGCAGGAAACAAGACTTCCTGGTGAGGTCCCATCAAGAAAAAAAACTACACGCGCCATTGGTTACGACGAAAACAGGAGGCCACTGCTCACGGCGTCGAGTTCGCTATTTCCAACAAACTGCATCACAAGCTCCGACATCGGTATCTGAGAACGAATCATGATGGTCAGACTAAACCGATCTGTTTCATTGAACACAGTCTGTGCTTATGAGCCATTTCTTCCCCTTGTCCCGAGAAGACCAAAAATGCGTTCTATGACAGTCTGTCTGCTGCAGTGAAATCGATCCCAACAGTTAAACATCTTCTGCTCTTGGAGATCTTATTAATGAGTTGGGAATGATATGATTCGTGGCCAGATTCGCTCATAAAAAGCGACGTCAGAGAACAACATGCAAATGGTAAACGACTGTTGGAAGACCGAAACCCCGACATGAACTTGATCTGGTGTTGGCAAGGAAGCTAACATTGGACAAGTGAAGCACACTCGTATCTACCATAGTGTTTTTTCTGGTCTTGTCCACTGTCCGAGTTCGCCATGCTCCGATACGGTTAAAGTCCGCTGTCCATAGGCACCTTAGCACAACTGCAATGAAGAGCAAAGACCACGTCCTTGCTTACAGGAACAGGTTCACATCTTGCCTGAACTCTACTTCTCTTCACAAAACCTCTGCTGTGTCGATCTGGTCAACTAGGCAAGCATAGCAAGTTGGAAGACACACGTTTGGAAGAGCTATATGCAAGATGCAAAACTGATTCTCTGATAATGTTGAATGTGCTGCTCCCCCTGGAGTAGAAGGCTGCTTACGTGCAGCATAAGCTACGTCCATCTCGCTGCTTTTCCGAAAGACTGAAAATGCAAAAAGCGCACTTTGCGAAAACATTACTGGACGCGACTGCTCGTACACTCTGTCAACAAGCATTGGAAATGTTTGTCAACAAGCATTGGGACAATCTGCTTGCAGATGCGAACAGCCTTCAACATTAGTGACATTCACCTCATGTGCAAGGGAACCACGAAGGCTGTTGGTCCAGTCACCAGGAAGGTCTCTTCTCATTTTGCAGCGCAGCAGCTGCAAGTCCTTGCTTAGTGGTCAAAGACAAGTCGCTTACGTTGTTGCGGTCGGAAAGCCCGAGCAGAAAGTGCGCAAAGCTTCACATTGTGACAGCAGGCAACAATAGAGATCACCCGACGAGATCACTCTATTATTGCTTGTTCGCGCCACGTACAAATTGGTGTTATTCTTCGCGCACATCCCGTTCGTGGTGAAGCGCACATTCAACGCAACGCCAACGGAGAGGTTGCAACAGCATGGCGACGTTTGCCGTCTTTCTCAGAGCCATTTTCCAAAAATCATTCTCTATGGTGTATTGATCTCAGGTACTGGAAGTGTTGGGCGACCCCTCCATTTCAGATGTTGCATAAACAGACCCGAGGCAGTTTAAATGTCGTTCTTCCAGTGGGAAACATTTGCCCAATATCGTCTGGCGTGCTTTCCTTCGCTGAGGCTTGCTGGAAATCGACCATATCCCGTTCCTCTCAAAGCGATCATCCTCTCTCGTAGAGGAGGCTGCCTACTGCTGCATAGCATTACACAAACCTTTATGCCCTCGTTTCGAAAAATAGAAAATCAGTGTTAATGGAACAGCGTTCAGTGGCGATTTTGCAACTTTCGTGTTCAAAATACTTCACCGTTATTTTATATGTCTAGTTTTGTGACTTTTTCATCAAACTTTTGGTTTAGCTGAATTTCTTCTTGTCTACGTTTTTGATCAATTTGTATTGGAATCGGCTTCAGCATGTTTTTTTGTTTTTGTTCAAAATCCAATTGATTCCAATAAAATTTTTACATTTGTGAACGTTTTGTCAACAATTAAATCTTTTCCAGGTTTTAATGGCCACCAACCGACCGGACACCCTCGACCCGGCCCTGATGAGGCCTGGGCGCATGGACAGAAAGGTCGAATTCGGCCTGCCCGACCTCGAAGGACGCTCGAAGATCTTCAGGATCCACGCGCGGTCAATGAGCGTCGAGCGCGACATCCGTTACGAGCTCCTGGCCCGACTTTGTCCCAACAGCACCGGCGCCGAGATCCGCAGCGTCTGCACCGAGGCCGGGATGTACGCGATCCGTGCCCGCCGCAAGGTGGCGACCGAGAAGGACTTTTTGGACGCGGTCAACAAAGTGATCAAGTCTTACGCGAAGTTTAGCTCCACTCCCAGATACATGACTTACAACTAACTTAACGTGGCATGTTGCGTTTGAAGATAGGTCCTTGTGATAGCAATAAATTGTTGTACAGCATGACTTCGTGAACGTTCTCTTGCGACAGAAGTAGTTATTGTGTTGAAGCGCGTGAATGAGAAGTTACTTATTGTACCAGGAGTGTCAAATATTGTGCAAACAGGCGAGTGCATGATCATCCTCTTGAATTCAGGTCTGTACTTCGAAAAAAACATGTCTCGAAATCAGACATGGGGTAATCGTCAATCGTAATCGATTACACTTTTGAGTAATCGTAATCGATTAAACTGACCAAAAATAACATGTAATCGTAATCGGTTACATTACCAATTTAATCGTAATCAACGATTACTTTCGGGAATAAACTTGGAAATCTACACGCTCCGTCAAAGCGCGATGAGCCGGGTATTTGGAGACTGGGTTTCAATTCAATTCGAATTTTTGGTGACGGCAGTTTGCGGCAGGCCGAAACCTGAAATTTGCCCCCTGCCGGGGCGATTTTGGGTGAGCACTCTTGTCCAAGAAGTGCTACGGCACTTCACTCAGTGGCTGTGGATCGAGCACCCAACCTTCCAAGTGAGAGGCGGACACTTTACCACTGAGGTAGACTGGGCTTCCTCATCGGTTATAATTTTAAAGTCACGATAGTGACGTATGCAACTGAATCCATCACAATTTATTTGCACAGGTAGACCGGTTTCGCGTATGTATTCACATGTTGAGTCCTGCTGGTACAAAACTTAGCCAGTATAACACTTGCTGGATAATGTTGACATTGAATAAATTGTAGAAAACACGAACTGTTGCTAGGAATAATCAGCAAAAGCGGGATGATTTAGCCTGGCTAAATTGACACTTCGGTAACAGAAGCTGGCCTTACATTACGTGGTTCGGTGTTGGTTTTATGTACAGTATATACATTCAAAGTGAACCAATAAATATATGCGCTCCAGTAGGCTGTGTGTATAATCAGTAGGGCAACAAATTTCTTGACCTAAAAACAAATTTTAACTTCATAATATCCAAATTTGAGTTTATCTTGATACATCAATTTCCTGCTTTTGCAACTGAAACGCGGAATACTAAGCATACATTAGAAATCAAACCGGCAAGTTAAAAAAATCTGTACTCTGTTGAAATGAAACAAAAATCAAAGTGTGAAAGACCAGAAGAAACTAAAGCTAACAAACCGTGGACAAAAATCAATCTGAAAGCACAAGAGAAATATCCAGTGTCAAGAAATATCCTGAAGTCACTGACAAGGTTTTACATTGTTATACATAAGCATCAAGTGATTCAACCAGCGCCAGATGAGGCTTTTAGGGGCCTTGATTTTTCGAGGGCCCCATCTTTTCAATAAAAACCACTGTCGCATGATGTCCCCATAATACTCGTGTTCATCACACGAAATAACACACTCTGCAACATCAAGTGAGAAAGGTAGATATGCAATGCGAAAACGTTTGTAGTATCATAAACTCAGGAATACGAAAACGTTCCCAGTTTTTCCCACCATGTCAGACACTCAAACTATATAATAGTATTTTGCGTGCTTGTTTGCAAGCAAATTCATGTATCAGCTTGTCAAAGTTTTGTTTCCGTAATAGTTCTCTCTCAATACTCATCAGCGACAAATGATTTTAACGTTGCTGCGACACTGATGACCTGAGTCCATTCTTTATCCGTTTCATTTTCGTAAATGACCTTCCACTACTGCAGTTTGAGTACATTTAGAGAAAGATATATACGCAGAATAATTTCAATGTTAGAAAAAAGTGATATCAGGTTTTTTTCCTGAATTAGGCGATGTATAAATGATTTGTGGACTCATCTCCCTGTTTTTCGTCGGCACAACAAAATTAGAGAATTGCTGGTGGTTGTGAAACGAACATTGACATCGCTCTCAATTACAGCTACACTGATCTGATAACTAGACTTTGACGTTACTTTGTGTTCGTTAGTTTTACCGCACTCATTCTTATCTTCATCCAATGATGGCTTCTTACGTTTACTGTTAGTGATCAAGCTTGTTTCAAACCCATGTCGGCAGACATGGCATGTTTTTCTTAATTTGCTCATCTCATTTTTCTTGCTCTACTGTGATTTTCCTTTTAGCCGCTCCACTTTTGTATTGCCGTTGTATTTGGCCTGTACTTATGATATCCCTAATCTCAGGTACGAGGCACACTGTTTTCTCACAACACTCAAACGACAACTTTCACTACGAAGTTAGCCTTTCTAACTGAGGTAGCTAGATTACCTTCAAAACATGCTTTATGCCCTGCCAGGACTGTCGCAAATGCAACTCCAATAATCCCAAGAACAACACCAAACAATCCATAAATCCGTGATGGTGCCGCATAAAATCGGAGCGCCATGGTAAGTGGTAAAAATAGAATCAAACATGATTTGCAAAACAAACCGAATTTATTCATTTTACAATTTTCAAACGCTTACGAAAATCCCTAAAAAATCCATAAATCCCTTAAAACGGTCAAAAGTTCCTATCCAGGGACAAAATCTCTAAGAGTGAGAGCACTGTGCCCTGCTCTTTTCCTCTGTGTCGTGAATAAGATACCATACCATTCTTCTGTGATGTCACAAGCGCCTGTAATGTGTTTTTTCCTGTTGAACGTATAGTCCTGTCTGCATGTTGCAGGGGTGGCCAACCCGCGGCTCGCGAGTATAATGCGGCTCTTACGTAATTACCAGAAGTCCCACTAAATAACATGCATCACAATAAATGGCTTGTAAAGTTCTGTTATTGATGCGTGATATTTACAATGAATCTAGCTGAGCAAAGGTATGTGTTTGAGTTAGGAGGAAATGAGGTGATGTTCACGTGCACCCTTGTGTATGATGCCGCTCTTTGCTGTAACACAACTTAAGAAACGTAGCTCTTGGTCTCTAAGTGGCTGGCCATCCCTGGCATATTGCATTGAATGTTGGGCAACAATCATAGTGCGGAGGCAGGCTATAACTGCGTTGAATGCCAGCTTTCATGTTGGGGGCCCCTTGACTGCAGGGGCCCTGAGGCCTGCGCCTCACGGGCCTCATAGCTAATATGGCATTGAATGCTACACATTATTGCCGTCAAAGTTTCTATATGCATAATGGGTTGAGCATTTAACAAACCAAGTAGGCTACTGTAAGAACACGTTTCTTGTCTTACGAGACCTAGCCTACTTATTATTCAATCGTACAGTAGTGGTCAAATCAACACTTAAGTCAGAAGCATGGGCGTCGGAAGGATTTTTTCCAGGGGGGGACACTAGGGGATATTTCCTAAATTTTTCCAAGGGGGGGCAAAAGTGTTGAAATTTGATTTTTCCTCCTCAGAACTAAGAAAACAACCTTTTTCTGCTGACAATTTCAAATCCTGCCCCCCTTCCGACGTCCACGGTCTGAAGTCGCAAAAAGCATTATATTTCAGAATTGCAACTAAACTTGCAAAAACACATCGGTGTGTGTTGTTGTAGCTTTAACAAAATATCGGTAAAGAGAAAAAATCTGCTGCAGGAAAATTTTGACTTTTTTTGACTTAGGAACTGCAGTAACTCTGTAGTGGCTCGAGATATCAACGTGAACTTTGGTTTGTGGACGTTTCATAAACTTTGAAAACGGCGTATTGACTTTTGGTTGCCCTAATATATAGTACGGTAGTTTAACCTTTTCAGAGGAATAAAGCAATTTAACCGAAGCCGAAAGCATCTTTCCCCAATGCTGATAACTGACACGTCAACAGAGATCACCCACTAGATAGGCTGCTGGTAAAAATCACAACGAAACCAATGATTTTTTGACCGTTGACGACATTTGCGCCAACAGGCAGATGCGCAGCTATATTGGCATCACTGTTCATTTCATTTCAAATTAAAAGTTACAAAAGGCTATGCTGACTTTCAGAGGATCCGAAGCAGCGCTTCTCAACCGGTGGGCCGCGAAGCTCCTTCAGGTGGGCCGCGAAATGTTCCGAGATAACTTAAATATTTTTTGAAAAAAGTTATTGGTTGATACAAACTGCATTTTTTTAGAAAACGTTATGAATTACGAAAGCCCAGAGGTGAAAGTAAGCCGGAACGCCGTTCCGGTAAAAGAATTATTGCCGGTACGGCGTTCCGGTCAGAATTTCTAGTAGGTTGGTGTTATAACGGATTCTAGACCCATATTGAATTTAGAGAGCCGCATTTAGTCACGTCCGTATATACACGTGAGTTCGATCATAGACGTAACAAGGACGACATTCACGAAAGCTATGTTCGCTTGGTCTCCCTATGATTTCTGACCTCTAGACCTCTTATAATGAGAAAGAAACACGGACTTTAGATAATTCTTTTATTATA
>Ga0210059_1005504_pt1 | contig 20380 bp, 16 predicted proteins | sample Ectturendosymbi2_FD_188042 | JGI IMG/M metagenome (GOLD analysis project Ga0210059, IMG submission 188042) | Ecteinascidia turbinata endosymbiont from Florida, USA - Sample 2 (SPAdes) (version 2) | ecosystem: Host-associated > Tunicates > Ascidians > Unclassified | place: Key West, Florida...
CAGCTATTGTGCCATTGTATTCTCATTTGCTCTAATGTTCACTAATGGTTGGTTTACTGCATGCGATGGCTTTTATGGTGCTTCTGCTTATTGGCTGAGTCATATGAAACAATAAACCATTACCATTACCATTACCAATTGATCCCATATTCTGTAGGACACATACCAAAGTCTGTTACTCATCTTTTCAAAATAGTTTTATAAAGCGATATGGAAAAAGCAAAGATAAACACGGTTTGTTCCTTGTTTCAGTATAGGAAATAAAAACAAAATAAATGCGATTTTAAAAATTGTATACCCAGTTCTAGCAGGTTATACAGATTTTTAAACTCTATTATACACAATACCTGTGCATAGCATCTTGAGCAGCAGATAGATGTTGTCAATGGAAATGCTAAAACAAATCTTACTTCATTTTGGAGCATGTTCTCCTCGTGAAGAACATTGTATCAAAGCTGTGTGTAACAGTAGTGAGCAAAGAAGCATCCGTATGTGAAGCGTGATAATGTTTTACCTGATTTTCTGTGACTGGTAACGTGTAGTTGCATGTACACAGATGCAGACATCTTAATAGCATGTCTATGAAATTTCATGCGAAAATTTGTTGTAAATGAGCACAAAGCACAGCGTAGAGCGTGATGTACACAAAGCATGGTGGAGTAGTTGTTATGCTCAAGTTGCTTGTTTTACACTCTCCTTCGAAGTAAACTCCTGGCACATTTTTCAGACTGGATAATGCGAACGCACGCGAGATAAACTACACCAAGATTAAGGTAATGAGAATGATGGAGAATATAATAAGGCCAAAGATGTAGAGCCTTATGAAGTTTTTGGATAAAAAGAAAGTGAAGATGTGATGAAATTTGTGCGTTTCATTGGTTTCTTGCACCCGCGCTGATTGGCTGATTACGTGACATTCCGCGGTGGGCGCCTGCCTGCATCGCCGTGGTACTGCATTTGCTCTGGGACGCGTGCTGGTGTACTGACTCTGTTTCGTCCGGTGTATAGCAATTCTAGTTTAATAAAGCCAAGAAGTGGTTGCTGTGGATTGCGTTCAGTACAGAAGCTAGACGCAGGGCGTGAAGGCAGAGTATTGTTTGCTGGCGTATCCATTCAGATATAACCACATTATTGCACATATTCACTGTAAATGAAATTACGTTGGACCTTCCAAATATAACTGCTTTCATAGCCATCAAAATTTCTTTGATTGAAGCTCAAAATGTAGGTCCATTGAACATGCTGACGCCATTTGGTAGAATTTGGTAAGTCAACATGCTCTTGAGCTAAAATATATGTAAGCAGATTTTTAGGACTATCACCAGTGTTCCACATGAAACGATTTTTCGAATTTCATGTTTTGCGACCAGGGAACGTTGAAGCTCACGTAGAACCGCGTTTGCTTCCTACCTACACGCGTATATTGCCTTGTTCTCCCTTCGCTCGTGAATACCATCCCAAGGTACAATGAACATCTCGGCAATAAATCGCTGCAATTCATTGCCGCTTACTTGTAGCGGAGACTAATTTGGGTTTCTGGAGAAGCGTTAGCCTTCTAGTCAGGGCCGCATTAAGGGGGGGGGGGGGCAACAGAAACAATTGCACCGGACCCCCGCCTCAAGGGGGTTTCCGTGATGAAATTTATTTGTTTCAAATAAAATGCTCGTTTGAAAAATTTTCGTGATTCAGCAGCAATGCAAGAATGCAACTCTATAGTATATTCCTATGTTGCTTTAAGTACCAAGGTCCCCAACAGCAACTGATTTCTCTACAAGTTTGACTATCCGCCAGTTTTAGTAATCGCTACTGAATAGCCTATAAGTAGTTTCGGTTTTGTTCAATGCAAATATATTTGATTTCCCTGGTAACTTTTTTCCTAATAATCGTTCTTTTGGCATGGGTATGACTCTCTACTCGTGCATCACGCCTACTGCACAAATGGCACGAAAACGTTACTACTTGGGTGCTAAAGGTAGTGGTTGCTGACTGCTGTTTAGTGTCAATCAATGTAGCCACTGGGGTCAGTCTCGTTAACGTTAAATTGTTTTCCTTTTTCAACATCAGATAACATCAAAGTCTTACGCTACAGTTTCATATAAACTAAATTCTTATATTAACAAACCTAACAAAGCGCGATTACCTTCGTTGAACCCGAAACAGAGCGAAATATCACCATTAAATGGAGGAAGTCGGTTATAATTTTGAGTAAAATGTTAGTCTCAACGCAGCGAAGAGAGATTTTTTAGTTTGAAACGGTAACCAAGCACACATAAGGGTGAGAGATTGATGAAACAAACTTAAAAACCATGAATCTAACTTTTTTTTGTCCTAAAATGAGAGGAAATGTGGAAAACAAAAACAACCCAGTCAGTTCTGGAAACCTAACAAACAATGCAACTACCCAATAACCCTACATGGAAAACCTGTGCAAGATGAATATGTGAAGTGCAATCTTTTCAATGAATATTTTGTTTCAATTTCCAATTCTCCAGCTTATGGTATAAATAAATTGCCACCATTCCACTTTCTTGCTGATCATCGACTACTCACCAACAATTGATCCATTTCAAGTATTTCGTGTTTTAAATAGTCTACATCCAAATAAATGCAAAGGGTTTGACAACTTGCCTAATCGAATCCTAAAAATTTACAGCCAATCGCTCGCTACTCCTTTCAGTCTTCTTTTTAACCTAATTTTTTCTTCAGAGGTATTCCCTACATCTTGGAAGACTGCTACTGTAATTCCAGTTCATAAAACCGGTTCTCAAACAGTTGTTCAAAACTACCGTCCAATTGCGTTGTTGCCTTCTCTTTCAAAAGTGTTCGAAAAACTTCTTCACAAGCATGTTTACAGCTACCTAGAATATCATAAACTGTTAATACGTAACAACTCCGGCTTTCGGAAAAACATTTCACCTTAACTTCATTGCTTGGTACCTGTCATAGTTTGTACGAAGCCTACGATTCAAATCTCTCTTCAAGAATAGTTTTCCTTGACATATCTAAATCTTTTGATCATGTTGATCATACTTTCCTAATCTTTAAATTGCAACAACTTGGGATTGTCGGCAGTTTCTTAAACCTATCCTCATATCTCTTCCGTCGTTCTCAAGTCGTTCTTCTAGGCTGTAGTCGTTCGGATATTAAGTATACCAATTGAGGTGTTCGCCAAGGATCTGTTTTAGGGCCTCTGTTATTTTTAATCCATGTTAATGACATTGCTACAAATATTAAAGCATCTATCTATCTCTTTGCAGATGACACCACCCTGTTTTATTAAAATAAGTGCCCTGTCCACTTGCACAATGTGCTTACTCAAGACCTCTGCACGTTGCACTAATGGTCTGAGCTTTGGAACGTTACTTTCAACCCCCAAAAAACTGCGGTCATGACCATATCTAAGCACAGGAATGATCACCCCCCTTTATTATTTAATAATACCCACCTCTCGGAAACAGATACACATAAACATTTAGGCTTACTATTTCACCACAGTTTCTTTTGGCACACTCATATTATACACTTACATCAGAAAGTGATGACCAAAATTAACCGTCTTCGTTCATTCGTCAATCTTGTGCCTCGCCACGCTCTCCTCACGATATACAAAACGAACATATTACCGGTCTTTGACTATGGTAGTATTATCTACGACAACTGTTCTGATTATGACAATCGAATGTTAGACAAAGCACAACTCTCCGCTGCTAAAATAATACTAGGTTGTCTTAAAACTACATCCTCCAAAGATGTACTAGCCGATCTAAACCTCACAAGCCTAAATTTACGTAGAGGAATATCTCTGCATTCTTATGTATCCAAATTAATTTTTGATATGGTACCCTGCCCCTTTCCTGCCAGTTCTTTCAGATCGTTCAAAGAATTTGTTCCTTATGCTTTACGTCACAATCAAAATGTTCAAATACCACTTAAAAAAAATCTTTGTCCTATAACTTCTTCCTCCGTAAGGCTTCCAGCTTGTGGAACTCTCTATCACTGGAAATCAAATCTTCAGCCAGCCACTCCATCTTCATGAATCGTTTAAATTCCCTAGGACTCAATCCCCAGATGACTTCCATTCGCTGTATGCTTCGCTTCGCCCGTAGTCCGTTAAATATCACTAAAAACAACTATTGTGTTTGTACATGTGGTGAAATGGAGACCGAATTACACCTATTCTTCCACTGTAACGTTCACTGCGCAGCACGAACAGCACTTCATAACAAAGTTCATGATATTCTGAACGAAACCGGCTTTGTTGAACGATTTGAACGCTTGGGTCATACCGATTTGTTGCGCTTATATCTACATGGGTGTGCCTGATGCGCCGACTGCCGTTTCAGTAGCTATTTTTAACGCTGTTGACGAATTTCTAAAATGTTGTAATAGACACGACAAAATTGCACCAGTCAGGCTACCGCCTGTAGCAAGATTGTCGTTAAATAAATACCGTATTTTGCGGACTATAAGGGGCACTTAAAATCCTTTAATTTGCTCAAAAATCGAAAGTGCGCCGTATAATTCCGTGTACATAATTTATGAATCTGGTTGTGCTTTCTCATCTTGAACCAGTTTTATGTGGTAAACGGTGCTATTTGTTTAATTGCTAGTCACTATTTTTTTTGTAAACAGACCATCGTATTGCGTAATAAACCAACAACAGTTGCAATGAGCAGCGTATGTGGTTTGACGCTAGCACATACCACAGATCCTATTACTTCGCGGTGCTCCAGACTACATTGGCACACACCGAATCAAACACGCGCACAACATATTTTATTCTATTCGTGCCTGGCGGATTAGGCATGTGTGACAGATTAAACTCCCTCGTATGTAATGACAGATTAAACTCCCAGTGGCGACTCCGGCACTCGGGAGTTTTTGTGAAAGAGTTGAATACAGTTTGACTTATCTAAGTTTTGCTTCATTTAATGCGCCTTATAATCCGGTGCGCTTTATGTGTGAAAAAACCCAGCTAGCATTCAATTTTTGATGCTGCGCCTTATAATCTGGTGCGCCGTATCGTACGGAAAATACGGTAAATATTGTGAATATTGTGAAAAACAACCCAGTCAACATCAGATTTGTCGTCAAAACACCAGATATCAGAAATTATTTGAGAACGTCACATCTGATGTCATGCTAAAATACCAGAGGTGGCAACACTGGTATCAATGATGCCGAACTTCTGGTGCAGTACTGCAGTCTCAAGGTAGTCGCAGCCGAAGTGCACCTTTGTTTCATCATGAAGGGCAACGTGTGGTGGAAACGCATTTTTCTTCCTATGGCTACCATCGTTGTGTTACATCATAAACATATGAAGCTAGTCAAGCCATTTACACCACATGTTATTGTGTGTTCCGCCAGAAAAGGTTTTAATCAGTCGATTTGTAGTACGAAAGATCAGAAAACGAGATTGTAGTGTTTAGCTAAAGCGATGCCGAAATGTGCAATGCCATCATGAGCTGCGAAAAGCGCAAAGCTTCGAAGAAAAAACGCAAGGATCTGGCAGTGTTCGCTAAAACGCCGCAACTGAATCGCTTTTTCCAGCGAAACTTTCAAGCAGCAACGTTAAAGCAGTGGCGTTAACCAGAGCACCTGAAAATGAACGTGAAAATCAAGACATTAGCTTGGAAACAGCTTTTACACTCAGCTTGGCTGGCCATATTGACATGTTCTTTTTCCGGTGTTTTTGTTTGTAATCTCTGGTTTGTGCTTATTGTTAGGGTGAATGTTGTTTCTTGCCGAGTCACTCTCTAGCCTGTGAAATATTTTTTCTTAGTAAAAATACACTCCAGTATTTACATCATACTCTCTTCTCGCAACTAACTGTATGTGCATTTGAATAAGCACATTCTCGACTACCGGAAAAAACAAACGGGAACCTTGCGAATCAGCGAAAACAACTACTACAAATGATGACGTCATGAATTACGTCATAGGGGCCCTCCAGTAAGAACTGCCACGGGACCCCTACCCTTTAATCCGGCTCTGCTTCTAGTGCTAATTTTCATTGGCTCTTGGTCACACGCAGCAGAAAACCGATCAACTGGATGTTGAAGGCGCTGTTCAGAAGATGCTAACAGCAACAAATCGTCCGCAAAAGCAAACTTTTGATCCTGCACCTCCGAACATCGACATTCTCGTCCGATTGGCTGTGACCGTCTATCCAATCTAATAAAAGAATGAGTGGTGGCAGCACACACCCCTGTCGGAGTGCAACACCCACAGTGAACGGTTTTGACTTTGTGCTAATAACATGTACACAAATTTATGAATACGATGGGGACGCCGAATAGTTTTCAAAGACATTTTGGCCAGTAACTGAAATTTATTTTATGCCTGAAATGGCCATTCCAGACTTTTTTGCTAGTTGAGATGTGTGTTTTCGCTCTTCAGCGGATTGGAAAGGATGACAGGCGCCTTCAAGTGGCCCTCCCTATTGCGGCATCTCCTTAATACTTTCTAAACCTGTTGACGCGATAACAACCACTGCAACCCGTGCTGGATGTGCTCCGCGCGGGCTGGACAGGAATATGCCTTTTTCAAGGTGCGGAAGCGTCCCTGCTACCGAAGATGACCGAAGACCCAGCATTCTGCAACTGAACACCGAGGGGCTCTACAAAAAGTGCAGTCACAATGACAGCCACAATGACTCCTTGCTCAACTACAATATTGGCTGAAAAAAGCATACTGCAGATCTTGCACTTATAGGATCAAGATTTTCAGAAAGCTTTCGCAACGAAATTTTACGAGCAAATGGTGGCCTTCATTCAAAGCAGAAACTTGGAAATTTGCTAAAGACAAACTTTTAAAACTTGTCAATTCAATGAAAGTAGACTGTCTATTTTCTATCGGCTTAAATCTGAGCAGAATTATTCAGAAAAAGAAGTGCCAGGAAAAGGTACATTTTATTGATGATGTTTTGACAACAAGGGACATTAAATATTTAAATGTTGAGACTTGATTCTTGTTTTCCCCCCTATCGAAATTTCTGGCTAGGCGCCTGTGCTTGACTTTCGCAAAAAAATAAGGAAAATGAGTTATTGACTACAATAAATTAAAAAAATAACAACTAACACATTTATTAGGCGTTTCAGTTTATACTTTAAGCCATCATCAGCGAAATAACAAAAAAGTATCAAATTGGATGAAGCTATTTCTATGGAAAACATTTTTTACCAAGCCTTAGATTTATTTCACTCATATCTTTTTTACTCAAACCGTTGCAGTAAATACAAATTCCATTGGTAAAAAATACGTGCTCTCTTCTTCGACTGTGAATTTTAAAGCAATTTCTTAGTTGATCTGGTTTCCAGTCACTCACACCACAGCTTGGTTTCTATTTCACTTAGTTACGCGTTATCACTATCTCAGTTCCACGTTTCTACTTTGCTGACTTGCAATTTTAGCATTTGCATTCGTAAATGACTCAGCAACTTTTTAAGAAAGAAATGGGAGAACTGTCCAGCAGCCGTGGGCAGGATTTTTCAATTCGGGAAAATTCGCAATATGTTTCCAGCACAAAGACACTGTAGAAGAAGCAAAACTACAAAGTAATAAACTACCTTACGCCTTAACTATACTTCTTACTTATCACACTTTTTCTATCTACCAACCAATTCTAAGCAGAAACCTCTCTTCATATGTCGTTTTTACCTTTTACATTTTTTGCACTGAAACACAGTAACACTCATTTGAACAATGGTAAAGGACGAGGTTTTGCGTTTTCATGGTGGGATAAAAAAATAAACCTTTCAAACCAAGCTTGAGCGTGTCCTACTTGCCTTTTATGGGTTTTAGTAAATACCGCCAACTAACGTGTTTGATTATTGTTCCTACACTATTCTGTTGGTAATTTTTGCGATATTGTGAAAAGTGCAGCTGCGAAGCTGTAGTGTTCAGACAAAAGATTTTCCAAATAGTTTGAAACGCAAAGGATAAACAACCAGAGCCAGACTTTGTTGAATGTCAAAACCTCTTCGTCCCGTTTCTTCTCAACATGTTTGCGATTCACTAAAGCTGGTGAGATTCAGATTGAAACAATAGCTCCGAAAGCTTCGGCCTCTTGTGCGAAATAGAGTGAAACTCACAGAAGTGGTGCTAATGGTTCATTAACCCCTAAGTCACTTTTATAAAATGTTAATAATTATTTTCCAGGAAAGAGCAAACATGATTTGGATTGTTTTGGTGGAACATCGTGAGCTGGTGTTTCTGTCTCTTCAGATACCTAAGAGGTCGAAATAGAACTGAACCATAAAAATTGTAAAAGTTGAATGACTGAGAGGGTAAATGCACCTGATAATAGTGAAGAATCGCATCAAAAGCTGGTCGGTTGCGATCAAAGAAGTATTCTTTGTGCACCGGATCGTAATGGCGTCGTCTCATAATCGAGTTGCCGAGGAGGGTGTCCGGAAAGCTCTGCAGTGTTTCCTCTCGCGTTTCAAAACGCAGACCTGATACGTTTATGACAATCTTGTTGCACTCTCGGAGATCTGTGAAGAAAGCAACCATTTTATGATATTTTGAGACACCACGAAACGTGAGCCTCCTCCCTTAGCAGTAGTTCTTCATCAAACAGCATCTATTTGCTCCAAAAATTTTACTTTTTTCAAAAATCACGTTTGGAAACTCTTATGAAAAGCCTCCAACAGTGCGTAATCAAAACGAAACCGAATTGCAATGTGTGGAAATGACAAGAGCGATTTATTCAAAACACTCTGCATATCAGAAAGGGAAGTAACAACGATTAAACAAAATCACGTCAACGTGATTTCATTCAAGTTATTAGTGTTTAGCGTTGTTGTTTCTAATAAGACTTTGCGAGACAAAAATTCCATGCTTGACTCTGTTCCGAATTTTTTCTGAAATACATTTGTGAACAAAGCAAGATTGTTTTGAAAAAGACAACAAAGTTTTTCTGAAAGAAACATGAAGTTTGTCTTTCTGAGCTTAGGCATGCAAAATTAGTCTTTATCACCAACTCTGAACAGATAGACCTAAATTACTATTCTTCGCGAAATGCTATGAAATACACAGGGGAAGGTGGGATACAGTCGACGCTTTTTTGCATTTTCAACCACTGCTACTTTAATTCAAGTCCCAACAAGCTCAAAATTTGTTACACAATAAAGTAACTCTATATACACAACATCGTGCCAAAACATGAAAAAACGCCTTTCAGAAAAAATTCTACAACCAATTTAAAAAGGATGCTTTTTCTGTCGAATGTGCTCCATGCCTGGGGCACACTCGAAATGAGCATGGGATACACTTGACCGGTCAAAAAAAAGTTTGCCATGCATTTCATAATCCTCAAGTGATATCCCATGTAAAATAGACACTTGCTGACTGCCTCTTCACTTTTTTTAACATTTTAATCACCCACTATCACTGCATGGCAAAAAAATGTGTATGATTACCGAACATTAAATGAAACCAATGTAGTATGGTGAAATTCATGCTTTGCCATACAAATATAATGTGCTGCTAAGCACATAATAAACCTAAAAATGCTCATAGATAAATTATTCTGTACTGTATTTCAATATAACCCCTCAAGCTTTACCTTGTTTAGACTGACCTGGTGGCAATGCATTGAGTGTGCCCCATGCATATCTAAAAACTAAAATGAAGAAGTACCAACTCAACTTAAAGAGAATTTAAAATCGAATTATCATATAATGTTGCACTGCCCTGACTACAACTTCACAAAAACTCAGAACAGAAGATGTTGATTAACGTAGGCAGAACCCAAATCTAAATGCGATTTTATAAATTACTTTTGGGTAGCAAAAACACAACTTGCTCTGTAACTCGTAACGACTGCCTATCAAGGAAAAATTCACTTTAGTACTACGGCTGGTATGAGACTAAATCACCATGGAAACTTTAAAGTTCAACGTTTTCAACTTTTTGAATAAACAAAAACAGACGGCTGTGCCCCTAGTTCTACTGTGCTCCACCTTCCCCTAAATCAAAAAGTCTGCATAGACGCGGGTGGCAACCAGAAAAAGTAGTCAGCAATCAAACTGCTGTAGAAGGTTTTTAAATTTTGAAATTTTCCTGATTTGAAGTTTGCATATTGAGATTCATCAAATGATCAAAGTAATTGCTGTTTCAACCGGAATTCTCTTAATGCAGAAGACATGTAAACAGGTCCGTGGCCAGGTTTTAAGGTTTGGGGGGGCAAAATACATTTTTAGAGGGAAGACATTTGTCTTAATTATATGTTTGAAGCAAATTTTTCTGGGAACAACACACTTTGGGAGGGCGCAAAAATATGGGGAGGCAGTGCCCCCGTGGCTGCGGGCCTGCTTCTGAACCAAACCGGACAACTTTTCCAACCTGTTGCAGAAAGATACCGTTCACCTCGATTCTCTTCAGGTAACACAGAATTGGATGGCCCCGGATTGCATGAAATACTTTCAGTTTCATCCAACTCATGTGGAAAATAACGTTGCGGTGGGAAATGTCAAGTCTCACTACAAGTCAAGTCACAACATTACAAGTCAGGTCACAGCGTATTTGGATGAAAAGATATTCTGTCGTTTCTGTCCTGGCAGCCGAGCAGTAAGGAGATCCTTGTAAGTGCAGTCGCCTGCAGTGTCATGGAGAATGTCACATTCAGGTGTAGTGGACATATTGGTGCTTTAATGTTTTGTGCATTCTTAGTGCGTAATTCGCAGTAATATTCCATTCGTGATTCAACGCGCTGTACTTGTTTGCGAACAGTCCGACCGTCGACACGATAGCCTGCAAACAGTGTCGTGCAGAGGTCTGGTGATGCCCGGGGCGACTGCTTGAGTGGATGCCTCCTACCAAATTCTAGTATTGAGCAGTGACCTATGGTGGTCATTGCTCCTGGATATACGCTCTTTGTGACGTCACAATATGACGTCATATTCACGTTTGCAAACCAGCGCGAAGTTTGTTGGCACAACATGCATATTATTCTACACACACTCTCCTTACTCGTTGTTGTACAATGTGTCACTGTAATGAAAATAAATTATCTGCGCTCCAAGTTATGAGACTGGAGCAGAATACAGCACTCAACCAGGGCCCAGGGCCTACCATAGGGGGGTACAAGAGATACATCCCACCCGGGGCCGGGGGCCGATAGGTACTTGGGCCCGGGAGACTGAAAGTTCGCATGCTAAGTTTTTCTGTAGTCAAGCCCAAAATTACTAGTGTAAGCCAGTTGCCAGTGTAACAATTAATCTATTTGTAAATGTTAGTATGGTAGCTATTTCAACTATATTTACATTATATATACAAACAAGCTATACAAGTTTCGACGAGGGCGGCAGAACCTAGGGGGCTCAATAACAGTCTTCGTAAACCAAATTTCTCTCAGACACCTGCACTTAACGCACTAAGATAGAGCAGTTCATAACGGCAAAAAATATCCGGGAACGATCAGGACTACGTCAACGAAGTTCATAACTGCAAAAATATAATACTGCGCATTAAAACAGAGGAGTAAAACACACTACGATAGGGCAGTTCACAACAGCAAAATATCAGGCTGCACGAATCAGTGGTGGTCTTACCAATTTGCTGTAACGGAAGTTTGCTAGACTAGACAACATCACACAATTTATTATTTGCGTGTTTTGATGACGTCACCATGTTCACTCAACCGTGGTACGACTTTTTGCAACATAGGCAAAGGTTATACTTCAGAGGCCATGACCCAAATGCACCCAGGCTACGCCCATGATGTAATATTTAAAGTTCAAATTGTCAAATTGATTCCAGACAGTCAGGTTGGATGGTTTCTTCACCGTCGTGTCCATGTTGCGATGTGCACAGTATGAAGTTCATGCATGTGGTTTTTGCTTCCCATGTAGGCACCACATTCCGCTACACAAATAACACAATGGCATACAACATACAGCAAAATATAGCACTCCACTTTTCCACTTTTCCTTAACTTAAATAGGCAGAAAACAAGGAAGCTTATCGTTTTTCTTGTGAAAATTTGATTGTTTGCTTTGGTCGAAAATATTATTTCATTGTATCACCTTTTGTGAAAATTCTGGAAATTTGGCCTAATTTGCATTTGGCCCCACATTCCGGAATTTAAACAATCTAAATGCTTCCATGTGCACTCTCACTCACAAATACGCTTCCCTTCAGGGTTGCCAGACATCTCTTGCGAAAAAAAGCCAAACCACGTCTGAAAAAAGCCAAATCGGGTAAAAAAGCCAAATTGTTCAATAACATGAAATTTAAAATTATTTATTAGTTGTAGAACATTTTGGAAGAATAAAGTTGTAGCATTACCTCTGCTTTCTACAGGAACAATTCCAAATCTTCATCTTCCACATTTTCCACTCGAACCTTTGGCATTATGGGCTGCTAGATATGCTGCAACTTTATTATTTTATGGGTTTCCAGATAACGTTTCAGAAAATACACCAAGCACTGTCCCAATAAAAATCCCAATAACACTTTTCAGCAAGATATCCAAAAAGCCAAACACCAGTCTGATGTTATGTGCCAACTGCCTCGAAAAAAGCCAATTTTTTTTAATTTGGCGTAAAAAGCCAATCTGGCAACCCTGCTTCCCTTCCTGACAGTAGAAAATATCCAGCAGTAGAAAAATACATATTTTTTCTATGACAGTAGAAAAAATGTTTCTATTTGAATAAGAGCTGATGATGCCTACTTCGTAGGCGAAATATATGCTCTGTAAGATCTTAGTGTTTGATTTTGTGCTGAGAAAGGATTTCTTTCCTTAGACAGTGTAGAAAATATCCAGTTTAACATTCCAAACTTAGAGAATGGGGAGTGACAATGACGCATAATGATCATTGTTATGTCACCAATTGATCGAACTGGTAATTTGCAGTTCATTTCCTCAACGCCCTAACTGAAGCTCATGCTGATTCCGCTGAGCAGTATGGTAAATTGATGGAGGGTTGATGGGCACGGTGAGCTCATTTGACCGGTTGGTCTCCACAGCATACTTAAATAAAACCGGTTTTTACGATGGGTTTGTGGAATTGTTTCAGGAAAAATATTTGTTTACAAAAATAAATGAGAACAACGTTTAGCTTTAGGCACAAAGCTTTGGACGTTTATGAGAGTTCGCTTGCCAATTGCGTTGATGAAGTATATACCAACCCTGCTTCAGCATATCCACCTTCGTTCGCTTAATTTTTCTAGTGCTGCCGTGTATCCACAAGAGTCCAGCCCGGGTTAAAATTTTTTTTCTCCTTCCTCCCCGCATTCACAAAATTTAAGCCCGCCCCGCTGGAATTGGAGAAATCTTGCCCGCTCCCGCCTCGCACACTTCTAACCCGCACCCACCCCGCAGATCATCCCAACCCATGCCCCTCCCGCACTCTTTCTGTGCCAATCCCGGGCCTGTCTGAAAAAACTACTAAAAACTCATCACCCCTGAACACATGTCTAACAAGCAGCAAAATCAAGCTGATCATTCCTTTCATTGGCAACCAAACCAAAATTTTTCCACACATCTGACCTATCGCAGATTTGAGGTGATAAAAACCACGTTTCAGTCGAGTTGTGACCAGGTGTGCATTAAGCGCTGTCTTATCCATTTAGAAGGGCTACTAGACTGAATTATTCCTCACCAAGTACGACGGTAGCATTAGAAAATAGAAATAGTGAAATGTTGACTTGCCTACTGCCTACCACATGACAAGAGCGTGCGCTAATGATTCGCAAGAATGGGTTGTTGCATCGTAATGTAATCATTGCTCTGGGTTTATTGGCCTAAGCGCAATGCTGGCAAACAACTTTAGTACATCCACGTGTTTTGCGATTTTTGAGCGGATTAAGTTCATGTGCTTTGGCTCCAGATGCAGTTGCCCGCACAAAAAATTTCCCGCCCCGCATGCATAGCAGTACGGGTTCTCGCACCTGCCCCGCAAATGCGGGTACCCGCAGCCTGCGGGGGTTAACCCACTCCGCGCATAACTCCATTCTACAATTAGGTTGATTTAAACTGTATAGGAGAAATCAAATAGGAATTATGATGGAGATAATATGAACTTCACGAAGATCTGTCCGCGTCTCGGTTTTGATAATGGAGCACAAAATGTTGATATACGAAGATCTAAAAATTCGAGACTTCAGCAAACTATTGAGGCTGCTGTTCGCGACCCCACAAAAACTCCTCCGCGACCCACTTTGGGGTCGCGACCCGCCGGTTGGAAACCACTGCTGTAAAGTCATTTCTATGCGAGTAGAAATGTGTCTTAATTCGTGATAAGGTAGTTATAGGCGTTTCGGACTTCTCGCAATTTCGTCTAAGGCAACGTGCGTATCAGAGCGGATGCTAAGAAATTGTGTTCTTACTTCTCGGTTTTGCTATCCTCTCTATCTTCATCTGCATTTAACGAGTATATTTGTATTACATATTTAAAGAAGCCACAACTGGATCAATTCAAACGCGAAAGCATAGCTAGAAAACAAAAAGCTTTATAGACGAAACTTCAGAAACTATCTTTTCTGTAAGAGAGTCGAAGTATGAGAAAGATATTAACTCCATAATAGTTGATAATTCTTGAAGATGTAGAATTGCAGTTTCGAACAAGCATTTCGGGCATAACTTCAGAGGGAATGTGACTGGAGGGGTTGATAGAAAGTTACTAACTTGACTGACTAAATAAACTAAAGTGAACAGAAGTGTAATATCAGATAAGGATTAAGTACCTGAGGTCCTGAGATATATGAGGTGGGTATTGTACGCTACAATAAAGCAGTAAGTATAGTTGATAGAACTCTGTCCTTTATAAAAGTTACTCTTGACAGCATTCAGTGAACAATTCAGCGTTCTATTTGTGTGGCTATCTGGTTTGAGGAGAGTATGACGGTAATCATTTGCATGTTACCTCCAAATTGTATGAGCACGAAGGTGCATGACAATTCAAACTAGTCTAGCATGGCAAATAATGTACGCAAGACGTATAGGAAGAATTAAATCCTTCCTATTATTATTGCTTAACCTTTATATTGATATAGTGACTCATGATTTATGAGTCTTGGTAATAAAAATGTGACCTCTAAAATTAGTTTAGTGAACGAAAAACGAGTTTACACTAAGATTGAGACCGGAATAGATGTTGCTGGTGTGTAACATAAGAACCTAGGGTGCGCGACAAACAGGTAACGGAATTGGCTAAATGTGAACCATTATGAAAATTGTACATAATGTTCTTCCAATCTGCAAATGGTTGTGTGGTATTGGCGAACTCGTCACTCGCCGTTTCTGCATGATCAGGTATGGAGATTTCTTTGGTGACGCTTAGAGATCTTCTTGCTAAAGGATTGGGGGATCATCAACAATATTCCTTTTCTTTTGGATTTAGTAGTATTGATTCCTGCTGTAAGGATATTTTATACAGGATATTATTTCTTTATAATTGGAAGAGTGGATCCCAGTGAATTACAGTTGAAGCGAGAGTAAAACAGTAGGATCCTCGGTTATTCATCTTGTTTTAGTTAAAAAAGACCACAGAAGATATAACAAGCTAACAAGGGAGTTGTGTCAATTTCAGTGGGAATTATTTTTAATATTTTAATGAAGCGATTTTGTAATCCTTGTAGAAATTTAATCTCATAAGGAATCTGTTAAGAATCGTGGTGATATTTTGTGTTATTGAAAAGAGATACAATTACTTAGATTAATAGCATGTAAAATTTAGATTTAGTAGTTTAGTTATTACTATATGAGTTAAAAATAAATTTATTATATTATGGTAAAATGAGATTGTTTGTTGTTACAGGTCAATCAGGTTTATTTTAGCAGGTAAATAAATGGTGAACTTCAACAACTTTTGGGAAAGATGGCCTGGTTACAGCAAAAAGGCCCAACAGGAATTTATGGAGAATATTCGGAAACTAGAGGAACAACCACAATCCAGTACCAAACAAATATTGATGCTGAACTCAGAACATCTAGGAGAATGGCATCAAATCGACCCACCTAATATCGAACAAGGAGTAGATAAAAATTTAACTCTTTCTCAAACTATAGATTCAACAAACTTGAACGTGGAAAATACTCCATTGTCAGGGAATGATAATCCTATGCCATTAGGGACACCGAGTTCCCTAGTAGTTCAGGACATTTCAGATAGAAAAGATGACACAGATAAATGCAAGAAGCTTACAACATTTACAATTAAAGCCACTAGGAATAGTTATTTTTCCTTTCAAACCAATGACCCCTTATCTATTATTTGGAAAAACTGTAATCGATGCTTTATGCTCAGATGTCCATTCTTTTTCAAAATGGAAATTTTTTATATGACACCCTGTGCTCTGCTAAAGCTCCTCCATTATTAAATAATAAAACAAAAATTATTCTAAGATTTTCAGGGTTAAAAGTCAATGAATACCACGGTATATTCTTCCCTTTTGTACCCAAAAAACAATATTCGGGAATATTTGATAAATTCCACATGGATGGAGACAATGGTTTAACCTAATGTTTTACGAAGAAAGCAGTGCTAGATAGAGCCACCATACCAAAGGATAGTGTACTTGGATTTCTTTATGCAATGGCCCAGTTAAACGGTTAACACTTCATGCCGGGATTATAAACTGTATATAGAATTGTTTGACTATTGTTTTCTATAATTTTTTTAGCGTAGGCCTACTCAATTTGGAAACTTGTTATTATCGTTTTAAGTCTCAATTTCTTGACGTAAAAGTTATAGGAGGCATTCAGAAAAGAGATAAGTAGCTTTACTTCAGGGATAACCTGATACTTTGAAGCTTTTCATTGAGTTACTCATCATTGAGATCAAACCTCAAGAAAGATTACGCAAACTGGCTTAACGTTAATAAAGCGACATAAGCATTTTGTTAACACTTGTTAAGTACCATGTACTTGAATTGAAAACAATGACAAATGCATTAAAGAATGCCTGTTCCAATAACAAAGTGTTGGTATAATTGAGAGATACCACGAAATTCAAAATTATGTATGCATCAAACAAAGTCACGAAGAAACCTATAAGGGTCTCTTCATGATGAAAATTATAATTCAGCAAGTGTAAAACCATCCTTTCTGTATCACACCAACATCGATCTGGAAACTCTTGTTTGAAAAATTGGTAATGATATCTTTCTATGATAACATCTTGCTTTATATGTTTCAAACGTATTTTGAAATAGTTTAGTTTAACAGTGACCATACTCAGGGCAACCAAGCATTTTTAATAATGGTAAAAAATGCTGGAACAAGGTTATACCTGGTATGAAAATTAAAACTTTTACACCGTTTTAAAACAAACTGCTTCACTGAAATTCGATAAAACTCGAAAGGTGAGGTACACTGTCATTTTGGGTAATTATACTCACAATGTTGTTAAATCTGAGGTATGGAACTTTATCAACATTCAATGTGAAATATACCCTAAATGGGAAAGGCTGGCTAACAAAAGGAAGTTGAACAAAAATTTCCTCTTATAAATTCCTTTTTCCTTTCAATTGGAAAGGACATAAAAACTGATGATAACCATGTGCTTATCATCAATGAATTATGAAAATTTATCAACTACATAAAACAGTCAGTCAAGCGATATTAACTGTCGTTTATGGCAAAAAACATGCTGTTTTGCTTCACAAATGTTGCATCTAAAAGCAAAAACCTCCGGATGCGGTTGCACCTGGTTTATTGTTTGAAAATTTTATCGAAAACATTCAATCCTGTAGACAAGATGCAAACGTTACATAAATTCATTTTTGTATGCGCGGTAACATCCTTCAGTAAAAGACCTCAGTGTCGTGTTCATAAAAGAAGGTTCTCGCAAATCTAACTTGAAATTAATTAGGTTTTTATAAGCTTCATATGTTTTATATGTGAATGCGAACTCGACAATGATTTCCATGAGGACTACATTCATTCATGTACGAAGTCTAGGAGCAACCTTCATCAGACCTCGCTTCATCAACGGATGACCTCATTTCGAATATCCTGGAAGACAACAACATTCCGATTTTCTATGCTGTTCGAGATTCCCAGATGGGGAATAACTGTGTAACCATCAACTTTACAAAAGAAACTTGCGTTGGATAGTGATTGTTACTCACGGATATTTCCGTTGAAACGGATTACCTGGTTCCTGTCAGAATTTTCAAAGGCTACATTAATCAAGTTTTTAAGACATCCGACATCTTCAATTTAACAGAGTGGAAAGGAATGTTGAGTTCGCGTTGCATCCTCAACATGAAACGTCTCATGACACTGGAATACAACTAATTGAAGATTTCAACTATTTTAAAAGCAAGTCAAGAAAGCGACCTAGAAGCTTGTCGATGGTCTCATGGAATAGCAATGATTGAGAAGAATATTGGAATACCAAAGTTGTACCAAGAAATGGACTGAATTCCAAGAGAATGAAACTGGAACAAAGACTAAAAACATTCAGTCTGCAAGGACATTGTAATTTGAATTTATTCAAACTATTGTGCATCTATACTCCGCATATTAATTGTAAGTTACACTTAGGAAGAGAGTAACCAATAAAATTATAGAAACTATTTACATTAACATTCAATATCGATTTATAAGTAAGTTTCCCGATTTAAACAGTTAAAAACGAAAAGCATTGCAAAACGATTTTGAACTTCGGCGAAGTAGTGTCGAACGGCGGCGAAACGTTGAATAAGACCACTAGAGTTGCCACGAAGCCATGCGCGACATAAAATTCCAGTGACTTAATTTCGGACGCCGACGAAACGTGAAGATTCGACGTTACGCAATGTGCGATTTATTGAGCAATGAGAATTCGAGATGCACTGGAAGTTTCAACAGTGATGTCACACGCCAGCCAATGAAAATGCGTGACAAAAACTATAACTTCTGGTGAATTTCCAGGTTTAGTCAGTCTTCCTCAGGCTACTGCCTGAGAAGCAGCAAGTTAAGCAGTGGGCGTACCAAGCTGGCTTAGTCAGAATATCCAGCAGTGGGCATACCAAGCTGGATTGGTCCAAGTGGGCGTACCAATGGACTAGACCACCCAAAAGAGATTTGTGGCCTAGTAGCTTGTATGCCTCTGTCATATGATAATTCGGATTACTCTCTACTTCATGAAAGAATTGAACTCGTGTCAACCCCTGTTGTTATCAAATATTTTTCTGACGTGTTTGACATTAATAGCGCAGTGCTTAAAGTTACATTAATAAAAACAGGAGTGAATACAAATCCGTTTAATGTTAAACTGAGCATAAAGTCGAAAGACAAAGGGCGGGTCTGATTTTCTTCATTGTAATTTCAGGCGTGCCCTGAGTATGTTCCTATTATAAACTGACCAGTGCTCTCGAGGAACTACTCTAAACAATAGACGACATAGTTGTTACAGTACAGACGAGATTCTAGATTTGAAAAAAAAAGTAACATACAGGAGGACCAAACTGAAGTGACTTGTCACCTACTTGTTTAACGGCTTTACTGAAAAGTTGAAACAGTCTTACAAATTATGCATACATTCAGAATGCATGCAATGATCCAATCGAGAATGCAGACCATCAGTATGATCGGCAGCTGCAGAAAACTTCAATGAAATATGCAAAGTAAAAGCACGACTGCTCGCAGTTCTGCAGATCACTAGTGCGCAACAACACGCACCAATTCACTTCATCCTCGCCCGCCTGAATTAAATCGAACCGGAGGTTCAACGCACTGGCGAAGGAAGTACCAAACACGTTCGATACGAAGCACAAAAAGTGACCGACTCACTACAAGAATACGATGCGGCCACAACAAGCAATCAGAAGCAACACGGAGCACATTTGCACGACTATGTTCATCCGTAGGCGTATCTTAAGGGTCCTCCCTTTTGTTACTAGAATACGAGAGCCTCACACGGTCAGCATCCCCGGGTACTTCATTCGCCCCCGAAACGCACATCCACACTTGGAAGCTTGAATGAAGCAACTATGTCAACACGTCTGCACGCAACGCGGCAGTTTAACGCCGCGCACTGGTGCGCAGCAACACTAACCAATTTTCTTCACAAACTGACTATATAGTGCTGGCTGTTCGCCATGTAAAATAAGCAAACATGAATAAATGGAAACAGGAAGGACAACTAAAAAGATATAGCAGCGGCTCGTCTGTCATTGCTTCTATCACCAAATCCCAAGAACGCTTCCTTCACTTCACAGGCCACCTCGCTTTTAGCCACATAATGACAGAGATCTGAGCTTTGTTTGTGACATCCGTTGATTCGTCTACTTCTGCAGCAACAAATGGGGCTGCACTTTAATGTTATTTTTTGACCTGGCATGTCTGCTGAGGCTTCTTGGTAGATTTTTCATGTCACAAAATCCTGTTGTAGTCCACACATTTTCATAGCAAGTTTTCCCAACGCGACTTGTCGGTCACGCCAGT
>Ga0210059_1005505_pt1 | contig 20376 bp, 14 predicted proteins | sample Ectturendosymbi2_FD_188042 | JGI IMG/M metagenome (GOLD analysis project Ga0210059, IMG submission 188042) | Ecteinascidia turbinata endosymbiont from Florida, USA - Sample 2 (SPAdes) (version 2) | ecosystem: Host-associated > Tunicates > Ascidians > Unclassified | place: Key West, Florida...
ACTTTCTAGCGTTTCTGGTTCAAAAGTTATGATCTAAAATAAACAAATTAATTAATTAACTAATTAGCTAATTAGTCTAATATTTTTACTAACTAACATCATAACTTTTGAACCCGAAACCCCAGCAGGTCATCCAAAGTATCAAAAGACTTGGATTGTAGCCTAGTTTCCAGTAAAAACTTCAGCGAAATACTACCACCTAACGGTTGGCGCCCAGGGCCAGGCAAAGTAGGCTAAGGTGGCCTAAAAGTCCTCCACTTACGACGTCACTCACAGCCAACCCGCACCCCCCAAGAAAAAAATTTTTTTTCGAGTGCAATCTACTAGACTGTATGCGTTTTTTGAGACTTTCGCCGAGTCGGTAGAGCGAACAGGAGCGGAGATATTCATGCGCAAAGCCACGTGCGTTTAGGTGTTTTTTTTGCCGAAAATCCCCAAAACCACCCGGCTCTCAAAGTGTTAAGAGTCTTGAAATCATTGTTGAACAATATTTTATTCATTTGCAGATTGAAAAACATTTGGAACATGTACGGTTTGCTTGCCAGTCCACATACAAGAAATTATCACAATGCATGGAGAGCCATGGTGCTGGGGATTATGAAAGAAGATTGGTAATTTGTTTATTTTGATGTGTATTTTGCCAAAAATAGAGTGAATAATTCTAGTCACTTTTATACGAGTTGATATCCTGTTTTTTGGTTTCAGACCTAAAAACCTGAGTTAGACCAGGGTTGGGAAGTTAGTGTTTTTGTCAACAAATTGTAGAAATTTGGTTGTTTTCAGAAGTGGTTTGGCTGCAAATATTTTGTTTTCCCTTTTGGCCTATCTTAAATGTTTCTAAAAAATTGGCTGAGTTTTGGGCCAATTTATGTGCTGTACTACATTCTGTAATTTAAACACTCATAATGTGGGTGCACTATCACTAGCACACTTGCCTTCATGATACCGGTAGTTGAAATTCCCTAGTTTAACATTCCAGCTCGAAGAATTAGATAGTGGCGCATAATGATCATTGCTATACAATCCAAGGGTTGGCACACACTGTTCACCAGGGTTTCTGGTTTAAAATGGGTAAAAAAACAAATTTTGGGTAAATCAATCTTTTTTGGTAATTTTTACCCAAACAGTTTTTTTAGTCATAAGTTTTGAACCAGAGATGCTAGAAAGCCAATCAAAGGCTCAACAGACTCAGATTTTAGCCTAGTTTCGAGAAAGAACTTCAGTGTAACACTTGACTCTTGCAATTGGGGCCCAGGGCCTGATAACCTCAGCCAAAAACGCCTAAACCCATGATGTCATTCACAAAAAATATGAAACCCAAAAGTTAATTTTTCTCATTGCAAACTATAAGACTCATCAAGTCTTTTGAGGGATCGAACAGCTGTCTGGCACAATCGACTGGTGAGTTATGGAATTGCAAAGAGGTGCGAAAATGCAGGATGTACAGTGTTTTTTAAGGAGCAAGCAATTGTTTGCTTTCAAGTAGCATAGGTTACAACTGACCATAGGGAAAAATTGTGAAAACTGGCCAGTACTGTGTATATTTTTCATCAAAAATTACCTGGTACCAGAGGTGTTAATGGTGTATGAGCTGAACATAATGTCAACTATATATACCACAGGTTTTTTAAGGTGTTTTAGGGACCTGATACAGGTCCCTATAATTGAAAATCGGGTCCCTAGAATCAGAGAAAATTATTATCGGGTTGCTAGAATCAGAGAAAATTGGGTGGTCCCTACAGGTCCCCACTGGGTACTTGACATTTTCCTTTAAAAAAAACTGTATACCATGTTGCTTTATGAAGTGTTGTTAATGTTTAATGCTGATATGGAATGTGCCAGGCAATTCTCTCCCTTAATTGTAAATATTTAATAAGATTTCCAACTCGAACTTGAAAATAACAGTTCTCTCAAACTTGTGTTTTAAAAATGATTTTGATTTTGGGTGCAACAGGATTGTATTGTTTCTTCCAAAAACGTGTCTAATTGTTCTTGTATTGATAGGTTTGATACTGCCTCAAGTCACTTTTATGTGTCATGCCTTTCGCAGAAAAAGCTCCATGAAGCCAATCTTGCCAATGGTATGCAGGAAGCAAGCAAAGGTCTGCTTGGTGAAACTGATGCAAATCCCACTTTGGGGTAGGTGAACAAATGTCAGGATTGTGAAGTTCATTATGTGACAACATGATATTTTTCTCAAAATTAGATATGGCAATGTGTAGGTGTGAGTATTTGATAAGAAAACTTTGTAGACTTGAAGTAGAAACTTAACTGTTCTTTCTGGTTGTTTGATGATGTGTTTTTTGTAAAGAACTCATCAACTGCTTTGCCAGCTTGTGCTAGATCAGTGGTTTCCAACCGGGGGTCGACCCCCAGGGGCCCACAGACAGATTTTTAGGGGTCTATGACCTTTGTATGTATAAGATGAAAGCAAAATACCCGCAGTGGTAATCCAGTTAGCAAAAGACAATGAATCGAGTGCAACTCTTGAATCCATGCTACAGGTAAACACAATTAAGATCTGGCGCATGTGAACCACCATTTACTTATTCACTTTATCAAAGGTAGGCAGGTTACCTTATCAAAGGCAGTCAAGCAATTATCCCACTCTTAGCAACGCCTTTTTTACACACAATTCTCTTCGTTAGGTATTTCGATTATTATGCAACAATGTCAATTTGTTACGTTATAAGTTCCATGAAACATTTGTGATTTTTAGGGTGCAAAGTGGATGACGACCTACGAAACAGCATTACTGGTGATATACTGGTTATATTTGCCATATTTACGAAACAGCATTAACTGGTTTTAGTAAAGGGGTCCACAGCTTTCAGCCCAATTGTCAAAAGGGTCCATGACACTGGAAAGGTTGGGAACCGCTATGCTAGATAGTCTCAGCTTTCCTAAGAGCTATTTAAGTAAATTTAGGCTGAATTAGGTTTGCATGTGGGCCTACTGATAATGTTGTTTCCATGAAACAAATCTTTTTCTGAAAAGCTGGACATCTTTCCAGACCTGCAAATTTATGAGGCTTTGACTGCACTTTTAAAATTCAACCCATGAGACTTAAATTTGACTACAAAAGGTGGTTGGTAGTACCCAAAAAACAGAACCCCTGTTTGCATGTGAAACAATAGGCAAATTTTTGGCTTTGTAGCAATGTATGTTCAGTTAAGTGGTTTGTTGAATGCGAGAACTCAGGTGAAATATTGCCTTATGCACCAGTCAGGGTTCATACAGTTACCGAAAATATTTTTAAAAAGTTATGCTGGGAAGTCATTGAATTTGGTGTAGTCTATTGATAAGTCATTGAATTGAACAAATCAGAGCTGGCTGAGGTACAAACTTCAAAATTTTACTCATGTTTCTTCATGGAATACGCTGGTCTGCAATGTGTTTTGGCTCACTTGTGGGAGACTCTGTCACTTTGTTTATTTGTTGACCACTTTCATGAGCTTTATGTTGTAAATGCAATGCCTGACTGGTTGTTGCGCAAACAGTTATTTTTTGTATGCCTCAACAATGAAGCAACTGAGCTTGCATGAGAGTAGTTGTATAGGGTCGTTTCTACAGAAATGTTAAAAAGATTTTTTCCTGAGCACTTCAATCTTGAGCAGAGCAGGTTCGTATCCACTAGAAAATTTATGCATCTCTGCTGTTCAACATTACAGACTTAAATATGTGTCATATTACATTGAGTACAAAATCTTCTGCAACTTTAATGAAGTGAGATACATAACCTGTCCTAATGCAACTGCGCAAAGCAGAAAACTTATAACTTACTATCCTGGCAGCATGAAACCATTATGTGCCAAATAAGTATTATTGCATTATATCTTAGACGTACAGTATTTCCGCGACTTCGAAGCTAACAGTGAAGTCGGTGACATGCACACAGAACTAGAAAGCCTAAGATACATATTTGTGTGAACATTTGAATTGTATTCTAGTGGATATGATCCTTAGAATCTTGTAAAAAAAAACGAAATCAACAGTGAATGTGTTCTTCATGATGACAAATTATGTGTTACACTTAGCTCACCATTACAAACACCTTGTACCTGTTATTAGTACAAGTATTAGTCCATCCGTGTTGATGTTTCACATTAACATCAGTCGTTTTGCTCGTCAGCTTCTTCCATGCGTTACGAACGACTTACCATGGATTATGTTTAATAAGCAATGTGAGCAACAGGTTCGTTTCGTCATATCTGATTTTAATGTGACTAAATTCAGAATGTTGCCGTTTTCAAACTGACATCCGCTTTCCAAGACCTTGAAAACGAATTGAATTTAGCCAAATGTGCATAAAGCATTGAAAAGGTATGGAAATCCTGAAAGGAAAAAAAATTATGAAGTTTCTGAGCAGAATCATCTCTGAATACACTGATTGGTCTTCATTTGTTAGCAATGAAGTTGTTACTTAGATTCAAAATTTATGGTATGGGACATACCAGAACAACTTACGTGTGTGACTGTGCACATGAAAACGAAGAAGACTATAACGATACAAAAACAGTGTACAACTGTGAATTGATGGCCCCAATGTCAATTGGAAGTTTTCCAACAAATTTGAAAAAACGAAAGAAATGAACTTTCCGGCAGATCTGGTAAATGTGGGATGACGCCGTTTCCACAAACTACACAATACTTTTAAGTAAGGGCAGTACAGTCTGTATTGCGGATTTTTAGTTCTTTTAAAGCTTAATTTCAATTGTATCGCAAAACGCCTGTAGGAACAGAGTTTAGCAAGCTTGCATACTTTCAATGAGATTCATATGGTGAGCATTCAGCCATTTGTTTATTCAAATTTTGTTCTTTGTCGCTTGTGACAGATTTATATCAAGCAAAGCAGCAGATGTTTTTTTGCAGTGGTATGCCATGTACAAAATTGTGTTCCATAAATCCATAATATAATTTTGGACAACGGAGATAAATGGTGGTATGGAACTTTTTTCATTTAGTATTGAAGAGGTATTGGAAAAGTTTGGAAAATGTTTTCTGAAAACGAGAATTGATCCATATCACAATATTGCTCGTGAAGACTCAGAGAAGTCTTCCGCGAAAATCTTGCCACAGTTTATTAAAACAGCAATATATTAATTTCGCTCATTGCTGAAGACTTTCTTCGGCAAAAGCCTTCCTGTGTAATATTTTGATATGGAGCAATTATCGCCACAGCAGGTACAATCGAGCCCTTGTGGTGGTCAGGCAGATTCTGCAATGGAACTCAGCACAATGCTTATTGCTAGAGTAACAAAGCGTTATTATACCGTAGACCAAGGTTTTTTAAGGTGTTTTAGGGACCCGATTCGGGTCCCTAGAATTCCAAATCGGATTCCCTAGAATCAGAGAAAATTGGGTCTCTAGAATCAGAGAAAATTGGGTCCCTAAAATCAGAGAAAATCGGGTCCCTAGAATCAGAGAACTCGGGTCCCTACAGGTCCACACCGGGTACCTAACCTTTTCCTCAAAAAAAAAAACTGCCGTAGATGTTAACTAAGCGAAAGCAGTCCGCTTGTTTCAAGCAAAATCATATTTATAGTTGCCATTGCAGGAGATTACTGCAGATATGCGCTGAATCGCAAATGGACCTCGCGAAAGAAAAAGCCTTGTACGAGATGTTTGTAGACGAACAAGTTGTGACGCCATTTCACGCTCTGGTTGAGGTAAGGTTCTCTTGATCGTGTAGCGGTGTTCATTCGAGCGTGGCGGCATGACTTGCATCGTTTCAGTGATATTTTCCTCGAAAAGATTCAGCTCGAGCAGCAGCATTGAGTGTTTGATGTTACTTTCCTGCTCGTAACGAACATTTTGACTGCTAAAGGTGTCATTCCTGATGCATTTTACGCATTACTGACTGAGGAGGTGAAGGTCCAATGCAATTTTAAAAACGACAAACTTTGTGAACGTCAAGAGATTACTTTGTGTTGCATAGTATCTTTTGTTTAAAACTTTGTTTTATGTCGCACAATCAACCCTCACAACAGAATAAAAAACACTTTTCTGAGCTTGTTCAAAGCAGTGTGAACATCATGATTACCTGTACAGTCGAAATCGGTTAATCGCATAGTCAATTTGCCAAGCTTTTTTATGCGATTAACCGTATCCATTGATTGACAGTATCCTAGTATCCTACACGTCAATACCGAACGTTCATCTTACACAAAAGCTTGAAAGCCGACCGCTAGACATTTTAACCGTTTATGCGATCATCTACAGTTTGTAGGAATGAACGCGTTTGTGCTACTGTTACAGTACTAAGGTGTTGCTAAGCAAAGTGAGAAAATGCGTTGTGTGACTTAAATACTGTACAAAAAAAGGAATGCCTCTCCGATGAACTTCAACAACACACGTCTTCCGAGTGTCTGTCTGACGTGCTAACGAAAAAAGTTCTTGCGTGCTTATTCTAGCGTATCCACGAAGTGACGTAATCTTACCGCTTTTCCGCGATGGGTTTACGTTGCCTTGATGTGCGGATGAAAGCTTTTGCTTCGTCTTCCAAATGCGCGACACTTGGGACTGTGAAATTCGAAACTCCTTGGCAACTTCACACTGAGTTGCTTTCTTTTCCAATTTTTCGATAACAAGGATTCATTTGGACAGACATAAATCTTTTCGCTTTGCTGGCTTGCTAATTCCTGCCATTTTATATCGTACTGTATACGTAGGCTGCAGTATTCTATATTTCTGGAGTAGTTTGCGACGTAACAATCCTTAAATAAAACTAAGTCTTGTGGTTCTATTGCGACGTAACGATCCGTAACAATCCTTGTTTACGACGTAACAATCCTTAAATAAAACTTAGTCTTGTGGTTCATAATCACAGTAGAGAAAGCCTTTTTACGTGCAATTTTACTTTATTGTTCAAATCATCTTTATTTATTGTTTACTTCCTTCCTATAGCTAATTTATTGTTTACGTCCTGGGATAGTTAATTTATTTTTTATGTTGTTATTGTTACATTGTTTACGTCCTATAGCCTTCAGCCTTGCGGTGAATTTAATCACAGCTGTCTTTGATCACAGCTGCTGTCTTCAGTGTGGCGTCGTGTATTTAATCGCTGCGGGTTGTGGGAGATCTTGTGACGATTTTTGTGTATTGGTAAGGATAATCTTGAGCAACTTACCACTTCGTCAAAGGAAATGTGCGGTTAAGTGATACAAGTCTACAAATCAATCAAGAATTCCTATGCGATTAACCCTTATGCGATTAACCGTTGAATTTTCTTCACAAGTGAATGGGAATGGTTTGGGATTATGCAATGCTATACTATAAAGCGATTTATGCCTTTAACCAATATGCGATTAACCGATTTCGTCTGTAAATGTATTCGTTTAGGTCGTAGACATCAAATTCACGCCATGACACCCACAGGCCCGTGGATATGCCGGCTCAGTCCGCTTGACGTGGTACAATAGATCTTGGCGTAATACGTCTAACGTGGCCAAATGGTCTTGTCTGCTGGTTTAACTGACTTCATAGGTCTGTAGATCGTCCGACGTGAAGTAGGTTACCTGATTACACCACCCCTACTAGACTTACTTGCTCATATTAGCGTGCGTACCTATTCTTATTTGTCGCTTTTTGCCTACTTCATGTACTTTCCTACATATTCGAAGAAACATATTCGATAATAAAATAAATGGTTAGAATATTATTGTTCAGCCAATATTTAAAAAATACCAGCTAGCTTTTATTGATCCAATGAACAATGCATACTTTCTATGACTTTTGATTTTTCTAGATCACAAGCTTTTATCAGATAACTTTTTGCATAGGTTATGTTTTTCATTTCAGCTTCAAATAAGCTTTTTCTATGACGGCAATTGGAGGCAGGCCGAAGCCTGAATTTTTTGCTTCTTGCCGAGACGGCTGCAAGGTGAACGCTCCTGCACAAGGAGCGCTACGGCCGTGCACTCAGTGGTGGTGGATCGAACACCCAACCTTTCAATTGAGAGGCGCACACTCTACCATCCGGCTATTGCCGTCCCCAACTTTAAATAAGTAGTTTATAAAAGCTTTTTTTCCCAGAATTTCATTTATATTTTCTTAAAATAGCACCAAGCGCGCCACCACCTTTGAAAACGCACGTTTGCAAACAATTATAAATCGGTTGCAAAAATTCTCTGCATTTTGACATCAATTTAAAGAAGCAAACTCTTTATCCATCCCAACGGTCCGGACCGCCTGTGAAAGTACCTCGTCGTGTCTTTTCCAGACAGAGATACCCGGCCTGTACAAGATGAGGGAGCGATTAAAACGACTTGTCCTCGACCGAGATAACGCCGCTCAAAACTCCAGCAAGGCCTACAAAGCGCAGTTCACGCCGGGGATCAACTTGCAACAAACAGCTGCCAAAGCCGATCTGCTTAAGGAAGAACTGGACCAGGCGACTAGCCGAATGGAACAGTGCAAAGTACGGCAAGCTGTACGCTTTTTAGTGGCTGAAAAGATCACCACCACGTAAACGCTCAGTTCTTCTTTGCTTAGTCTTGCGATGAAAGTGGCTTATGCAACTAGCGTTAGTGTTTATTACGTTTGTTCTTCGCAATTGCTGTTCTCCAAGTGTTGTAAACCACGCTGCTCTGCCTTGTAACTGGCTTTCGCCGGTAGCTCATTTTTTTTCTAAAAATTTGTTTCAAACACTTGAACATTGTTAACATGCTGTCGTTTGACTAGGATCAATTAATTACCGAGATGTTTGAATTCGTTGCGAAGGAAGCCAGCCACCACCAACGACTATCGGACGTGAGTTCATTTACGACATATCCCCTTGCATGTTTTTCAGGATTTTCTTGCACAGCTTGTGTCTGCTGAATCTGTGTTTGTCTCGCGTTATGTCGATTTCACCTTATCATCGTCATAAGTCATCCCCCACGATTCATTGGCCAGCTTCGCGCAATCATGGAAAATATCCATTGTTGTCCAAAAACGATTATGGTCACTCCCACTTTTTACATGCCCAGTGGCGTAGCCAGCTCAAAAATTGGGGAGGGGCAGAATGTTTGATTTTAGGCGAATAACACTATTTTGTTTGGGAAAACGCCTCTCAAAGCACAAAATGACTATTTTCTAAAATTTTGGGGGGCATGGCCCCTTTGGCCTCCCCTGGCTACGCCTATGTACAAGCCCCTCACAAGTTACACACGCTCCGTTTGCTGCATATGGTCTGAACCAGGGGTCGCAGCATTGCGGCCGTTGTCCGCCCGCAAGGATCACGTGGATCGCCCGCGGGCCTGTTCTACAAGTAGCACTACGTGATAAGTCTTTGACAACATAAATTAAAGGTATACTGTGAAGATTTTTTAATTCCACAAGTGCGTATCAACCTGGCAACCCTTCGCATTAATATTGAAGTGATACTAAGACGTGATTTCCTTGTTGCGTACGTGCAAAGATGGAGACTGCATCCAAGCTTCGTTTTCGCAATGACACGTTAGGTTTCGCTATTGCAGTGTTTGTATAACACCGACAATTTCCACGAAGATTCTACTCGAAGCACGCGTTGATTGAAAGCTCGCCGTTATTTCGTATTTGTTTTCACAAAATCGTTATTTCTCGGTGAACGCACGCGCGTGCCAGCCGAACAGTTCCGCTACGCGGAGCTAAGGCCACCAGGTCACAGTCAATTGTCTGAATACTTCGCTTGTAAAATGAAAGATGCCAAAACGCTTTAAAATATCCTTCCCTTTTAGCAACTATACGGCCGCATTCATAAGGAATCAAGGTTTTTCACCTTTCATTGAGTAATTGGTATATTCTCACCAACTTTTGGGTGCAGTTAGTTATTCGGTTGCGCTGAATACGTTATTCTATAATACTTGTTTTGTTGTTATCTTCTAGCTGCACGCAAGACAACTTGCATACCACAGAAAATGTGTAAGCGTCCTGGAGAAAAGGGAAGCCGATTTCAAAGCCACTCAAGGTCGGTGGATCGGCCATGTAACATATTTTTTGCCTTGAGCGGTTGTGCCGGCTCCCTTGACCTGAGCCGAAGAAGTTGTTGATGTTATGCTGGCGCCGCTTGTTTGCGCCGCAACCGCCTCGATCTTCGCAAAGAGGCCCTCTTGTTGTCTGCAGACGGAATTGTTTCAGTCAACGGTACTCGCGCGATAAGAAGCAGCAAATACACACCGCTTTATTGAAAAATCTTATGCACGCAGCCGCCTCAGACCAATGCGAGGGTCGTGCCTAAAGCGCATGCGCCTGCCGCTACGGACACAGCAAATCAAGCTTATTGGGTTACGCCTCACAGTGGTTTGCTAGCGCAGTAGACGAACCTTTACCAAATTGCGCTTACTGACTTATTGTGCGTGCATATTTATCTGGATACTTCGACCAAGTCCGTGTAACCGCTTTATGGGTATAGTCTTAGGACGTTTATTAGATGGCACGCGCTACAAATTGTATACTACCGGTAGTTACATTTGTAATGAGCTGCGTTTCATCTGCTTTTCTGTTTGTTTTTTCCTGCAAGAACGCAATTTCGCGTAAAGTCGTGGAGTGTTGACGAGCTTGTAGGAAACTTGTGTTGCCCGTTCCTATTTTCTTGTGGCCTTATGCGAGTTTAATGGTCCTTGCTCCTCTCCTCTTGCGGCTTTTTTTGCGACTCTTAAAAAAGCAGTACTTTGGCGTTAAGTGGCATGAAAGCAAAAGGTGGTGGGTAAATGCGGGACGTGAAATGTTTTGTGCTCTGGTTAATTGTGCAACCTGGCAATGCTCAAGAAAACGCGCGCTGTTTGCATGAAGTTAGTGGATATGAACAACCTATTCAAAACGAGCGTTTGCGAGGAAACATTCGCTTATCCGAGGAAAGCGCGGGCGAAGTTGGACGTGCAATTTGTGTCTGCGAAGGGGGTTGTTGCCGTTTTCCTCATTTTCAAGATTCCGATGTAAATTCGGTTGCAGTGGGTTGGTTGTATTTTTTGGGCATCACAGGCTGGTCCGCCTGGTGCGCTGTAAAAGGTGTGCACGATGATAAAGTAAGTGTTGAGTGCGGCAGAACTTGATTTCAAAACCCTATGAAGCTGTTAGTTGAGCGCATCTGCATGTCCAGCTGACCCGCACACAGATGCTCGCGCAACGTCATTTTTAGAAAAAAAGATTTTCTGAAAACGGAAAAGACTTATTTAGCAAAGCTGTTTGTTTTAGGCAATTGAAAAAAATACAGTCACCAAAAATCTAAGGTGTGTCTGAATATTTCAGAAAATGCTGACCTGAAATATTCGTTCGGTCGCACTTTGACGGAGCATTTGAGTGCCACTGGCCGAGACATAGCACTGCCCATCGAAGCCTGCGTCTTGTGCATTTTAGCTCTTGGCGTGAAGGAGGAGGTAAGTTGTGCGAAGCGGAACTATGTAGTAGTAAATAGCGTTGGTATGACGTAAATCGTTAAGATACCGCTATCAGAATAGTAGTAGTGCATAAAGGCAGTTGAACAGACTGCAATCTCTTCCGTGAAGGCAGCAGTCTGCGCTTGTACCAATTTTTGCAACGCTTAGGCGCAGGGTTGTTCAAAACGTTCCTTTAAACGACACACGTGTTTGAAAAGAAAAACACATTAGGGCTCATTTTTTTATTTGACATGAATACAGAAAGTATTTTCATTGCCAACGCTTAAGTATGCATTCCATAGCATATATATGTAAATAATAATCGAAAATGGAATTTTCAGAAGTTTAAGAGTGAAGTTGATTTCGTATTCCATTTAATGAAATTGACGCTAAGCCTGCTGAGTTTTCATGTAATGCATATGTTCAGCGATTACAGACTTGGCTCAACTGTTTGAAAAAATCAAGATTTCCCCGATTTGAAGAAACGGAATTGTTAAAAGGCTGTATACGGCGCACCAAAATAAGTTTACCCGAAGGAAAAAGATTTCCGAATCGCTAACACCACCGTAAGACTTGTTATCTGAGCGATCCAGCCAATCAAATGAGAGAACTTGGTGAAGCAGTTATTACGCATTTTTGGGGCTCAACTGCAAGTGGTTTATGATTCAAAGAAGTAGCTGTCACCAAAAACTTGTACTTCTCTATAATTTGTTTACTCAGCAAGGCTTCTGTTACTAAAACATCAAAATTGTCTTGCTGCTCGTAGTGACTGTTGCAGTAGTACTGTTGCACATTCGGGTAGCTGCTGAGTTTGTCTAAAACTTAATTATAAATTTTGACTTACACAGTTGACAAAAACACGTTTTACGGGTATTTTCATTGCGGGGAAAATGGTGTTTTTTTTAACTGTTCATGTTTTTTAAACCCGGGGAGGATTTTTTGGGGTTTGGGGATAAAACTGCAACGACAGTACTTGGTTGTACCTCGTCAAATTAAGCAATGTTTTGACGCCCCGGAAAGAGATCTCAGGCGTGAACATATTACGAAGCACGCCCACGCGTTTGTTCGAGCCACTACACTCTGCTGTGACGTCACCTGTCGTTATCGTACGTTTATTGCTGTGTGGTATTTGACGGCCTAACTGCCATTGCATTGTGTTAGAGGTGCTTGTGTTTGCGTGCAAGTTTTACACGGAACTGAAATGGCTTCCTCAAGCTTGTGTACGTGATTATGTAATTCAGGAAAGTTCTCGCTCTTGATTGGCGGCTAAAACAATGGTGAAAGGATTTTTTCAAAATATGTCCAAAACACTCATTATTTACAATTTAGCATCTTGCGCAATCAGACGGCAATGCATTCATTTGAAACGTCGAACAGTTTTGATCAGTGGCGCACAGCGTTTTCACTGAAGGGGGCCAAATCCAGATTTAGGATTTTGTTGGAGGGCCGCACTAAAGAAATCTCAACACAAGTCAATTGATACGTTTTGATTTATAGCAGAACGAAGTCTATTACACAAAATATTAGCACCGCTAGTTTGTTGCTTCACCGGATCGCCTGTTCGCGCCTTGCGTTACTCCCAAGCAATTCTTTTTGCCCTTTCGACCCTTATCGTGGGGGGGGTCGTAGGTTGAGTTTGACTATTAAAATGTTGAGGTTGACTATTGAACACGATCGTAGTTTGAGGCTGACTATTAAAATGTCCCAAACTATAAAAAACGATGATCATATAAATTTGCTGGAAAAAAATTATTTGGCTTTAACGGGCGAAAATCATTTCACATTCTTCGAGCAGCTTTTGCTTGCTTTTTCAACGTAGAGTTATCATCGCTTATAAAAGCTCGGCGCAAACCAAGCGATTTCCGTCGCAACGTTGCTCAGCGCGCGAGCCGACCAGCAAAATGTTACAGACAATTCGCACTCCAGCGCGGCGATGATCGCGAAATAATTTCCGCGCAGGGAATCTTCCGGATCGGCGGCGGCGCTTCCAAGCTGAGAAAGTTCCGTGCCATTGTGGACGCCGGCGTCCTTGACCTGGGCTCATACGAGGCCCAGGAAGACATCCACGCGGTTGCTGGCGTGCTCAAGCAGTACTTGAGAGACCTGCCTGAACCGCTGTTGACGCATGGGATGTACGATGATTGGATCCAAGCCGCGAGGTGGCGCAATAACAACTTTACCAGTTTTTTTTGTGTGCGGAGTGAAACTGATCGTTACCCAGTCCGGTGTAGCAGTCTGTTTGAAAAAAAAACAGAAGTATTTGAAAACACAAAAGTAGAAAACATGAAGAAGTACTTTTATATTTGGAAAAGACCCTTGCTTGACTTGAAACGCTTAAGTACTTATTGTCCTTACATTTTTCGTAAGAAATTGTCAATGTTGAAGTGTACATCTCCTGCAAAGAGCAACTGCATAATTGAAAGTAGCGCTTTTTGCCTGAAGAGCAAGCTCCGATTGTAATGAAGAAGTTGTTGAGACCCAGTGTATAATTTTTAGTTCTGTGCAATATAATGGTGTGCTTCCAGTTTGTATCCAACGTTTCATTGACTGCCTCCGCAACTTTTTATCAGTTCTCGAAATAAATTATACTCAGCTGAAGTTCTCTCGACACGACCGAAAAAATTAAGTTAATTCGGACAAAACTGTCCTAAAACGAAAAAAGGACGAAGCTTTTAAACTATTTTGGACATATGACCGAACTGTCACATTTTTGGTTGATTTCGCATGACGAATCCAAACGGTCATTTAATTGCTACTTAAGCATCGATATTTTGCTTCGTAAGTTCCATATTCATGGCATTAGTAGATAACAGTAGCTTTCACTACAAATGCTTCATTTGACATATGCGCAAAAAATTCTTGATTGGATTTCACTGCTATTGCGATGAAGTACAGGCCAGTTTTGCCAACGGGTCGCGGCATGCCACTGATCACATGCGTGCCGTTGCTAGGTCACATGCATGCCGTTGCTAGGCCACATGCATGCCGTTGCTAGGCCACCTTGCTATCAAAACAAACTAAAAGTTTGCCGCTTGTTCATGTTGACTGTGGTTTCGTCCAAAGCCAAAGATAAGAGAACCTATTTCGAACTCACAAATCGCCTCGTGTTACTCCTGGAGGTCATTTCAGATTTCAGCCTAAATTTATCTCGTTCGTTGGTGGGGCGGCGGACCTTGTGCTTGGTGCAAACAAAGATACATTTACCAGCTGCTGTATAAACAAATTATTTCGGATAGGTCGAAAGCAACCTGCAAGTTGAGAATACGTTTGCAACCCAGGGTTTCTTTTCTCGTGTCCGGGTTTTCCCCCATTCAATTCCAGCCGCAGCAATACGTCATACGGAGCGCGGGATATTGCGCTAATGAGCTGACGTGCGATGTGGCGGCTCGACCGTATTTTACCAAGGCCTCCTAGACTAGATGGTATTTCTAGGAGGCCTTGATTTTGCCAGCCGTCTACCACTGTTGACCTTCAGGGGCGCTTTAGCGACAGCTTGCCTTTTTGAGTGTATGTTCCGCCTCTGCGTTAACAGCAAACAATCCTTTCGCTCTATTTGTGCGCATCGCGCATGACCATTAAATGCAAATCAGTGAACGAGACAACAAAAACTGTTACAAGGCTGTGAAGCCTGGTACGTAGAACTTGTTATTGCGAACAATATAGCCACAGATATCGAAAACACTTTTGTTCAGCGTTTCAACTTGGTCGTAATGTGGCTGACAATGGCTTACGACTAAGCTGAAACGTTGAACAAAATATTGTGGCTATGTTGTTCGCAGTAATTAGAATCGACAGCAACTCACTGCATTGCTTACCAAAGTAGATCTTGTGGTTTCGCTTACGATGAAGAGTATTTACAGAGTGTGTACTGGCGGGATTTGTCGTAATCAGCCCTGTCCGGACGCGAGGTCAGTTGTCGCTTTACCTGATGTGAGATCTCGTGTCAAGTACGCGTCGAGTTTCAGGCTGGGTTCGAAACATATCCAAAGTTAAAATATGTTGCAGTATATCCGACAATGACACCAAACTTCAAGAAATATGGAAGCTGGTGGAAGATCTACCCCCGGAAAATAAAGCAAACTTCAGGTGAGTTTTTTTGTATATAAACAGAAAACATTTCAATTGATACAAAACACTTAAGTTTTCGATCCGGCCAAGAATGTTTTCGAGCCCGTAAGGGCCAAGAAAAGGATGTGATCATCTAGTTTCGTTCTTGAGACTACGACCTGACCTGTTCTTTCGTTTCCGTCCTTAGGTGTTTCTGTGAGGACACGTTTTTACTTTCGTATTTTTTCAGCCTATTTTACTTCTGTTTTTTTTTCAGTTATTTTATTTCAGGGGTCTGTTACGTCATAAGGTGCTGCGCGACATTCAGAAGAATGGTGCGACGTGGGTTATTTGCCTGTTACACGTTGCTGTTCGAATTAAGGCAACATTTAAACTTGGCCAAATACACACCATGTTTCATGAGGCCAAGGCGGAGATTAGCTAAGTTGCGAAGGTTAAGGCCATACCCACAAGTCCAAAGCGAAACATCAAGCCCAGCGCTAAGACCGGACACTTCCCAACGTTTAACACTGGGACTGATTTCACTTTTTTCCGACTCACAACGCTGGGCTGCAAAGAATCCGTTTAAAGCAGTCGCTTTATCGTCACATGACATCTGGGTGGTGGTCGACTTGCAAGTCGAGTCATACCATGACCTCACAAGCTTTTTTTCGGTCATTGACCGAGTTTTTTTAAATGACCGAAAAAAATTAAGTCAATTCGTTCATAATGCCTTTTTCAGTCATTCGATAATGTTCTGAAACGAAAAAATGACAAACTTTCTGAACTATTTCGTGCGGCTGAGCTATGCAAAATCTCTGCATGACCATAAACAAATTCGTACCTAGATTGCGTTGCGCATATGGCCTTCCTGCCTTGCGTACGTAAATGTTCTTCCATGTGCACAGAAAGTCCTTGCGTTAGCACTTGATGTTTTCCACGCTCAGCGCCTCGTCGTAGCATAGCGGCGTGGGCCACATTCACACCCAAGTGGCAAGAAAATCCCTGGGTTTATCGGTAACCTTCGCAATGTCTTTGCGTGTATGCGAAAACCAAAACCGCCCGGTTGTCAGATCGTGCTATTGTTTGGCGGAGATATTGTCTCCTACACCTCCTGTTCGTAATCGTCCGTCTGCGCTTTCTGCAGTCTCTAGAAAAAAATCAGTCTTCCTCGTAAGCTGCGCCAGTCAGTCTTGGCAGTAGTGTTTCTTAAGAACCATACGTGAGGTTACAAATGCTACTCGATGACGATGCTTTTATCCCTCTTTACTGAATAGTCATCAAGCATAAAAAATTAAAAAGAGCTGTGTCTGTGAAATCACAGTTTTGTTGCAGCAGCGCCTATTCCGTAAAAGCATAAAAACTGACTCCATGAGGGCAAAGTTGATTTCACACCTTCCATCGAAATACGTCCACTGAGGCGCACGCGCACTGAAATGCCTTTGTGAAAAGTATGGAACGTTTAATCTAGTCGGTAAACACATGGCTAAATCCTGATCCGACACTGCTAACTTGGAGCTTACTTTGTAGAGGCCTAAGATTTGGTAGACCCCGAGTAACGTTGATATCGGGGCTTCATTGATGTTTGGGACATACGCACCCCCTACGTTTGTTGTTGTAAGTCTTTATAAATGACGCATCCTTGGAGAGTATTTGGCGGTATTTATGAGCTCAAGTCTCCCAATGACGATGTTTGCGCTTCGCGTGCAATGTAAGCAATGGTCCACGTACAACCTGCAGCGACTCTGGGGCCAGGGCTCTGTCTTCGTCAACGTCGTTCACTTTAATATTGTGTTCGACACAGGGTAGAGTTTAAGTCATGCTTTTCGTCGCTGTCGGAAAGCTCATGTGAAAGCTTTCAAATTGTCGAGAAGATTGATAAAATTTGCCAAAATGGCCAACTTGAATTTTTTTCGTGATTCATCTAGCTAGCAGGTCCATTCGCCGTCAGAAAGAAGAGGTTCAGATGGTTTATTTTGGTGTGACAGCACACAGCCTTACGATTGTGACGACACAGCCTTACTGTTGTGACGACACAGCCTAAGATCTTAAGCATTTACCGGCGATTTTGTGAATATTGCCACGGACGATACGCTACCTTGTAATTTTTTTGATATCCTCGCATTATCTTTCTGCGTAAGGTTGGACATCTGCAAAATGTTGGCGCACCTGGGATGAAAGCATTCAAGCTGATTTTAGTATTTTCTGTCCCTGCAACAGTTACTTGTCAGTTTTGTTGATTTGCATGCTTAACGGTAAACTAACTTGTACAGGCGCCGTACATTGGAAGTCTTTGCTATTTGGAAGCAGTTTTCCACGCATTTGCATCTTGTTAGATTGTAGCCGTATTCACTATCGATATTTGCAGATTTCTTATATGCATAACTATAGGTGCGTATGCTTTTACTGCTGACGTTTTGATTCTTCTAAACAAGAACTGAACCAAAGTAGCACGTTCGCTGTTTTCCCATAATGCATTGGGTTCTCTGCAGCGATTTACGATTGATGGTGCAACGTCAAAACCTTAATGAAACGATTGATTGTTATCGGAAGTCCGGACGTAGCCATGTCGCTACCTTGCTTTCCCATCGTACAAACCCAGTGCGTTTATGGAACACGCGCTGCTTCGGCGAAGAGTGTCATTGCCCTTTTTTACCAGATATCTCATGAAGTTTTGTGCGGTGATAGCTGAGCACCACGAAGTTAACAAAATGAGTCCTTTCAACCTCGCGCTTGTGATTGCGCCCAATCTCCTCTGGCCGAACGTCGACGACATAAGGTGAGCAAGAGTTAGTCATCCCGTGCCTTACAGTTAAAAACGCTAGTAGGGATGTCAGTTTCTACCTCGAACTATGCGCGAAACGTCGACTTGTGTGATCAGCAACTGTGGTCAGGTCACGTTATTTCGTTTGTCCTCTCGATGTTCTGCAGAATATCCTGGAAGTGTTTGTTTCCTTACTGTCATGACAAGAAGCGTGATTACAGAAAAAGTTCGGGTCTATATAGAAGTAAGAAATAGTTCGTTTTCAGACCAGCAGCATTGACTTACTGGATCATTGTTGTTGGCATCACGCTGTTGGTGTTGTACCGAAAACCTGACCGTGCTAATTCGACTTTTCGTGCCGAAATGTCAACGCCCCCTCCACACCCCTACCGCCCGCGTATACGAGTTCGTCGACACGAAATTCATTTCCTCGTAAAGCAACCTCAGGATGCTTTCGCAGAGCGACCCGCCATGCCTTGGTTTGAATATTTGCATTGTGATTGTTGGACTGGAGGGTTGCGTCGTGCAAACAATAGAGCCTTGTAATGTCACTTTCGCTCGTTTTTTTTCCGTTCATTTACCGAAATGATTTTGAAATGACGGAAAATATTTAGTCATTTCGATCAGATTGTTTGAAAATATAATCTAAAAAAACACAGTTACGGCGAATTTTAAAACCCTCCTCAGGAAACCTTGTTTTCATATACGTGTCAGTAAAAATAGGGTATAACACTGCCCATAATTTGCATACGTCTTCCTGGGACACGTGACATCCGTTATTTGCAGACCAAATATTTTTTGCTTTCATATGTCCATTGTTAATCATTTTCGCAACAAAATTGTATCTGCGCAGCGAAACATACTTAACATACAAATTTTATGCACTGTACCACCAAAAAGGGGATTTCGTAAAGGTGATTTTTTGTTCGTGCATAGAAAACGTCATGCACGTGTTAGATCCGTTTTTTTTCATATCAAAGTCATGGTGCTGGACGACTCTTCACATATAAGGTATTAGTGGTCATATCTGGCCAACAGGTTTTGCACTTAAAATTGCATTGAAATGTTAACTTAGTAAGGTGTCCGAAATTTGCTACAGCCATGGGCAGTATAGTACCCTTATATCGCTTATATAGACTTTCGGGGAAATTTTTGTAAAATAACCCTGGCACCATTTTTTCATCTCCGAAAATCAGGAAAAGTCATGGAAGCACAGGTTTCTAACATTTTTCTACGTATGTGAAAGTAACAAAAGAAACAGCCTCTGGGTAGTGGAGTATCCAAGAGTCCTGAGCAGGGTTTACAACTGTGAGAACAAATGACCGAAATGTTTCAGTGACCAAACGTTTCAGCAAAAAATGCCCGAAATGTCTCAGCGAAAAAAACAACTTTCGCTGTTTCGCGCGATGTGCGCAGCTGTGCGGTTTCGCGATGCTTCCCGACGCAGCCGCCTCGCTTGTTCACTTGCCAATTCGGAATGAAACACACGGTGCGGAGATGGAGTGGTTCTGGCCTGTTCCTACGTTACCTGAATAGTGTCACGAATACAGTAAATGCCTGACAAAGAAGTTCAACTTTAAAGTATTAGCAGTGGTTCTTGACGGGGTCCCCAGTAAAAAATCTGGGGATCCCCAGAAGGAATGCCAAAAGTGATTTCTGAATGCCAAAGTAAGCAGCTTATCCACCACCTTACCACAGTTAGCATTTGCTCTTTCATCATGCACCTCCTTTGTAGGTTGCACTGATGAGGGGACACCCCTAGCCAATATCTTTAGGAATAGGGGTTTCCTAGATTGGAAAGCTTAGGAACCATATGTTTGAAGGATTGCAAGCGCGTCTAATCGTGGGTTGGGCCGCACGACTTGCTTTCCATTCCTAAACTCCCCGGGTGCGGGGCGACATCCCGTTAGTTGCCAGGACAACCTTACCGTAATCTTTTTCTCGTTTTTATTGTCTTTTTGAAGCATTAGATGTATTTTTAGTTTGAAGTTGGTTTTAATTGTAACTGCTGGTCAGGCTTAAAAGATTATGTTCCCCTGCTCGTTGAAACATGCCATGCAGCTTCGTTCCAGTTGTTGTATATGGTGCTCAATACTGTACAGTCATCGCTAGCTGATGTATATGATCGATAGGACTGATGTGTTTATTAAAACTGTTACCATCATTTTCATCAACCGTTATCCGTTGATGTATAAGATCAACGCTTAAATTTTTATTATTGTCAGTGTC
>Ga0210059_1005506_pt1 | contig 20375 bp, 14 predicted proteins | sample Ectturendosymbi2_FD_188042 | JGI IMG/M metagenome (GOLD analysis project Ga0210059, IMG submission 188042) | Ecteinascidia turbinata endosymbiont from Florida, USA - Sample 2 (SPAdes) (version 2) | ecosystem: Host-associated > Tunicates > Ascidians > Unclassified | place: Key West, Florida...
CAAGCGGAAAATGGAAACTAGAAAAAAGGACGCCGAGACAAGTCACACGGCAATAAGCTCTCAACGCTGACAAATTCTTTTCACCAACTTATCTACAACCTTTCGACAACAACCTCACTTCACGACCTCACCTAATGATCTGATACCGACGTTATTATTATGAGGGGGGAGGGCAGGAATGGCACTGTATGACTGCGAGGTCTTGTAGTGCCAGGGCAGAAGTAAAGAGAATCTATATGCGTATGCCCGACTCTCGCACAAAAGCTTCCACATTCTTCGCAGCGGCTGTGCTACGCAGGATTTCTGGGGTGAAAAAATGTATACCAAGATCTTCGACTGCGTGTTTCAGACGTCGTCGCGCCTCTGAGAATTTGGGACAAACTTCAATAAAGTGTTCTGCAGTTTCTGGTATTTCACACTGGTCGCAAAGCCCGTCGGGATGAAGACCAATACATAGCATATGATGATTTAAGTGGCAGTGACCTGTGCACAAATGAGAGATTATAGCAGAGAGAGAGTGGGTCGACAGAGAGGACTGCAGCAGGGCAGGAAAGATAACTTTGTATGCATTTCCTCTTGTGTCGGTCTGGTATTGAATTTCCCACGCGTGGAAAGAGTGCTGGTACAGATATGGCAGCATATTAGTAAAATTCAATCGGGTATTCACCCGTTTGTAGTGAACACATTTGGGTGGATTGGATGATGGTTTGGAAGTGGAGAGTTTTGCCAATTGATCAGCAATTTCATTTCCTGGGATGTTTCGGTGGCCCGGAACCCAAAGGAAACGGACCTCGTATCCCGATGCTGAGAGTGTGGAATAGAGGAGGGCAATTTTATTTGCGAAACTATGCTTTTTCCAGTTCCAAATAGTGAACGACTGCAATGAGGTAAGACTGTCTGTGACAACAACTACCTTAATATTTTTTAATGAGTGTGCCAGGTACAATGCGTGAAGAATCGCGAAGAGTTCAGAGGTGATGGAGGAGGAGAGTTTGTTGCTTATTGTAATCGAATATCATAGGTTCCTATCCGCTATGTACATACCGCAACCGGCTCGTTCAGAGGTTTTCGATCCATCTGTATAGATTTTAACAATTTGATCATATATATATTGTGCAAATGCAAAGAGAAAACCAGTGCAACGAATGCAGATGCCGTCTGACGGACAAACTGTAAAGGCGACTTCACACAGAATCCGGTTACGGCTTACCATCCGGCTTATGGCCAACGGCAGCCTTCACACAAGCTCCGTTGGCCTTATCCGGGTGAATTTTCTCGGTTTCGAACGGCTTCCAGCTTACCTCAAATTGTTTTAAGTAAGCCGGATTGCCGGTGTTGTCGGTGATGGCGTTCTTGCTGCATGTTGGAAGACTGCCCTTGACCATAAGCCGGATCATAAGCCGCAACCGGATTCTGTGTGAAGCCGCCTTGAGAGTGAGGTCGATGACGGCTTTTCGTATCAACCAAGGAGGAATATTCGGGATGTGCACCGGAGCGGAGGCGAAAATGGAATGATCTACCTCAGTCTTTGTGAACATATTAAAAGAGCAGAAACCAGGCGAGTCACGAAAAAGTTCCTCTCAGCAATCCTCAGTTAATGACAGGCCTGGATGGTCACTGAACGACAAGAGATGGGCTTTAAACTTCAGGCAAAGGAGCTTGTGCTTAATGTTCAAAGGCATCTCATTGCACGCGTAATGAAGGCAGATCACTGGAATGCTGACCAGGGCTCCAGTACAGAAGCGCATTGCATCATTTCGGATCTTTTGCAATGGTTTTAATAGATTGGGAGACGCGAGAAAATAGGCCTCCATACCATACACTATTACAGATCTAACCAGCGACCTATAGACAGTAAGTAATGAACGTTTACCTGCACCCCAGGACGTACCTTTCAACATCCTAATAACATTGAGCCGAGCCCGGCATTTCGCCACAACTTTCTGTACATGCATGGAGTAAGAACCGTTTCGTTGAAACGTTAACTCTAAGTACTTGTATTGATTTTTTAGTGTACCGTCCTGCAGACGCAAGGAAATAGGTTCTGGATTGTGTTTCCTTGTAAACAGGACAGCAGCAGATTTGGTGCTAGACAGTTTGAAACCACAGTCTTCACACCATTTGCACACTTTTGTTAAAGAACAAAAGGTTATATTTTAACCTATCCTTGTTTCCAGTGCCTGCGTTGCCTTAAATCGATATCGTAGATTTTTGTTTTTGCGCAGTTCTGAAACTAGATGCGTGAAAATGACGGCGATATCAATTTTATATGTATGGAAGCTCAAATATTATATTAAGCATAGACATACCATACTTTTACGATTGAAAACCGGGACGCTTCAAAACAACGAGCCATATTAGATGAATGTGGTTTATATGTTACTTGGGGTACGTGGCTATTTAGGATTCCTATAATTAAGACACCGAGAAAAAAATATAATAATACATTTTACTGAGAAACAAAACGATGTCAAAGCATTTGTAAATTTGCACATTCGCCCAGTGATACATTTCGGTAGATAATACTTTCTTCATGAAGTCTTTGTTCGATTTTATTTTCTCGTAAAAATCACAGCAGGAAAAGTAAGTATTAATTTTAGAGGTGATAAGGGCTTTTACATTCTGCCCCAGCATTCTGCTTCTTTTATCAGACCACATGCATGATGGCTGACTGAATGCCTAACCGGGACTTTTTGGTTGACTGACCGGGACGCCGGGACAGAGCCTTAAAAACCGCGACTATTCCGGCTAAAACGGGACGTATGGTATGCCTAATTAAGCAGAAAATTTGGAATTGTGGGGAGATTGACCCGTTGCCCTCCTGGCTACGCGCCTGGTGGCAACCGTATTCTGATTGCGGGCTACAGACCAGCGCAGGAAGTCGTGATTGAGAGACGTTTATGTTCACACCATTTCGGTAATTCAAATTAGCCAACATAATTATTAACATTCATGACAATTCAGTTGACCTAGTCAATCTGTATACTCTGTCTACAGATAATCCAGAGATAAGGTTCATTTTTCCTATTAATTCGCTGGCTTTACAGCCGCTGGGGTAATTTTTCCAACAGTAACGTGACCATGAAACTTGCACCACTATATAATTTTTTATCACAAAAAATTGGTCCAAAAGTTGGGGGAACATGTCCCCCCTTAAACTTTGTCCCTGGCATAGAATATAAATGTTCTGTAAAATGCTTCAGGAAAGCTTTCCTTTTCCTTTCCAACGGATACATTCTTTCGTGAATCTAAACTTCCTCTAGGAGGAAGCTTAATCTCAATGCCAAGGTTAGATGCATCTGTAGTTACTTCATTCCAGACAGCTTGCCAATTGTTTCGCAATTCAGCTAAATACTTTAGTTCTTGAATGTTAGCAACTTCTGTATCTAATGTTGTTTGCCTGGCTTGAATAACTTTCATACAGATGTCTATTCTACTTATAATCTTGAACCACACAGCTGACATAAATGCACAAACAAATGACTTCAAATGAGATGAGCCATTTGCATCATGCTTGGATTTAGCAGGTAGCTTCATTGCCAATAACTCTTCAATGGCAGGTTTTATACCAGGCAAACGTTTACAGAAATAGAAAACTTTTGACCAGATTTAGGGATTTTTTAGGGACTTTCGGAAAAGTTTGAAAATGTGCAAAATGAATCATTTCAGTTTATTTTGCGAATCATGTTTGGTTTTATTTTTAACACTTATCATGGCGCTCCGATTTTAGGCTGCACCAGCACAGATTTAGGGATTGTTTGGCACTGTTCTTGGGATTTTTGGAAATGCATTTGTGAAAGCCCTGAATACAAGTTACAATGGCAGTGCTCGATAGTTACAATTACTTGAAACAACCCTGTATATGTTTGTGCAATTATTACGAAAATTTGTGAACTGTCAGTAAGCGCACGTTGCAAAACAGTAGAGCACCAAATTTAGCCTCGTTCTGCTGACTGTTGTGCATCGCACACACTGGGCAACTTGCCAAGGAACTGCGTCTTTGTGGAATTTGACGGGCCTCTGTACGATGTAGCATCTGGCAGTAAAATGCGGCGCTGGATCTTGTTAAACACCCTAGCTTCTGTAAGGAGCCACAGCACTTCTTACATGCGGCTGATTACAGTTTTACTGCGTGGAATCTATCGGCGATAATCCAAACATAAACTTTGCTCAACGTTATTTGGTGTGTATAAGGTAATGGTAACAAATTATTGCAACGTAAGAGAAGATGACAACAAAAATACATAAACCAGCCAAAAGCTTGGGCAAGTGTTCGTTTAAAAATTTAATTTCTGATTTGTCAAGATTTCAGAGAGGAAACTGGCTAAAACTGCCAGCGCTGCAGATGGAAAAAGCTACCATCAATGTGGGCTTGATTACAGAAAATCTTAGCGTGCATACTTTCATCCTCCCAGGCCCTCTGGACCTACTGGGCCCGGGTACAATGTACTTCTCGTACCCCCCTCTCGTAGGCCCTGCTTGTATTTCGGCGAATGGAAACTTGGAACGCGCATTACCCAAATCCACTACATTTTGCCTCCAAAAGGACCAGCGTGATCAACATGAACACGTTGCCGTGGAACAGCGTGGAAAATCAGGGGCATCGACTCGACAACCTTCCGGTTCCTTCATTGCCCTGGCGTCCTTGCACTGATTTGTGTTTTTTCTACCTGAATATTAATTATCGCCAAATAAAATCAACTCAACTCAACAGCAAGTCGTGCGTGACTATCTCGCTGCAGCAAAGCAAGGTTGCCTTGCATCCATAGCGATTGTAGTTACAGCAGGAACACGGCAATTTCTTCATTAGGTCCTGATAGCTGTTCTCCAGAAAGAAAGAATGCTTTTACCTTTCTCAGTGTTTGGTCTTGAACCGACAGTTTTGATGGCGGTTGACGTGAGTGGAAACCCATCCATAACGTTCTGAACCGCGTGCGATATTTCAGCACCTTCTCGAGATCGTCGTTGTCGAAACGCACTGGACGTGTTGGTGAGCGAGACCGCCCGTAATCATTTGCATGTTGCTCTGAGGGCATCTAGTGTGCATCACAGCGATATGCCATCAGCGTTGTGGCACATCGATGCAGTATTTGCAGTAAAAGTAATAAAATTTTCTTTTCCCGAACAAAAAAAGATTACAGAAGGCTTGTGATGATTGACCAACGTAAACTTTGTTTCTTAGAGATACTGGCGAAATTCCGTCACAGTGTAGATGATGAGAAGATCTTCTTTCTTGATGCACAAGAATATTTTTCTGTCAGCGATTTGTTGATTTAGTATTTTGAAATCACCGCAAACTACAAAGGCACCGCTAGGCTTGGTCACGACCACAGTGGGGAGCAACTCATTCACTAGAATCAATCCGTTCGTGGACTTTTAACTAAACCAGTCTGTCCAGCTCTTCTTTGAAGGTTTGGTTGATTGCAATTAAAAGGTACTCTTCGAGGAAATGAAGACACTGTTTAGCCCCCGGCTTTAGCGCGATGTTTGTCTACTTTACAGACTACCCCACTTGCTCGACTTTGTCTTCCGAGAGTGTATCGAGCAGCAAGGGACAAACCAAAATCATCGCTCCAGTTCATACCAAAAACCTTGTGCGCTTGTGGTTCGCTGACAACAGCAAGCCAACATGTCGCTAGGCTTTATTCACCCAATGTCAGCAGAACACTGTTCCACGACTTTCAACGGCTTCTTCCTGTAAGCACGCAACGGCTGGGAAATCAGTTAACAAGTTGGCAATTTCAGTTTTTCGTGGATTGTTTTGTTGATCATCGAACATGCCGATCCTGTGTCCTACTGGCAGGTGACTTCGTGACCACTGATCTTGGCACCCTGTGGATCCACATTTAAGTTCCGACCCGTTCATACGCTGCTCCACGAACAAGGCCGTCCGATGATTGGTTGCATGCTGATATGACTTCAACGAAGTGGCCGGTGTTGACTTTACAGTGTTTAGACAGCGGCCATAGATCGTCAGGCTTTGACGCTTTTGGTTAGTTAGATTTAAGAGACTCTTTGCATGTGGCCTTTTATAATCTTATGGCACTGATTTTAACGACAAAGACAATTGTTCCTTCTTTGCATGTTTGGCAAAACAGGATGGACAAGATTTCCACCTCTGAATTGTTTTTTTATTCTTACGTGCAACCTTCCTGGATTTGCGGTGTCCTGCAGACACTTCATGAATTGTTGCACTGGCAGTTTCCACGCTTTTATGACTTGATCTATTTACGCAGTTTTAGCGTATGTTTCAGCTTTTTTCGAATCTACGTCAGCGTAGTGTCCGGCTCCAGCAAAAATTACCTGCGCACGTCAGCGTGCTGAGTTTCTTTGATGATCACGTCTCGAATCTGTTCATCTACAGAGCTGTGTTGATTGCACCTTTGACTTTTGCACTTAATGTTTAAACTTTTCGCCATGCCTGGTAGCTTAGTTGTCAAGTCAGCCTTAGAATTGCATACTTTGCTGCTTGGGCATAAACGTCGTCCTTGAAATGAGATGGAAGTTTCTCTTGGAGACTTCTAAATGAGACAAAAGCAATATGTTGGTAGCCAAACAGTTTCCCAGCAGCTCCTATGTTTCTGAACCGATCTAGAAGAGCAGCATGCTCATCTTTGTCGTCAGACGTAGCATTGTAGATGTCGAGATGATGACGAAAACGCTGGAAATCGTGCACCCGTTTTTGTCTTTGGAGCTGTTGAAAACTTTAAACTAAGGTGATGCTTTTTCATCTTTGCTCTCTTGCAAAGCCGGAATTGAAATTTGGATTTTTGGATCCATTTCGACTCTCGTGCCGGGTCCATTTTTCGACTCTCGCATGAAATACACTATGCAGCCATCAACTATTATCTCCTTAGTTGCTGGCTAGCTTTTCTTACACTGCCGTAGGCGATTGCACTGTCGTGCTCTTGTTGCCACAACCAGCGATTGATGGATTTATTTTACTGGAGAATTTGAAGCTGTTCAACTGTCAGGATTTGTAGTGCTCGGCCATATTTACTGTAACATGCAGAACTGCAGCAACCATAAAGAAAACTTTATGTGTGTTGTTTCTAAATCAGGCAAGAAGGCTTACTGGCATGAACCGCCCTGCAGTTGAACTCCTGACTTACCAGCGCCGAAGCAGACACACTAACCGCCAGGCCAAGGTCTGTTGAGAACCTAAGGTTGATCCGATCAATAAACCTACGTCGAGTCAACACAACATCTCAGCCGATAACTAAGACCCACGCACAGAAATGCAATAACCAGCCGCTTCTAATTACACACAAGACCATGATGAGGCAGCGAGGACTCGACTTTTAGGAGAAAACGTTACAGAAAGTTGTTGTGGATTAGAGTTGTCACTCCACCCCAGATTTTTAGCTTGATGAGTGCGTTACATACTGTACAGTTTAGGCAATACCTGTATATAGACCGCTCATGTTTTTTGAGAAACCCCGTGTGTTACTAGAGAAATTGTGTCTTGTACAACTGCGGATATTGTTCATTTTGAAAATCAGTACTTTTTACTTGAATGCAAACGCACTCTTGAAGGAAAAGTCTACCTTTTGATGATTTTATTTTATACAAACCAACCAGTTTGCATACTGAGTGTATTCTTCTTTGTAATGAGGGGTGCGGACAAAGGACCAGGTGGTGCGATTACATCTACGACGTGACTTGTTTACACTGTGGTGTGCAGCCTGCAGGACCATCAAACGTTGCAGAGCTGAAAACCTTCAAATGTTTCGACAACTCCTGGGATGACTGTGGCGACCCTCCCCACGGGAGATGCAGGTTTATAAATTAATGTATTATGATGAAATTACGTTTGATTTAGCGGATGCTACAAAACTAATTTCAGTATCTTTTGCATTGGGCTGCTTGTCCTCAACGCATTGTTTAAGTAGCCTATGTCTTGGAAAATAAAGATGTGATCAAATTAATTTTAGGTTCTGCGGAACTCTGAAAAGAGTTGAATGAAAAATTCCTTATACAGAAAATGATATCAACAGTATTATTTTGTTGCTGACAACTGTCACTACAAAAAACAAAATGGACTAACGATTTCTAAATAACTTTTGGTAATTGACGAATTCTTTTTGCATAGAGGTTCGCCTTTATGCAAGAACCTCATCTTGTTTCAGAATCTTTTAGTGTAGAAACGGCGCTAGACTTATTTTTTTCGGCCTTGGACAGTAGCACTATTCTATGGCGCGCCAAATAGCAGTCGACCCCCTCTCCGTAATAAAAGAAGCAACTTAGTTTTCAAATGTATTGGTTGGAAAACAAAGCCCGTAGATACGAATGATTAAATAAAACCTTGACATTGAAGTTTGATAGACCGCTTCAGTTGACATAACTTGCCAGAGAATCACAGCAACTCCGTGTCTTGTGAATGTAAACTAACGACGAACTCTTGCTCGCACTGCAATTTGCACACATGCGGTTTCTTTGCTGTGGGATGTATTTTCAAATGCAACGGATTGTTGCAAAAATGGAATAAAATTTTTGCCTGAGGACATCCACCCTTTATATACGATAATTGTCGTTCGGGGTCACATTCGTGGATAACTGAAGATTTCTAAACAATCATAATTGACCTAAAAATAGCACTGCTGCAGACAAAATAAGCACCCAAGGCACATTAAGTCTTGCAACTCCACAGCACAATCCCATCTCTTTCGCATAAAAGCGTGCTACCTGCAAATGAAAGAATCATTATTTTAAAATTAAATAAAAATTTACAATTTGAAGAAATGTTAAAAAATTAAATAAAGATTTTAAAATATTTGCAAATTACAAGGACGTTTTTGTAAAAGTTAGTTTCATTCCCTTCTGTACGTACAATATCTCTTTTGAAAACAGCACGTCTTATTTGACTTTTTGTAGTTTGGTTAAATTACCGTGTTAAGAAACACCACAGCGCATTCAAAAATGCGAAAAATTACGCAGTTGGCAGATGTTTGGATAAATGAAGCAAATCACTCAACATCCCCAGATGTTTTTAGGAAAGTTTTATAAGTGCAGATCATACAATGCTTGTGCATCACGTAGTTCGGATGTACATTCAAATTTTACAAATAATGCTTTCGTTTCAATTATGTTTTTTATGTTTTTTGAAGTGATGTGTTAGGGCATGAATTTAGGATGGCATGTTTACATAAAAACTTGCAATTCAAGTCAAAAAATTTGCACAGATTTGTTGAGACAATATGTATTTCTATGGCAATTGTTTTAGGAGTAAAGAGTGATTGAGCAAGTTGTTGCTGTTATTATTCGTTACTCTTGTAACCAAATCTTTTTTCCATAAAGGTTAACAAAACTTTGATACCTAAGCACATTGGCCGATAGATGAAGTTTTCACCTTAGACCAGGAGTGTCAAACTCAATGTCACTGAGGGCCATATCGGCATTATGACTGCTTTCAAAGGGCCAGTTTAACTGTATGGTTGTCCTCAAAGGGCCAGTTGTAACAGAATTAACCACAATCATCTAGGGCAGGGGTGGGCAATTAGCGGCCCGCCACTGCGTTTCCAGTGGCCCGTGGAAGCATTCAGGACAAATCTGAAAATCCCTCCAACTCACGACAGTACTGCAAATGCTGGCGTTGAGGTTAACTTGAACCGAGACTTACTCCATTAGAAAGTATGGCCCTCCGCGAAACGGGTCTTTCTCAAAGTGGCCACCAGGCCAAATTAATTCCCCACCCCTCATCTAGGGCCTAGATGATTAGCGTAACCTAGATTCAAGGCTACGCTAATGCTTAACCAGCGTATCTGTGACGTAATGATGGTTATGTTGCAGTGAAAGGAGCCTTAAAATGGAATAACGTTTTTAAAGAGAGACGTTAGGTCAGCAAGATGATTAAAATAACAAAGTTATAACATGGCAAAGAACGTCGTTCGTCTTTGTAAACAGATATAAACCACTACTGTTCCAAAAAATAAGCAGACTGAGGCTTAAAATTTAAGTTTGGCGGGCCACACAAGAAAGGGGTGGCGGGCCACATTTGGCCCGCGGGCCACCAGTTTGACACATGGGTCTTAGACTGTGCAGTAACTTTTTATCATTCTTATCAATTTGAACAAACCCATGCATTGTGGTAAGACTTTCCACATTCAAGTTTCACTAACAAAACAAAAGTAGTTTCAGTAGCATTTCTACACATTTGTTGCGATTAAATCCTTGCATTATTCCTAACTGAACATGAAACCTAGTGATTGTTTAAGTGTTTAAACAAACGGTAAATGTAATGAAAGTCTTTGCTCAACTGTTGTAAAATGTAAAAACGACGCCAACGTTTCAGCCATCTGTTCTCCCTTTTTTGCCTCTTCGACGTAATTATCAGTGTTATCACTACGTCATCCAATCACGCACGTTTAGTGGATTTCAATGCTTCCGTGTTCGAGTCGCCATTTGCCCTGGTGAAAGCCTGCTGTTGGTTGGCTGAAACGTTGGCGTCGTTTTTTTTTACATTTAACAACAGTTGAGCGAAGACTTTTATTATTCTTTATCCTGTTGGCTGGTTCTGCACAATAGTAAATATATTGCAACGGTTATATTAAACACAAGCATTGCATGCAATGTTTGGCATACACTCAAATATCGGGCAATTTGAGACATTGTCGATGCAAAATCTTTCTCTAGAACAATAAACCTCCTTTTTAGTCACTTGAACAACAAATAGGGGTTAATGTAACCCATTAATAAAAACAAAAAAAGAAAATTTTCATTCAATTACGTTGATTACACAAACTACACTGGAAACGTAACTCTTATTCCGTGATTTGTGCACTAATAAAGTTATTTTGTACTTTTAACTTGACGCTGTTATTGATGAAAGGAAAGCGACACCTGCAAGGGTGGAACTCAAACCTGAGGGGTGGACCTCACCCCAATTTAGTGTCCAGAAAAAATTCAAAAACCTAATCTCATTTAAAATATACATTGCATTTAAAGAACCTCTCCTGCTCCATGCTGGTAAGGAAGCACGGCCTGAGTGAATTGCAGCCTTTACTTGCCACAATTGCAGCGCTATATCACATGGGATAAAAAAACACAATAACTACAAAGCGGAGTGATTTTAACCCGAAGCCACGAACTTTTCTCCATTGCGGAGAAGTGCAGACAGCTCTCGAGGTAACGCGCACCAGTCGAGATGTCAGACAAAAATCGGCAGCTACTGAAGCGTGTAGGGCGTTACTGCGTTTGTTTACATAAGAACAACAGTACGGCACGCCTGACGGGAGTTCGCTCAACCCCGATTTGATATTGTAGGGTTTAAAAGATCAATAACCGTGAAAGGAAAATGTAAACTTGAATGTTTACAATCGAATTTTGGCCACTACATTTTGATTCCAGCTAAAGTGGAAATTAAATCATTTTCATAAAAAGTAGAAGAACGTTGTTCCCAATAATTTTATCTCGGCTTAATAATATTGCCCATGATTGGTTTTGTGGAATGACATTTAGAAAAAGACGGGATCTTTCCGGATAAAACTTGTTCCAAACTATTAATCATGCTCACCTCAGAATTAAGTTTGTTTGAAACGTAATTGTACCACAATAACCACCAATTGCACACTAATGGCTCTGAAAGGATGCAATATTTGCAATAAAAATGGCTTGGAATGACCCCTTGGGCGTGGTGTAATTCAGTCTTTGCTATTTCAGATTTCGTAAACCTGAACGAACTCAAACTTGATGTTCAATTGATTTTTCGGAATTTGTTTTACGTTCGTCTTAATTTTTCCTATTTTTATGCGTCAACGGTCAACAACTCAAGAAAACGCGTGTTATAGAAAATCTTGAACGATTCAGACTGTGGAAAAGAATTTTTTTTAGTTTCTTGGTTTCACTGAAATAAAACCAAATATTATATTTTTGAAATAGTTCATCCGCGCACACGCACGCACACTGGAGTTTTTGGCAAACAGGTTTCATTGCATAAGTTCGTATTCAGCTCAGAATAAAATCGTTGCATGTTGAAGTTTAAATATGAGACAATATATTCACGAAATGCGAAGCAAATTTTGATATTCAGCAAAAAAATTAAACATGTTGAAATGTGTGAACCAACAACCGCCAAGAAAGAAAAAGGAAACTGACTTTTCTGCGCTGTGACCGACTAGCTGTGTCATAAAAATGTGAACGTGAATGAGAGCAGTGTTTAGATATATTTTATGATAAGCTGGATATGGAAGAAAGTTCTGATTCTGAACGTGCCTAAGGGCTTAAGAACTCTCACCTCATCATTAGGGTTTGTTTCTCCACCAAACCATAACACCATGGCTGGCTTGCTGTCGTCGGTTACTTTGTAGTCCCCGGGGTAAATGTTCTCGCACATGTAAGCTCCAGTTGGGAAGACCTCTGTGAAAGGTCTGCAGATTTGACCACTTTTACACTCGTTGATACCTGAGAAAACGGAATAATGTTTACAACCAGAGCTCATGCCTCTTCATTGACAGTTTGAATTCTACCGTAGTCACTGCAGATTGTCACAAAGGAGGAGGAAAACATATGAATTATTTCTTACCAATTTTTGAAAATCGAATCTACAAGACTTTCTGTATCTTAAGAGGATTTGAACAGCTCTCTAGCCTAATCTGCTGCCGAGTTATGCCCGAACAAAAATTTGCCCAGGCTGGGCAATCCCGTGACGTAAGGCGACAGGACTACGAGAAAGCTTGGTTTTGATGTTGAAGGAGACTTTAGTCTAAATCACTTCATGAAATGCAATTTCAGGGCTTGTGGTGCTGTGTGTTCTGAGTCCAACCAAATTTGAGCTCCAGGGAGTGACACGTTTGCGGTATTTTATCAAACTGAAGGAGCTGATTGGTTGCTTACTCTATGCCGTAACACTGAATGTACGCATTTCACGTGTTTGCTTCAGGGCGGTTACAACTTGCAACAATGTATGTTCCAACAGGGCATGTGCTGTGTAGTGGCGTAACTTGTGTTTTGAGCCAGAGGTAAAGCTTAGTTGAAAGGGGCGCACTAGCCAACACTCAGAATAAAACTTGAGAATAAATGGTGAACCCGGATGTGGATGGCTATACTAAAGCCCTAAATATCCGGAAAATACTCCAAAAAAACAACAACCTACTGACACTCAAAAGAATATTAAAAGCGAAATACATGCTGAGTGGGGGCCTGTTTTTACATTTAGCCTGTCAGGGGTAGGGGCGATTCGCCCCTCTTCCCCCGTCAATTACGCCACTGGTGCCGTGTCATTCACGCTTTCCTGATGAACTAACACGTGGATTGAGCGTGTTCGTCGCTTGCTACACCTCTTGTGTAACTAAAATTCGCTTTGTTTCCGACCAGTCAGAGCGCGAAGGTCACGGAGGGGCAAAGTAAACACGTTTTGCTGGATTTCGTCCACTTGTCAAACACTTCGAGGATGAAACGAGTGGCTAATTCCTAAAATGTAACACGCTGGTGAGCAGCTAAAGTGTTATTTAACCGTTCTTTTCTAGCTGTTCCTAATGCGTCTGTAAGTAAAAAAAAGCAAGAACTAGGATTACCCTGGCCTTGTCTTGCATAATGCCTTGCATATCCGTTGCTGTGGCGTAATATTTTTTTTGTTTTTTTGGGTAACGTTTGTCATCACTGATGCTATTTGAACGAACACATTCCAGAAATTTTGTTGTTTGCTCCTATCAATATTGTGAAACATTTGCATATGAAGTAAGTTGTACCGTATCAAAGTTTGCGTTTCTGACTAATCGTCTTAGAATGCATCGCTTTCCAGAATATCTCATCAAACGGTGTTGGTCCCTTGTCTCAAAATGAAAATGGCGTGTTGCTTCTTTCTTTCGTATACAATGGAAATGAGTAGATGTTGGTCAGAATTTTGATTTAACAAGATATACTAAAAGAGCAGGATTGTCCATCTTATAGATGTGGCACGGAGGTTTAAATCTGGTGCAGCCATGCAAAATGTGGTGTGCAGTCCGCACCATGCCACACTCACATAAATCTGAACCGCACAGGCCTATTGTTTTCATGATGGCCACAAATAGGCCAACACCAGTCCTCAGGTGGTTGAGCTACTCCACATTTTTGTGGAGGTCGCAGCCTGGTGGTTATGGACCAAATGCGATAACGACGGATAGGAGGGCTGACGGGATTGGTGTGGTGGGTGTAACGGTGTTGACAACAGTTCCACAAAGAACGAAGAGGTTTTCTGGATCGGAGACGTTTTGGAGATGTTTTAGGTATAGTTTCGTGGAGATGTGTTGCTAAGGTATACATAAAAAATATTACCGGTGAATAAATCAACAGCTGATACTTTTTGCAATTGTTACATGTCGTGTCGCAAGTAGGACATTTTGAAAACTAACGGTAGGATAATCCACATAAGTAGCACTTTTTTTCTTGACGATGTCACTTTTAATGCAACGACTGTGGAATAGAAGGATCAGTTACTATGACAAGCACCTGGGATTGTGGGCTTATAAGGTGATCTTTCCTGAAGGGAAGTTTCGGAAGCAACAACCGGTGATAAGTACGACGAACACTGTTGTTGCATTCGATCTATGGTACAGGCTTGATCGTAGGTAATTTCAAGAGTCAAACGTCATCTTTCTGCAAGTTTTTATCGAATGATGGATGACAATGCGCTCTTAATGAAAGATACACGAAGCAGATCTTCGCGATATTGTTTGGCGGTTACTGCTCTAATGCTGCAATCCTTAGAAACTAGTTTGAAGGCTTGAAAAAATTGCTGTAACGATTCACCTGCCTCTTGTCGTCGAGTAGTTAACACACGACGGGCAAAAATGTCGTTAATCTTTTTAACATAAACTTTCTTTACCTCTGTTAGGAACGTTTCAGAAGTTTTACAATCTTCAACATACGGATTTACAACATGTGTGAGGAATTTAGAAAGCAAACCACGTCTATTCAAAGGTTGGGTTGTGTTAGATCACGCGGAGTACAACCACATGACTCCGTTTCCGGAATCGAACATAGCTGCAATTTACCACGAGGTTCCTACGGAGCTTTTTGAAAGCAACGGATCAGTGCCGGAAGCAGTCAGTGTTTGGCCTAGATTTGTGGGTAAAAGCAAAAAATATATTTGAGCAGTTATACTGCAACCTGCCTTGATTAATCCATGCACTGCCCACAACTTCCTGGAAAGAAAGTACTTGCAATCATTGATAAGTTGCAATGATGATACCATCACGCGAAGACTTTCCATTTTATTTTTCAAATGCTTACGAAAGCAGAAAAACTTTCCTATAAAAAATAAACAAAAGCAGGCTGCAGATTCATTCTTGATTTTTCTTTAACTCATCAATTTGCACATTATGGAGTGAGCAACGGAACGCCAATACTACCAAAATCACCAGGATCGTTTTAAGGGAGATAATATGCGCTAAAGAAAAAATGCATAAAAAAGGATATTTAAAATCGGATTTTTATTTTCATGCCGTTTAGAAGAGTTTTGGAATAATGTACGAAAAATAATTTTTACTAATTCAGCTATCAACATGTTTATCCTAAAAATATGAAGTGCTTTCGTGTGGAACAAGCATGATGATGTATGAAAAAATTCAAACTAAATTCCACAAAAAAGTAAACAAACTTCATTGCATGAAAAAGACCAATAAATGAGGTTTAGGTACTCGGGTGCTTTTTGTGCATATGTGCAATGTAGATTGCTCAAGTATCATGTAGTCTACCTTCACAGAAGCAGTGGCGGATTTACCCATAGGCCATAGCCTAGGACCCCTCGATTTTGGAGGCCCGCGCAACGCCTTGAAAAGATCGCAATGTCATTTCGCCTAGGGCCCCGCGCTCCCCAAATCCGACCCTGGAGAGAGGCATCGCGTGAAGTAGATTTTTCACATTGAATGCACAGAAATACAGGCGTGTGTAGTTCAAGTAATCTTGACCTATGAACCAAGGGGATATCTTTGAAATACAGTTGCAAGTCAGGTGAGTGCAAATTCGTAACACGCGTATACTTCGGATTATGATAAAACTGGAAATTATCAAATAAAATGCCGCGCAAAGCTCGTATTGAAATTGTATTCTCTTCGTCAGAATCATCAACTATGACGTGTTTTATAAATAGGAGTCGGAGAAGTCTTGGTTATCTACTTTCTTACAAACAAACCAGTGCTAGTTGAAACCAGGTGCTCTCCTGACTCTACTCAAAATTTTACTTGCCCGAACTCCAGTCCCATCCTACAGACCAGTTGTCCTTACACGTGCGATCTTCTTTGCAATCGTTCCACCATTTTTCGCATTCAGAAGCTTTCAGAGGGATATTGCGAAAGCGTTCGTTTCTGTAGGAGATGCTTTCCTGTAGGAATATCCAAACAGGTTACTCTTCTTCCAGGAAGCCGATCTGCAATTTTGTTGCTCCAAAGTTCTTGTTGAGGTACGTTTTGGATGTATGACGTTGAAATATATACACGTCTAAGCGTTAAACGTCCTCATAATGAAATCTGTCGACAATGCTAAGAGCAGTTTACAATAAATCACATAATATTCAAAAAAGAATTTGCAATTTAGCTCATTTTCAATCACAGCCTTACTCTGCACTTTTCGCCAACTGTGGGTGTCAATTTCGACAGACAGTTTGCCACAAGCCGCATATAAGCTACTGTATAATAAAGCTCCACTTATTTTCCCGTAAAAAAAAAACTTTGAATAGTTTGCGCGTGTGTGGAAAAGCGCCTACGTTCTGCATCAGCAATGGCAATCAAACTCATGTTTTAGTTTGAGTCTCGCAAGGTTTTTCTACAAGGAACTCAGGTGTTCATTTTCAAATCCTCCGTGTCTGTGGTCTGATACGCAACAAGGCATAGCTTTGAAAAGACTGTTTCGGAATTTTTTCTGTGTTCTGTCATATTAACTCGACCCGATTGACGTAACGGAAATGTTTGCATGAGTCATTCATCGCAATCGCGGTGCCTGCCACGTTTTTCCTTTGCTGTGTACTTTAGGTTCGTGAAAAAACAAAGGCTCACATTTTGCAAATCAATAAACGACTAATTTGGACGGAAAAGCAAAGTTTACAAAAAGGCGTGAAGTAAACTGTAGATGAAAAAAACTACTGCAAAGTATCTGGGGTGAAGTAAAATTGACACTTACATTTACAATCCAAGGTCCAGTGTTGGGTGAACATTCATAAAAACAATTGTTTTTCTGAAAATGTCTTCGACACTTTTCAGACATTCTGCCACAATGGTTGTAATTGAAACTATACAACCCATCTGGTCCATTTTGATGCGAACTGTAGGATGTTTCGTTGGTGCAACAAGAACGTTTTTTCCACGGTGCACACTAACAGCAACGCAAATTGGAGTTCAACAAAACACAATCGACAAATATAAATTCACACCACTTAAGACACGTAATATTCACAAAAGTGCAAACTACAGTAATGCAAATCATAATGAAATGTGTTTTCTTTTGCAGTATTTTAATCATCACGGAAGTGTTTACAAAAGAGTAAGACATTTTTTTGCTTATGCATTTCAACCATTTATCAAATTTCTCACAAATGTTTGAAATAATGTTAACATTTCACATCGCATTATCACAAACTAACGATAATGCTCACAATAATTAGCTGCACTTACCTCTTTATACAAACTGGTTTCTGGACCAGGAATAGACTTGTGATGCTGCCCATCTAAACAAACATTTAAAACGTCCTGTCCCAAAACTGGAGCAAATGCAAAAAGAAGACAACACCAGATTGTCTCCATTTTTTGAATTTAACTAACGAGTCTTCCCCTGTGGCGTATTTCACTTAAGAACTCCCCAGATTTACGGCAGACGCCAGCGACAATAAGTTCATGCATGTCCGAATTACGCGACCGACAAATTCCTGCCTGTATTTGCCGACGCAGTCAGCTAGCAAACATTTGATAGCAATAGGGCGCAGTTTGCGCGAGTTGTCACGCGCAAATGATTTACAATCAACGTGTTGACCATCTCATTGATGTTCCAAGTGGGTTGAGGGCAGTAGAAAACAATATCGTCATTTCCGCTGAAAATAGAACAGCAGTATCCAGAATTCCTGCAAACCTCCCAGAGGGAAGTGCGTGAAAATAAATAAAAGAATGTTTCCTGAACGTTTGCCAGTAATAAAGTCCAATTCCAGCCAATTATTCTTAAGCATGCCGATTGAGGTTATTGCTGTGGATTTCATTACTGATATATTGCGACTCTTATTACATATTCAGACACCATCCATAAACTCATAAAAGACGGGAGCTTCCCTCTGTACGTGGACCTGTAGTCTATTGACGACGTATACGCATTGGCAGAATACAGGTGTCAGGGAATTTGGGAAAATATGTGCTAGTGTGAAGCTTGAGTAATAAAGAAAATTTAATACCAACGTTGATGTTTTACCAAACGAGCTTGATATCCTGTTCATAGCCAGGGGGCAGGCAGGGGGACATGCCCCCCAAAATTTGTAGTATATCTAGCGATTTTGTGCTTTGAGAAACGGCCAATCGGTGAGCCAAACAAAAATACTGTTGCTCGCCTAAAGTCAAATACTTTGGCCCTCCCCAAATTAACCCTCTCCCAATTTTTTGGGCTGGCTGCGGCACTGATCCTGTTGATAACATATTCCTCGGGATCACCAGTTTTTTGAAAAAGTCAAGTCAGCTGAATGTCACGCTGACGCATCTAATGATACTGGTTCACACAAATATATGATGCTGCAAATTTTCTGAGTGAATGGAGGATCACACTGTAATTAATTTTCTGCTTCATTGCTTCATCAGCAAAGGAATTGGTGCCTGCTGTTTCAAGCGATTTTTTCCGAAAGCTGCATGTTTTTGATAGGTCAATACTTTAAAGACTTTTTAGGAAGAACGTGGGCTGACTGCCGTCTTTGGTGTTCCTCTTAATCTGACGAATGAATGCAACAGACAGAAGGAGAGAGATGAATTTTTGACAAAAGACACCAAAAAACTTTCACAAACGCTTAGTAACGCAACGTTTTTCCTGTAACGAGGTCGGCCAAACCCTTTTTCCCGCAATTCGAATACGCTACTGTTCCTCTATCTTTGCTGATCAGTTCAGTTTCCTTATACTCGCTTTGTTTTTGGGATGTCGCAAGTGGTCTACGGCGACCACCTCCGCTTACTCTGCTCTGGGCACAAGCTGCTCTTTTCGTAGTAAACGCTGCATTGCCGGCGAGACTGTAGTGTCTCCGCTGGACAGACCAGAAGTACTGTTTTTCCAGTCTGCGGTTCGTGGCGCGATTTTAACCCACTGCATCACTTGGCTGACGTCGTCTGGAATGCGTACTGTAAGAGATGTGTTTTGTCTTCGTTATATCGACCCGTTGTTTGACATGCAGGAAAAACAAACGCTTTTACGCGTAAGTAATAAGTATTTCATTGATTTTGAGTGTAGGGCTCTCTGACCAAAACGACAGCTTATCAGCAAGTGTTCCATTTTACAATGCTCAATGCATTGGCAGAAACAGTTGAAACATAATTAGCATCTTACTTCAAATCTGGGAACAAATTGGAATGGGAATCCGATTTGCGATGTGCGTTTTTTCCAACATAGCCTTGAATTAAACCACTTGATTCCAAAAACCAGTCGCATCATTCCCATTAAGCAGGGTAATGGCAAATAAAATGTTGTTTTTTGGTGTTTGATTGTGAGGTTAAGTGAGGCGCAAGTATCAATGACAAAGGTCAGAGGGGAAGCGACTGAAAACGTTTAAGTACCTCTGGTTCAGAGTATTTTTAAATTTCTGTTTCTACTTCGATATGCTCCGAAAGGGAGCACCCGCATATATATCCACGGGGCACCATTCAACGAAGCGCCACAGACGTTTGGGTTCAGTTGCTTCAACATGACCCCTGGTGCAGCAGACCACTCGTGACACTCTGAAGAGAGTAGAGAAACCGAGTATAAACGAAACTGAACTGATTTTCAGTATAAGTAGACTAACGCTGATCTTGAATTCCGAAAAATCACTCCTTTGCAATTTCAACCAAATTGCCCGAAAGTGATTTTGAGCATTGTGACCTAAAAAACATTCTAGCATCTAATTCACCTATTTAATCTGAGTTCACCTATATTTAACCATTACTTCATAGGACTGATAGATTACAGGCCACATTTTCCGCATGGCCGAATCGCTTGCTACAATCAATGAAATCCTTGAAATATCGACTACATTCGGCCACTACACGCAGCAGAAGCAATGTGAGACAAATACTTCGCTGGGAGATATTTCCTTTTATACACTGGCATTATGAATAGATATTTCCTTTTCCTTTTATACACTGGCAAACTATAATCGCATTTTACTCTGTGATTGAGTGATCGAACTTCGCAGTGTCCGTTTGATCGATGGCGTGTCGAGCCACAACGCTTTCGCATGTTACCTA
>Ga0210059_1005507_pt1 | contig 20374 bp, 12 predicted proteins | sample Ectturendosymbi2_FD_188042 | JGI IMG/M metagenome (GOLD analysis project Ga0210059, IMG submission 188042) | Ecteinascidia turbinata endosymbiont from Florida, USA - Sample 2 (SPAdes) (version 2) | ecosystem: Host-associated > Tunicates > Ascidians > Unclassified | place: Key West, Florida...
CAGTTGCAAAAAGTGTCTGTAACCCTGTGATTTCGCCGGCTTCAATGTCTTGTACTACGTTCTGTATTGTCTGTTTTTATCAACCTGCGTTCTGCAGAGTGTGTGTGTTCATACTATGGACTTCGTTTCTGCTCACAAACAAATAAATTAAATTAAACTGTTTTTTTAGGTTTCGCGGTTTTTCCCCGAAATATGCAGATTGATATCATCAGCATATAAAACAGTAATAAAGTTGGAAGCTTTCACAATGTCATTAATATATATAAGGAATAGTAAAGGCCCAACAACAGATCCCTGGGGCACGCCACATATTACATTCAAAAACGAAGATTTAGTTTATCCTATTTTAGTACACTGAAACCTGTCGTCCAAGTAAGAAGAATTAGAATACTTTCCAAGAGGGTTATGATAACAAATTTTATATCAAAATCTTTGGAATGTATCGAACTATTGATCTGCGAAAAAATTGCGGGGGTTAGTTTTGTTTAAGCGAAATGAGAAGAAAAATCGCGAAGTCACTCTAACACCCAAAATGCCTTTCGCTGCCAGATTCTCGTGTTGCGCGACTATCGATTTCAATTCAGTATTAAAATACTTTCCGAGAGGGTTATGATAATAAACGTTATATCAACATCTTTGGAATTTCAGGCAACTGAAAAGTTTGGAAATCCTTAAGGAAACATCAAACAATCGTTGGTGTTAACCGTGCAATAACTAGAGGTGCACACCAAAGCCCATATTTAATCACTATGACTCCTTTAGCTTAGTCTTTAGCCACTTCAGGTGGAAATTCAGCGGTCAACGAATCATAAGCGCAATTTTGTTGAAAATGTGAGGGAGACAGCTTGGCGTGATACCAATATATTACGAAACCTAAGGAGAAAAGTGTGTGGGGACATGATATTTGTATCCCCACTGTCTGAAAAAGTGGTAGGGACGTGTACCCGTGTCCCCCACCTAATTGCTCCCATGCAACGAATGCCTGAAAATAATCACATTTATTTTACCGTATCTCCAATCAAGGCAAAACACTAAAACTAGCCCGACATTTTCAGAAGATGCGAGATTCACAACATGATAAGGTTACACGACAGCGTTGGCAAATAAATGAAGATTTCTTAAGCATAAGGACTAATGAGTTATAACCAGGGCTACAATCGATTTAGAACCAAAAATACGGACGGCTGGGGAAAATTTGATTATATTACCTAAAAAGAACACAATTGTTTCTGTTTGCACGACCAAGGTCAGTTCATATCATTGCCTACTTATCTTGAGGAACCATTTGCTTCAGCAATGTCTTATTCTCGACTTCCTTCTTGTAATAGTCACGGAAAACGTTTTTTCGCTTTCTTCTTTCTTGAATCAGTTAAATGCTAAACCTTCGCTACAAAACCAGCTTTTCTAAGAATCCTAACCAGAGTAGACAGCTTACAGTGCTAGCAATACCTGATAGTGCGTTATGTCTCTGTGCTGCAAAATTATAGCCTACTACTTTAAACTGATATCAAAACACTGATTACAAAATCTTTACGACGAGGCAGAAATGGTCTGCATATATATCAGATGTTGCTTATTTAAAATTGTTATGCTACAGAAAATAAGAGAAAATAAGGACGCAAGTCACAAACAAGGACATTTCTTAGAAACAAGGACAGTTATATTTTCTAAGACGTAGTATTGCAAAATAAGAACAAATCTTAGAAATAAGCACGGTATAGTAGCCCCAGGGGTGGACTGAAAGTATTATTGGCCTTCGGTCAGAAAATGCAATGAGCCCCCTCCTCCGCTCTTTACAGTTAAATGCTGGATGTAAAGGCTGTGCAGCAGGTGAACTGTGCATATTGGCATAACTAAGTAAGGGCTTTACTTTAAGATATACTAACTGAACTCCAAACAAAAGTTATTACACACATTGTACCACAAAAAACACGCAAAATTTTATTTTCGCATGAAAAAGCCACACAAAATTTTCTTTGCACAAAAAAAACAACGCAAATTTTTTTTTTGCACGTGGCTTGAGCATTCGACAGTTGCCAGCTCTTGGATGCTGAAATGAAATGCTTCTGCTGTTGTTGTTGTTGCAGAAAAGATGTGAATATCACAGAACATGTTGTGATTACCTTCTAGCGGCCGCATGTCAAGACTGTAGTGCATGAAACGAGAGGAAAAAAACTCCAGCATTTTTATCAGCTGGTCCTAAATATGGTTTGAGATTTGTGAAAAAGTTATGCACGCACGTTCAGGTGCTTGGCGTTGTTTCGATGGTAAAGAACTAGCAGCAAGGGTGCAATGTGAGCTATTGTTGGCAGCAACTTTTATTGTCCTCTGTTGAACTCTAAATCTCCATTGATATGTATTGTTGGGAAGCAGCAAAACAATCACAAGCCGCGATCACTGAATTACTGCTTTTTCGCATATCAACGGGTGTTATTCTTCGCGATCCCCTTCTTGCCTTACAAAGGCTTTGCGCCAACGGGCCATTTGAAGACTGCCAAGTGCGAATGTTTGCGAAACAGGGCTAATTGCCAAGTGCGAATGTTTGTGAAGCAACCGAACAAGCGGCTCCAGCAGTTACTTGCTGTTGAAAATAAAACAATTTTGCAGCAGCTAAAACCACCAACTCACTACATGATGTCACAATTCACACTAATTTTTTATCCACATCACACTGGCATGCGTTCAGAAATGCTTTACACTAACGGGTCATTTGAAATCTGCCAAGAACGAATGTTTGTGAAGTAGCGTCGAAAAAACGGCTGAAGCATTTACTTGCTGTAGAAAAAAATATTTATACTCAAGCAAAAATTGGTCAAATCTCTACATCATTATGTTCTAACTCAGTAAAAAAGTTTTTGAGTAATTATTTATGCACTCTGCATTGGCATGCGTTCACAAATGCTTTACACTAACGGGTCATTTGAAATCTGCCAAGTGCGAATGTTTGTGAAGCAGCGCCGAACACACGGCTGAAGCAGTTACTTGCCGGGGAAAAATATATCTTTCCCAAAGCAAAAATCGTCACACCTCTACATCATTATGTTCTAAGTCAGCGAAAACGTTTCTGAGTATGGATTTATGCACACTGCAGTAGCATGCATTCACAAATGCTTTACACTAACGGGTTATTTAAAATCTGCCAAGAGCGAATATTTGTGAAGCAGCGCGCTTTGCCAAGTGCAAATGTTTGTGAAGCAGGGCTAATTGCCAAGTGCGAATGTTTTTGAAGCAGCCGAACAAGCGGCTCCAGCAGTTACTTGCTGTTGAAAATAAAACAGTTTTGCAGCAGCTAAAACCGTCAACTCTCCACATGATGTTCCAACTTACACTAATTTTTTATCCACATCACGCTGGCATCCATTCAGAATCTGCCAAGAACGAATGTTTGTGAAGCAGCATCGAAAAAACGGCTGAAGCATTTACTTGCTGCCGAAAAAAATATTTGTGCTCAAGCAAAAATAGTCAAATCTCTACATGATATGTTCTAACTCAGTAAAAAGTTGTAGAGTAATTATTTATGCACTCTGCATTGGCCTGCGTTCACAAATGCTTTACACTAACGGGTCATTTGAAATCTGCCAAGAGCGAATGTTTGTGAAGCAGCGTCGAAAACATAGCTGAAGCAGTTACTTGCTGCCGAAAAAAATATTTATTCTCAAGCAAAAATCGCCAAATCTCTACATGACAGGTTTTAAGTCAGTAAGAAAATTTCTGAGTGATTGTTTATCCACATTACATTAGAAACCGCTCCCAATGAAATGCAGTCGACGAGACCAACAGCCACATGGTTACAGCTGGCCGATCTTAGGCCGATCATATTTTGATCTTATGTCGGTTTACAGCAGGCCCATCTTAGGCCGATCATATGCCGATCATATTTCGATCTTATTTCGGGTTACAGCAGGTCGATCTTAGGCCGATGATATGCCGAACTATTCCGATCTTATTTCGGGTCACAGCAGGCCGATCTTATTTCCACACTCGGCGAAACACGTGTGTGACTGCAGGCAAAACCACCATGGCTGCAGGCAAAATAAACTACTGTTGCTTTGAACTGCTCTCCTGACCACACCGTACGTCAGCGAACATCATAAACATATGTTTCTGGTTGCTAGAGACTTGTACGAAATGCTCGTACTTTATAGAGGAAAACATACGTCCCGGTGCTCAACGGTTGGCATTTGAAGTTCGAGTATATCACGCACCGATCCACGAATATACCGTGGGCCGGCGTTCTGCGGTTGGGCAAGTTTCCAGACAACCGGCGTTTGAAGTGTTCATATGAACAATGTGCTCATTTCAGTCGTTCACAAAATGCAGTAACAACATTGTACTCATTTCAGCAGAGGATTCTGCAATTTTATCAATAATTTTGTCTTTGTTTGATTTGATTTTCAATGCAATGTCTTTTTCAATAGCAATTAGCATAAGTTACTCCAAGTTATTCTGGGTGAGTGAAGTCCTCAGCCTTGTTTTCAACAGTCTCAGTTTAGATAAACGTCTTTCACATGTGGACTGTGTGACGCTTAGTGTTACAATGAATTTTCATGCTGCATATAAATTTTCATATGCAGCTGCACACCGCCTGTACTCTGGTAACAGCTTGAAAGCGCATGACAAACAATTCTTTCATGTTGTCTTGGCAGATGATTCAGCAACTTCTGTATACTCCTCCTCTGACTCCAAGCTGTCTGAATAATTTTCATTGCCATTCATATTCTCTACCAGACACTTCTTCAGGTCTTTGTAGCTTGATGCAAATGAAATAAGTTCATCCTGTAGTGCCACTCTGTCAATTTCTGGTATTGCATTAACAATCAAACTTAGCTCCACGTTTTGTGGAGATGCCAAGATTTCAGAAAACCTGTTTGGATCAAAGCAGGAAATCTGCTTTTTGAGTTTTTCATGAGACGAGAATCCAGCTCGCATGCAGGAGAGAACAGCATCAGTTACTGCATTATGGCATGAAACCTCAAAATTTCTCTTCTGGTCTGTGATATCTTCAGGTGCAGAGCAGCTAGATCTGATGGTTGAGAAGCTCTTAGGAACAGAAATGTTCACCTCTTCTAATTTCCAATTTGCATGAAAACAAAATTAAATGCTGTTTCAAAAATGCAGCTAAAATCTCTTGATATGTTTTCAACAATTTCAGTGGCTTTGTTAACCATGCGCCAAGCTTGCATGATATCCAGGCACGATGTCTGCAGATAATCTGATACTGGTGTGGTAATATCAAAAATTCGGGTGAATGTAAATACCATCAAGATGGTTTCAAATTTGCGGACGTTTTCACTCAATTTCTGTGCTTCATAGCGATCTGATCCTTTGAAATCAGGTGCTTCAATTACTTGCTGAAAGATAATTATGTCTGAATAGACGTCTGATGACTGATCTGTGTAGCTGCCAAACAATTTTCGAAGTGCTCTACCTCTACTTGACCACCTAGTTTGATCAATGCGTTCTGGTCTTCGGCGTTTCTTATTTCCTGGTTTTGTCTGCATAGTGCATATGTTCTTCCCAGACCTTCATCCTTTTTAAGAAACATTGAAAAATGTAGATAGTTCAGTAAGCAAACCAAAAAGACTAACTGCTGCGACACATACACTGCTTGCATCACTGATCACCAGATTCAAAACATGTGCATAGCACCAAGTATGGATGTGACTTGGGCGAGCTGCTTTCATAAGCCAGACATCATTAAATAGGGTTTAGCTACCTGGTAAACTATAGCAAATCAGTTTTATGTATACCATAATAGACAGGCCCGTAACCGGCTTGGGACACCAGGAGGGCGAAGAGTTTTGTGAGAGGTGCCCAAATTTTTTAAACTATGTCCAAAACATTTTTCCTCGGGGGGCGAAAAATTTTCTAGGGGGATTCGCCCCCCCTGCGCCCTCCCGGTTACGGGCCTGATAATAGATACAATAATAATATAATAACAGGGTTACAGTACTACAGCAGTCTAGCTCTTTCTTGGTTGGTTGTTATGGCAACAGCTAGACGAGACAGTCTGATATTAGTGATATTGCTTACAAATGTAGGCTACATGTATACGTATTCTATTACTAATACATGTATATAAGCAGTAACATGTAATGTAATATGAGACACACGCACTACGGTTCAGCAAAGTTACCCGTGTCAGACTGCAGGTATTAGAATCTATAACAAGGACATCCTTGATAATTTTATTGACAGCCAGGTGTTGCAGTTGACTGCATCACCTTGAACTACTGAAGCAAGCACAAGAGAAAAATGGCAATTCTAACAGGAATCTAACAGCTGTTTTGACTAGTGCTGCTGGGGCTGTCCTACGCTCGCCTACATCAACTGTGCTTGTTTTAAAACAAAAAGTAATGATTCGCCTCCTCCACTTTTTTAAATAACATAGGCCTACTTCAATACTAGGTAGGAGACCGGAACATGGGAGCTTCATCAGGGCATCACCTCCTGTCCTTACACAGAAGGGTTGGTATTGTTTTGTAACGAACAACGCAATCAAAATTTTTCTGAGTCAAAACAAATTTATTGAAGCATGGCAACGGCAAACACCTCGAATATTCAATTGGTTCACCGAATTTTTCGAGTGAAAAATATGTAGACCCTCTAAACGCTGCCAACATTTTCGATGTTCATGCATTTGTTCATGGAATTTGTAAATAAGGCCACAGGTTTGAGGTTGTATATTCCTAAGAGGAAAGTGAAAATGAACGTTTGCAGTATTTGGCCGTTTGCACAAATTTCGGATGATTTTTATTGTCTTGGTATTTGGCAATGTGCCAGATATTTTGTTGCAGCATGATTCAAGGAGTTAGCTTTAATTACCATCAGAGAAATGTGAGGTCTCGAGTCTCGGTCTCGGTCTCCGTCTCCGTCTCGACTTTTATGACAAAGTCTCGGTCTCGGTCTCGTCTCGAAATTTGAGCCAGGTCTCGGTCTCGGTCTCGGTCTCGGAGATTACGGTCTCGACTACATCACTGGTTGTCAGCATAACTAACCCTAACGTCACATTTAACATTGAATTCGTAGCAGCAATAGAAGAGTTAACCTGGTTGAATGAGTTATTCCAATTGCTATTATGCGGAGAGTCCTCCGTTCGACTGTCTCTTTGGTTGACTCAGGGCGACGCATAATCGTGGCTACAGCAGCCATATGTAATCCAACTCAAAGATTCAAAGACAAAAAAATTGCTTGGAAAGTAAATCAAGTTAACTTATGTTCTACCATTGGTACACAACATCATAACAATTGACACTGCAGAGACTTCAAAATATCCATTACTAGCAGCAATGCAGTGAGAAGCTCTATTCAGCATAAGCGCTTAAGGCAGCGTTTTTAAACTTTTCGCTGCAGCGGAACCTTCCGCAAATGTTTGCATTGCTCATGGAACCCTTTGCAATGAACCAAGTGTCTATTGCTACAACGGCATAGAACTGTGATTGCGAATTTTGTCCCAGGCAATTTCGGTCCGTTTCAGCGGAACTCCTGGTAGCCACTCGCGGAACAGTGAGATTCCGCGGAACCCCGGTTGAAAACACTGGTGTAAAAAATCAGACCAGAAGACTAACAAGTATACCACACAAACGACTCATTAGAACTAAGCTACACATACGAATAATGATGAACTGTGCCAAATGTTATCAAGTATACGTAGAGTATAACAATGATGAGTCAAGAAAAGGGATTTGGTCAATGAATATCAAACCAATTCTATAACTTTGATGAGATGATACACAATAGAGCAGACTTGTTTCGCTGGTCAGAGACAAGGCTCAACGTAAATAAACACAAAAAACAATCTCAACGGATTTGAGAAACTCTTGTCAATACAGTAATCTGCAGTTCCAAAACTGAATCGAAAGTTGCGAAGAAGTTCAAAAGAATATCATCAATTCCAATCCAAATCTGGTTAAGCAAAAATGATAAAATCTAAATCTAAGAAATACCGACTCGAACATGCAACGTGACTCGAGCTTGCAAACCAACGACTCGAAGTGACTTGTCAGTTCGTGTGACTCTGACTCGACTGGACCAAGTCATGACACGAGTCTGACTCGAGAAAATTTTAGATGACTCTGACTCGAAGGGCTTGTTACTCTGACTCGACAAAGATAACTCGGGCACATCACTGGTTGGAAGTAATGTAAGCTTGCAGTAGATGAAATTTATGTGCATCGTTCAGATTTGTAGTCTGGTCACCACTTGCATAAGCCCGCCTCTGTTCAAATTTTGGGGCTGTCCTGAACAAACTTGGCTGTTTGCCCTGATAGTTGCAGCTTGAAGATAACAATAAATTGTTTCCCAGTTAGAGATGAGCGGACTGTCTAATTTTGCGATCCAGATCCAGTCCTGATAATTCCAACCATAGTCCAAAAAGTTTAAGAAATTTCAAATCCAAGTCCAAATAAAGTCCAAAAAATTAACAAAATACAGTTTTTTGTTGACAAAAATTACGCAGTTCTTTTCCATTAACTCATGCCAAATCCGATCCTGATCCTTGCTCTATAAAAGGTTTTACAGGCCGGATCCAATCTAACATCAACAAAATTCATCATAGTCCGAACCAGTCCAATTCAAGTCCAGTCCAATGCTCATCTCTGTTCCCAGCTATATCCCATTCGTTAAATTGCAAGGGATAGTAACTTATTATCGGTAATGTTCATCTTGTTAAATATTTTGGTAGGGAATGATTTACGGCTTATGTTGGCTTAGTTTAGTGTAGCAGGCTCGCGCAAAATTCTTGGTATGCCTTCTCGATGTTTGTTGTGTCCGGAAGTGGCAATCTCTCAACGGATTCACCTGTAAGAAGGCAAAAGCATTTCCAACCAGCCTTGCGAAAGTTCTAACTCTTTACCATATTGCTGTAGGCAGGAACTTTGAGCCTCGGTGGCGTTATGAGGGAGGGTCGGTTTGTGGCTGTGGGAACTTTCCTAAAACACATGTGTCCGCAGTTGGTGGTCCTGGCCAACACTCGCCAAGGCCAGCTCCGGGTTGGTGCCTATGTTCCATCGGTAAGAGGAGAAACTGGCTGCTCCCTTCGGGTTGTACAGCAGTCAGAGGTTGTTGGATCTTGCCCAGGAGTCCAGGCTCTTACCGACAGGAGATGTTTTGCTCTAACCCCAGTTGAAATTTGGCACTTCAAGTCGCCAACATGCAGACTGGGGTGTGGGAATATCAGAATGGCAGTAGGTGCAAGTCGCGAGAGAATGATCTTATGTCCTGCCACGTCTGCGCACAACCACTCAGTCTCTGAGTGCTCTGGAGACTGGTCGATAATTGACCATTTGTGGCTGCCTGGAGATGGCGCCACATGTAAATAAATGGTCACCGATAGATGGTGCCCATAAGTAACAAGTCACTGTGATAGTCACCACAAGTGAATTATTGCAATTCACTCATCCCTATAATGATAGTGCAACCTAGTAGTAGAGTGAATTTAGTGAGGGAGCTCTAATGTGGCTGGTTGCTTTCTTGCTATTTTAATGACTCTACTTCCCATCTTTCTCTTGCGCTTGCCTGAGTAAGTTCGAGGCGATGCAGACAACTGTGACACATTCGAACTGCTCGTGAACAAACGTGGCAAGGCCAAACTTCCTGCTCAAGTCTGACCAAGTTAGTGAGAAGTTGTGAATGACAAGCTTGTCTGCAGTTGTGCAATGGGTCCTTCAGGACGATGACGAATGCCTTGTTCTTGTAGGCTAGCCGCTCGATAACGCTGATCTTGTTTGAGTTGAGCCCCTTGGTGCAACTACTATCACATGTTTAGCAGGCTTCACATCTGCAGCGTGGATTTGGTAAAGACTATTCAACCTACTATGCAGTTAACAACAGCGCAGTTTCGGCACCAGTTGCACCTAAAGTAGCATAGCAGCGCCGCAGATAGGTGTGTGTGCGTCGGCGTTTAGGGTATGTACCTGATAGCAAGATGTGACAGCAGGCGAAATCTCGCCTCGCAGAATATTCCCAATAAAGTCGCTCGTTTCAACATTCACGCTAAATCCTCTGACGGATCCTCAAAAGCTGATAATGATGCCCTGCGTTAATTTACGACTCTATTGTTTTATTGTCATAAGCGAAACACGTACTATCACAAACAAACAAAACAATTCAGACCAATAGACAATGAACAATATGATTCTCATACAAATTCCTGCACAGTCCACGTCAGAATTTCGTATCAGCATCAACACAATGTAATTTGATTCTTCGATTATCATGTCGACCAGGCTCGCAACCGCAACCAGAGAGGGGGCAATCGGGCAAATGCCCCCGAAATTTTCACAAACGTATGTATTTGTTAGGTACAAGAACAAGTTACATCATTTTGCCCCCCCCCCGAAAATATTAGTTGGTTGCGGCCCTGATGTCGACTGTCAAATTCATCCCAGAAATCATCTCAAATCTATTTTTCAGCTCGTAACTTTTGAACTGAAGTAGATCAGTGTTTCTCAATCTTTCACTGGTCATGGAATTTCTGAGAAATATTTTCACTAATTTCATTTTTGAAAAACTTCTCTCGCATGAAGCGCTGGTGACGGGAAACGTTACAGCTATTGGTAAGAAACAAACGCAGGTTTGTAAGGAACTATAAATGAAAAAAATTTTCGATCTATGTACGCAGCTACGACTCTTACCGAAGCAAATTCTTTTCCAGAAGTATTTCACGTTTTAAATCATTTTCACTCATTCAATATGCACTTGCGGACTTTTTCAAGTGTTCTTCTGATAGAAATGCTTGACGTCCAGAGCAAAGAGCTAAAATGCCGAAAAGAATTGCTCCTGAATCATTCAGTCATACGAGACACAAGGCAGCAGAACACAACCTACAGACAGGATAAATTCGGATATATTAACTTGCACCAATTCTTAATACTGTCGAAAACATTTTCCTACTGGGACAAGCAACAATCTGCTGACAGTTCTATAATCCAGTTCCACCTCTCACTGAAATTCACGGAAGATCAATATTAACATTTCTGCGACTGTTTCTTAGTTTCGAACTGAATTTTTCACCACCACGACCGCGGTCAGACTAAATTTCACGCAGGATCCGAGCAAACAGTGGTGTATGTCGTCATAAACAACTCCCATTACTAGGCTATCAACAACAACCCAGCCTATCATGCATTTGGGAAACATTAAATGCAGGCTAGAGGGCTTTTAAATTATCGTTTGAAATTTTGCTGGCTGAATGTTATCTGCTGTCTATGTCAATCAAACGAACTTGAAAGTGAAACTGAGCATACAACTGGGGGGCCAACCAAAAATCTGGGTGGGCCAGATGGCCCTCCCAGGCCCCCTTTAGAAGTGCCACTGTCCCTAGCATAATCGACTGGCGAGTTATGGAGTTAATGCTAAGGGACATGAAAATAATGGCTAATGCGGGATTTCTAGGTATAGATATATTCGTACACCAGCAGAGAGCGTAACAACTACGTATGTTTTTGAAATTTTGGGAGGGCAATTGCTCTGTTGCCCCCCTGGTTGCGGACCTGAAGCTGAGAAGTGGCACAAAACAAAGAGTCGATGGAGAGTGACAAAGGCAATAGCCTTTCCAAACAACGCTCCAAGCCCCCCAAAATTGAAATATGAAACACTATAAATTAGTGGAGTTTTACTAAATTTTAGAATGTTAAGCCCCACTGCACAACCTGGAAGCCCCTACTGAAGACTTACTGGCGACGGTTCTGGACAGAGGAAGGGTTGAAGAGGGTGTAATCTCCAAGTTCGTCAAACGACGATAAACTGAACGGTGATGGAATTGAATTTGTCGCACGAGATTCTGGAACTGAAAAAATCGTTTTGTGAAATCTTAACTACAAATAACATAAAGTAGTTCATCAAGTTATGGTTATTTTCATATTTTTTGAAAAAATAGTTGCGATGTAGTGCTGTAAAATTTCTTAGTGGTCACCAAAATCAAACCTTAAGAAACTGGTCGTGTAATTCAATAACACCGTTAGATTTCTCAACGCGTGAAGACCAGTGGCGTAGCCAGCCCAAAAATTTAGGGGGGATCGAAAAATTTTGGGAGGGGCAAAATGTTTGATTTTAGGCAAATAACACTACTTTGTTTGGAAAAACGCCTCTCAAAGCATAAAATGACTATATTTTCTAAAAATTTGGCGGGGGCCATGGCCTCTTTGACTCCCCCCTGGCTACGCCTATAGTGAGGACAGGCAAGATGAACAGCGGAAAAGGTGAAAATCTAGCAATTGTACAGTAATTCAGTAGCATCAATCGCAGGGAACAGGAAAGTTTCTCATAAAGCGAAATTTTCGCGTTTTGTTGACAAATAATCATCAGTGAGTGAAGTTACTGTTGGAAAGAATCTGCACACTATTGCTCGCAATTTGAAAGCATATCAGGTAAAGAGACTCACAAATGGCAAATCGGCTACGAATCAAACGAAAGATTATCGAGTTAGAATCGCATGTCCAGTATTAAGAACTAAGACGTAAGTCAACTTTTTGGAATCTAATAAAGTTTTAAGTCTGTAACTACACAAATCCTAGAGCCAAGTAATTCTATTGTGGTTAACTACAATTTGTACTTTTTCATAATAGCTGCTGTTGAGTTGCTAAACGAGGAGACCGTATGAACTTCATTGGTGTACAGTCTCATTTCCGTTCTGATAGCACAGGTATCAAAACTACTGTATACTCGGTACTGTTGACATTGCGTGGCCTGGACCGGAATCGAAATCCAATTCATCCAAAACCGAAAATCGACCAACTGACCACAAAGTTATCGGTAATTTGTTGAAAAGAAAATTAGCAAAAATCTAAATGCGGTTCGTCAAACTGAAACTTCAAACGCAAAAAAAACATCTTTACTAACGGTAGACTAAAGTTTCCCAACTGTAAACAACCTGTACTGTAAACAACCTGTACGACAACATGAACATGAACGTCATGCAAGCCGCAAGGTATTTGCTCACCTTGGGGCGGCTATAGCTCAGTGATAGAGTCCGCCTCTCAATTGAAAGGTTGGATGTTTGATCCACAGCCCAGGCCCGTACCCAGGTTTTAAGGTTTGGGGGAAATATGTTTTTGAGGGGAAAATATTTTTGTTTTCATTATATGTTTGAAACAAATTTTCTGGGCACAAAAAATTTGAGGGACACTGCCCCCGAATTCCCCCCTGAGTGAATCGCTGTAGCGCTCCTTTGCAAAAGCGTTCACCTCAATCACCCCAGCAAGAAGTAATATTCAGGCTTCGGCCTGTTGCCAATTGCCGTCAACCAAAAATTAGTCGCACTGCATGCGATCTAACAAGCAACAAAATTTGCTCATTCTGACGTGCGTTGCACTTGATGCTGCTGAATGAGAAAACACTCCATTACTTACTGCTGAGCACATCTGTGTCAAGAAATACTTCTATGTCACTGAGGTTGTATGTGCACAACAGCGTTAGTCCGCCTTTGGCAAATGATGGGAAACATGAGCGAGGTAGTTAAGAAACACTTGCACTTTCATGAGGTTTACACCTCTACCGTAGTGAGTCCCGTCAAAGCTGTGTACGTTTTCGGAGAGCTGACGAAAGTCAAACACGGGAACATTCCATCGTCGACAAAAATCTCGCAAACGTGACGCGAATAATGGAAGATCTTTATTGTTTTGACGGGAGATGAACTTCGGCGGTTTCAACAGAGAGCCCGGCATTGGCAGAATGTAGAAAAAATGCGGCCAGTCTGTGGCAGCAGAGAGTTTAAAATACGCCATAACCGGTTCCAAGTAATCTTCGATGACAGACTCCGCGCTGAAGTTCATGTGGTGCCCGATTGCGATCACAACCAGAATGCCACGTTTGCCATGCAGTGGTTTGAGCAGTTTCAAGAAGTCACCGGGCCGCTTCGAGACGTAATAAGGTTTGTACGTGGCGGTGAACTTGGGCTTCCTGCCAGCGCACAACTTCTCGGGCTGGAGAAAGCTCGCCATGTCGGACACAAGTTGCCTGCAGTGTTTCCAAAAGTATTGCGATTCGCCGACACAGACGCGTTTCTGCTCGGCAGTAATTTTTGCGCTGCTCCAGGCTCCTTTCAGCGGATCATCTGAGAGAAGCATCAAAAAAGCGGCGAACATGTTTCGCAGCAACGAATCTCCCACGAAATAGATCTCGTCGTAGCGCGACTTCTCTATGACATCACAAGCCGACGACCCTGTGTAGTTGACCCAGTCACATCGCAAGTCTTTTGTTTCCCATCGCGAGGCCTCGGCGTTTTTGTAAGTGCGCAGGTCGACGCAGCTGAAAATATGCATCGGTCATTAGCCGCGAGCGTAGTGGGGTTTCTTTCACGGGGGAGCCAACAGTGGATTTTTTCAGGTGGTTGCCAAAAGCATTTTTCAGGAGGGCAACAGTGTCGAAACTAAGGCAGAGACATTTTCCTACAAAAAAGTAAATAGGAAAATATCAAATTTCAAAATCCAGGGTCGCTCCCATGCAGCCCTCTTCCGTCGCTCATGGGTTTGTACTTGTACGAAGCAAGTCATGTTGGTCGCCACAAAAACCTGCTGCATTAAATAATAAGCATTAGGTGAATAGCATCCAGGGTTTAAAAATCGGCACCGGGTGAATTTATCTGCTTTTCCCGAACAAAAAATCTTTGTTTGCTGCAAGGGTTTTGGGCACATGTGTCTTATAAGACGCATTTACAGCAGTAATGACTGTTCGGGGGGTCTTGCAAAAGAAGCTAGCTTTGAATTAATGAACGGCACCTTTAAAAGTCAGCTAGTTTCAAATTTTCTGCATGATTTTCGCAGCATTGGTGTTTTTCTTGTTTATTGTTATGAGGCGAGGGACCGCAAGGTCATCGAATCAAGCCCCACATGCAACCACATAAATAACGCAACACGTAAACAAAGCAGCATTGATGAAATTTGGTGATAGATTTGCTTGAGCCCTAACAGCTTATGTGAACATTGTTCAGAACTTTGCGTAATTTGCATACGAGTTTTTTTATTCGCACATCTTTTCGTTGTGTGTTGTTCTTTATTTTTTCAAAATTAAAATGCGTTGGGAAAGAAAACATCGCTCTTGGTTAAAAATGAAAAGACCGATTCGGTCATATGTTGCTGCTCGAATTGTTGTTTGCACTGAAAGAAGAGTCTTTCCAAAACGGGCGACTCGCGTCCCAAAACAGGGGTTCCTGTCCTTCAGAGATTTGGCGTTTCACAGCATGTGCCAGGCAGGGTCTTCACTCACCTGCCCAGCACCGGACTCGGGTTGAGTTTGTTTATATTCTATAGTTCAAGAAAGTGAGACATGTCGGTGGCAGTTGTCGTGATCGATAAAGATTGTCCGCTTCCTTACGAAGCTCATGTTTGGTTCCCGAATGATACTTATTCTTTTACGATAAACGAAGTGAATACTGCTGAAAAACAACTCTTACGACTTTCTTTTTATTTTTTCCGTTGTTCGGCAAAGAAATAGTGCCCTTAAATATTACTTAACATATTTGCTGCTATGGTTTACAAGCCATTGTTCATTGACAATTTGCCCCATTTTCTTGTCAGCTATAAGAATGGCAACGTATTCACTGTAGTCGGTTTTTCGTTACTTTAGAAATAAAACAATAACGTGTCGCGAGTTTCACAGATGTATTTTTGTGGGCTTGTATGATTTTGCTTGTAACACAGCATCACTTTCGCTGTGACAAATATCGCAACACTTGATAACAGTTTTGCACACTTATGAAGCGGAATTTCCCGGTTGAGTGCTCCGCTGCAAGGTGTGATTTATTAAGCGTGAATTTCAGAAGATATTTAGTGACGTCGAGATTCGAACCGTGAATTTTTATATTGAGGAAGTCATTAGTGACGTCACAATTTTGTCTATGCCTCAACTGATTTGACCAAAGAAGCGCTTCCCTCGTCATTTCAGATCGAGGAATTTTAAGTTTCGACTTTTCTTAGGTGCTTTCCACTGGTACTGTCCCTTTGGACTTTATCGATTTCATGTAGTGGCACTCGCGTGACCACTCCACTTAAATAGATTCTTGACTAGGTCCTTTCATCCCTTGGACTCGCGTTTAGAAAAAAAGTCAAATGTTTTTCTCTTTTTTGCTGTAATAAACTTTCAATTCTTTTTAGCCTTGCTTCTTCGACACAAAGAAGACAAAATTAAAGCAGAAACACTTCGCTTCTAAAAGCTTTACACGTGTTCTGTGGTCGAAAAACTGTAAAAAGAGGAGGATCAGACATTCTTCAATTAATTAACTCTGTTTAAGCAAAAAAACGCAGTGCGGTTGGCTGGTCAGAGGATGACGTCTTGTTTCTGACAGATGATCGCGATGTGCGGTACTTTCCCCAAAAAGGATATTTGCAAAATATATTTGATTGCAAACATTTTTGCAAAGTGGGCGATAACTTAGAAAATAATTTAAGCAAATCAAGCTTTTGGCTTCGGCTACTTTCCACTTCCTTTATTGTGTTTTACACGAGTTAGTGCTTCAGCGAAATTATTGCGTTGCTAAAAAAAGGGGCAAGAGCAGGTATGAGAAAGTTCTGATTAACGTCATCTTCCACCTGAAATACAATAAAATGTCAGGCATTTTGTTCACAAGTAATTTGGGTCCAATGCGTTCCCAAAAATACTGTCATTCTTTAGGTATGTTGCTATTTTACATTGTGTCAGTTTCGATCGAACGTTGAAGAAACCATCGGGTTTTCCCAATCCCCACTACATGCAAGATTGACTTAAAGCACCTGCTAAAACGGTAATCAGCACAGTATCTTTAAAATAATCGGCACAGCATCTTTAAAATAATCGGCACAGCATCTTTAAAAAATCAGCACAGCATCTTTAAAACAACGATTCTCTCAACACTTTACATCCAGCAAGGACGTATTCATGTTAACATTGTGTAACTATCATTTTGAGGATCTGTGATTTTGTTTGTGATTTGTCTCCAACTCTTGCTTGGGAAATACTGCCTTAGGGAATTAACGCCTAACACAAGACCTTGAGCGATTTTCTAGACCAGTGGTTTTCAACCTGGGGTCGCGCCCCCAGAGGGGTCGTGAACTATTTCTGGGCAGGTCGCGATTAGATGTTTTATGCACACAGCTGTATTACATTTGCTTCATTCCAGGCCCGTAACCAGCTTGGGATACCAGGGGGGGCGAAGAATTTTCTGAGAGGGGCCTAAATTTTTTGAACTATGTCCAATATTTTCAAACTATACCCAACACAATTTTCCAGAGGGGGGCGAAAAAATTTTTAGGGGGGGATTCGCACGCCCTGGTTACGGGCCTGCTTCATTCGAGTTTTGTACGGGGGTCGTTGGGTTGTCGTGGGCTGCTATAATGGATCGCGGTACAAAAAGGTTGAAAACCACTGTTCTAGACAGATAATAGTACCTGCGTTTTCATGCACTGTATGGCCAGGACGTCAGATGTTAACTTGCTCAAACTGTTCTGTTTGACGGTGACCGAATACAGTATTCGCTGATGTTTCGTTTCAGTGTTGGTTTCTTTTCGGTATCGACTGCATGTACCAACTACCACATACCCTGTGTACCTTTGTGTTCTTTTTGCCTAATGTGTGTGATATGGAGCTTTTGTCTGAGACAAACACGTAAATAAAGAGCTCCGAAAGACTTTTTTCAGTGTAGAGAGTTCCGACGACTTTTTTCCAGTGAATTTTCCCGCTAGCAGTTAAATACTTTCATAGTTACAGTAAATGGTTACATCGCAAGATGTAAATAAGTCACTTTTAACTGACGTTAGTGATTACTTTATAAAGTTTCACGGTTTACTCACTTTTTGCATCTGCAGGTGGAGTATCTGGGTTTACTGCATACTCCATTCCAGAGGTCGTCGCAGCACGGCTTCTCACTCTCTTTGTCACACCACGCAGCAACAGGAGGAAAAGTGCTTTTCTGCGAATGCGGCAGAAAACTGAAAGCAAAACCGACATATTTACAGCTGCAGGGGGAAAAACAAAAGTATACAGAAGAGTACGTTTCACTGGAGTTTTACTTCTAGCAAAGTCTAAAAACGTACTTAATATTGCAGCTAAATAAAAGGCTCAGAATAGGTTTAAAAATACTTATGAGTCTGTAGACTCTATACTGTAGAGTCTATCTAATATTTTAAAGAACTTGTACAGCGCGTAATTAATCTCCAGGTGTTTCCTAAAGGAAGTTAAAACAAAAAAGAGTCCACTAGTTGATTACATTAGATATTTTACCAGCCGTCTTGGCCAAACAAAAAAAGGACAGAAAAAAAAACAACATCCGTGCTGGAAAATAAACTGTCATTGCAAGAAATAAATCAATTCATATGACTTTAGGTTTTCTAGAAATGTTTGGTTCTTAGTCCCAATTCCCAGGGAGGGAAAATGCCTGTTTAGACCCCCCCCCCCTGCGGAAACCCATCTCTACAAATCTACAGAGTTCATTGGTGAAAAAAATTATAATTGCAGTAGACAGATGCTTAAGAATATGTATTTCGAGTCAGTCGAGCTTGCTCTTCGTCGTCTTCTAAAATCTTGGTTTTAACATGTATGCGTCAAACAAAGTCTCATCCCAAAGCTTGTCAGGTCAGAATCAACAACATCTCAAAAGAATTCTGACACAAAAGAGAAGGTGCACACACTATCAGGTTTACTACGGCAAAGATGTAAAGGACGTGATCTGCACCAGCAGTGGTGGGTTTAGGGTTGGGGGGGCCGAAGCAAGACTAAAAAGGGGGCCCTCTGATGACGTCATCGTACTCAGCCAACCGTGATAGTCACTTTTGATTTGCCTAAGATACGGCCACGCAAGGGTATTCCTGAAACTACGGCATAACTGAAATAGCAGAAGGAGAAAATGCAAAAGGGTGTTCATGATACACAACTTTGAAAACACTGAAAATTGGGAAGACAAGCCTGGCAACGCATAAAAGTTAGGTAATAGCAAATTGGCATCGCCCCTACTTCTTTAGTTTCGCGCTCCATTTCTCTGCATTCACCATCAATAAACTACAAAGTTTACCCCTTTGAAAGTTTCACACCTTCCCCCTTTGAAAAAATGCTTGGCAGTGGGTTTCCTGAATTTGTTCACATTCATGTCTTGTGGGAATCCATGAAACTACAAAAAACAACCAAGAAGATTTAAAACACTAAATCTGTTTTAAATTTCATCCTTTTAACTGCATGAACATAGCATACAAAAGCATCCAATTAGAGACTTGTTTTGGAAAGCTTTGAGGCTGGATGAGTCAAAGCTGCCCTCATCTTGCATTGACACTGGATGTTTGAAAAATGTGCAAAAGTAGGAAATAATTCATCATGTACCTTATCGAAAACATTTCTACTAAAGCAAGTAGCCTACACAATTGTATAAATCTGTGCTAAGAAAAACGGTTCAAGTTACAATGGCTAAGAGCTGGCAAAAGATAGTAAAAATCACCTACCAAGCCTGCCTTAAACCAACCATTTACTAGTCAAGCTTCAAATAAGCTGTGACTTCAAGCATAGGCTAAATCAAACCACCTAAAATATCTGTAGAAAAAATGAGCATTCATAATACTCAAACCTTGCCATTTCTGCTACGTGATAAGAAGCATGAATATAGCCTTGCTTATTAACAGTCTTTGCAGCGCAAAACCAATAATACAAAATTACTTTGTGAACTAAGAAGAAAATTTCCTATAAATTAAAAGATGTAGTGTGGTCCCTGCTATAACAATTGCATGTTGTCTTATTTTCTGATGGAAATGTTCACTAAGATACAATTTTCATAAAATTATCAATATAGCAAATACTTCAATATCTAAAAGTCATTATTTGGCACAAAATATTATGATTTGGTATAAAACGTTATTATTTGGTACAAGTAGGCCTATTTGCTCTTATTTGATAGGGTCTTTTCAGAACTTTGTGGAAGAAATTTTAACTGATATTCTACTATTTTTTAGGTATAGAAGTTGGTTTGAAGCTTTTCTTTATTTGCTCATTGAAGATGGTGGTGGGTCGCTTTGAAAGGACAGTATTTACACATTACAGTTGCTGTTCGAGGCCCCTTTGACAGCATAGTAGCCTACGTGCACATTGCAATTGCTGTTTGGGTCCCCTTTGAAAGCATATTACTTACACATTACAGTTGCTGTTGGCGGCCACTCTGAAAGAAAGGTACTTACACATTAAAGCTGCTGCTGAGGGTCCCCTTGAAAGCAAGGTAGTTGCACGTTACAGTTGCTGTTGGGGGCCCCTTTGAAAGCAAGGTACTTACATATTACAATTGCTGTTGGAGGCTCTTTGCAAGCAGAATACTTACACATTTCAGTGGCTGTTGGGGGCCCCTTTGAAAGCAGATTACCTTCAAATTGCATTTGCTGCTGGGGCCACTTTGAAAGCAAAGTACCTACACATTACAGTTTCTTTTAGG
>Ga0210059_1005508_pt1 | contig 20373 bp, 12 predicted proteins | sample Ectturendosymbi2_FD_188042 | JGI IMG/M metagenome (GOLD analysis project Ga0210059, IMG submission 188042) | Ecteinascidia turbinata endosymbiont from Florida, USA - Sample 2 (SPAdes) (version 2) | ecosystem: Host-associated > Tunicates > Ascidians > Unclassified | place: Key West, Florida...
CGACGGCCCTGATCAGAAATAACCGACAAAATAAAGACAATTGTTTTGGATAAAGTGAACTATCGCGGAACACAATCTTAAACATGCGTAGTGGACGAAAGGTCTGCAAAACGTGGTGAGATGGTTTCTGGTGCAGACAATAACTCAGATTCCCACCAAAACCTTACTTTTTGACCCATTTACAATGTTCCTTGAAATTTGCATGCAAATTCATTCCATAGTATTTGCATTAAGTCTACAAATTAACAAGCAAAATATGCGAAGACAACCTCCTTTGCAAAGGTAATAATATTTTTGTAACTTATCAAATTCAAGGTGGGGGTTCAACCCCAGCACCCTTTGCGTACGCCCAGGCGATGGAGTTGAATTTCTAGCCCCCTACAAGCATGCCCTTCCAAATCGGGGCTATGGAGGGCGGCTGATACGGCTCTGAATACACGCTTAATCAACAGCATGGTGCGTATACCTGTTGTAGAAATTTTCCCACCTCTTGCCAGCCTACTCGTTCATGACTTTCCTTGCTTCCTCTCGTTTTTGCCACATGACAAGTGATCTTAGTAAGTAACCGAGAGATCTGCTGTCCAACATCGTGGCCGCAGTCTTAGACCAGCAGCAAGGGAGATAATCGTTGCATTGCGTTTGGAACTGGTAGAAACTGTTCTTTTTATTTCTGTGGCAGCGATATAGCGTCAATTGAAGGGAATTTAGATTGTGAATGGCCTGCGACCGTCCTCGAGGACTACATCTCTTTGCCGGGAAGGACCTTAGTCTGCTTTAACGGTGACACTGGCCACTCGGAGGTAATTTCGTGCGGGATACGCCGCTTTTGTCCGACATCTTGTCTCAGAATCCGCTGGTGTATTAGCCGCTGCAAAACATGTTTTTTCTTTTATTATTTTTTATATGTTTTATTGCAGATATAATCTGCCGGGAGAAAAATCAAGGCAGTTTTACTGCTTGCGGTTTCGTCTAATTTAACTTTTCCCGCTTTTATCAACATACGTTGCTTTCCTATTCACAACATATGCGTAACAACTGGGCAATAGCCAGCCTTTAGGAGCGCTTTATCCAAGGGGTTGAGGTTGGTTATATGTTTTTGCCGTATGCTCTATTTAAAAAATAATCAAAGATTTTACCATTTCGAAAAGCTTCACTTCATTGTACAACATCTTAGTTTTTCATCACTGCGATTTTATCAGCTAGAAGCACATAAAGAACTCCATGACACCCTACGTAGCTAGTTCAGTTAAATTTAATGTAGGATGTCTGAGATCGTTATTTCTGGAATTACGGGGTCAATCACATCACGGGAATATTAGTAACAGTGCTAATGGGCAAGAAAATAAACTCAATGAATTCACCCAAGAAATATACTCGCGTCGGGACTGAGGTTGTAGGTTTTCGCAGAGATCCCTACTACTTGAGTGGCCAACCGAGTTGTTGCAGGAGCACAGGTCGGTCTCCCAACTAAGCGACCTGTCGTCTTGAAGTTGCCAAGCCGAAGCAAGGCGAAATAGAAGGCCTAGGAAAACCTCGATAAATCAGTGAATAATTTTTGAATGAAAATGTTTTAGTGGTTTTCTTCACTTCTGGACGAAGGATTTTATTTTGTTTATAACGACGACCTAACGAACGGTATTTGCGTGCCATATCCTGCTCGTGCTCGGCAGTATTATTAAGTCAAGTACAAATTATAATTTATAATTTGAAGTGTCGAGAATTATAGTTTATACTACAATTTATATTTTATTATAATTTATAAATTATTATAATAGAGTTTATATTATAATAATTTATAAATTATATTATAATTTATATTTTATATACCGGACGTCTGGCCTAGTGGTCAGAGCGCTCGCTTCATGTTCGGTAGGTCGTAGTTCGGCGTAGGGTTGTATCAAGACCTTAAAAATGGGAATTTGCTGCGGTCTGGCCAAGCGCTCGGCATAATGACTGTAGCAGGGAAACTCTCCAATCCGAATGCAATCTTCGTCGGAGTCGGGTCGTGTTGCTTCTTGACTTCCCATCGGAACAACTTCGTCGAAGACCAAGTGCGTGCGGTCGAGAACTGGGCGATCTCTTCAACACCCGACACAAATATCTGTCCCGGCCATCGTCAAAGGCACTCGAAGGACGATTGTTCTGCTGTTACTGTGTGTGGAGTTGCTTGTACTCGCAATTGCGTTGTGTAAGAACTTTCCGCAGATGTTCTCGTGACTTCGCTGTTCAGCTCGTCGCGAACGCGACGACATGGGCCATGTATATTTTATTAAATTATATTTTATATTTAAGTATGAATTATAATTTACATTTTTTAAGAATAAAATTTTGAAGTGTCGAGTAAGAATTATGATATATATATTATAATTTTAAATGCAAATCGAGTAAGACTTAATATTTTAACTGTGCAAAGAAGATCCACGCACGGCGCTGTCATCGACTTCCTACAATTGCAATATTTACTACGGAAGTATCTGCATGGAAAATGGCCCCGAATATGCGGAGATGGGTGCCGAGAGACTTCACGTTAAACTCTAAAAGTAATACAAAGCGAAAAAAAGTAACTTTGTTTCATGAGTATCATCCAGGAAAATATTTGTAATTTTTCAGTCTCTGTGAAAATCATTACATTTTTAATCGCTCTTTGTGCAACCTTTAAAAATATTGCACTTTACATTGAGTAAGAATTACATTAGAAAGTTGCCGTATTCATTTCTTACGAAATTCATAAACATTTCAATTCTGTTCTGAGAACGTAATGCAGGATTGCAACCATATTGGTTGGAAGGTGAAACAAAAACAAAGGAAAGCAGTGTCAATCAAACCCCCATTCTCGACGCACAAATGGCCTTGCTATGAGAAAATATTTTTTCTTTCATTTGCCCCGCATAACTGTAGATTTTCTCATTCGTCTTTCACGTGTAATACCAATCAAACTAATTAATAAGTAAGAATTTTATGAATAGGCAGCCGCAGCCTTAGCTATTTTTGTAAATCTGTGCAGAAGATTTTCAGCAGTTGCGCTCTCAGTTAGTTTGGATATTCAGAATGAATTCTTAGAAACATTTGTGACTGTTACGTTGATTTTACAAGTCTTTCATTGATTTTTACATTGGTATTAACTTCTGGCAGTCAAGGGAGATAAGCATCGGAAAGCCTTCAAATCCCACACATTTTTGAGCGTTATCTGATAGTTCTGCGGTCTCCACACCAAGGCACGGCCAATCCATGACAGCGAAGCAATCTCGCCGCCTGAACAATACCTTTGCGATAGGGCGAATGCCGTGATCAACGCTATATCAGGTTTGACTCTTTTCTGAGCTGCTTTTGTTTTTTAACAAAGAACATTCCTTGTTGTCTAGTCTAGACATTGCTCACTAACAAACCAAACATTCATCGACCTTTGTGTTTTCAGCAACCTAGAGAATAGGGCTTTAATTCCACAAGGTTATGGAATTTGATTCACACCACAAGGTTTTGTCACCAGAAGTGGCAGGTTGAAGTGCTCTGCAAAGTTTGTACTGAGATAAAATGCACCAGAGAAAGCATGGTATGAAACATAGGCAAGAATAGCCCTTGAGTTGATTTTTGAAGTGCTCCATTGCTGACATTTAGTTCAATGTACCTGGCTGATTAGTTAGAGCTGTAATACAGTTTATGCATGGACTAATACGAACGTACTAATAGATACGTACAATGGTACATCTGATTGATACACCAAATGTTGTGCTGTTTTTGTTAATCATCAGTCTATTATCAGCACTTAATTTTTTTCAGACTTTAAACGTTTGACCTAAGTCACAATTTGACGTAAGACCTCAATCATATAATCTGTAACCATATTTCGTGTAAAAATACTGTAATTGGAACATTGTTAGTTTTATAAAAGAAAAATTATGCCTTGTTTATAGATTATCAATTCTCATCATGTCCGCTCAACAGAAACAAATATTCAAATATTTAATGTTTCTTCTAACAGTTGTTTTTGGTGTCAATAAATTTTCCAAGCATTACTCTTATTTACACATCTGCACTCACCGTCTGTTCTGCACAATTGGAATTAACAATCAAAATTTACGTTCAGGTCAAGAGAGGTGAAACGTCCTGAACATAAATTTTGATTGTTAATTCCAATTATGCAGAACAAACGTTTTAATCAAAACTTGTTAACTTTCATCAACTGGAAATCAACTTGTATGGCAAAAATCGCATTGGGAGGATAGGTTGAGAGCTGATGGCGTTGCAAAGGCTGTGGCATTAAAATTACTGAAATATCTTACGCTTTGAAAATTATGGATTCCATGCACTGTTTGGAAATGTCCCTTCTATTAAAATATTCTTCTTCCTGCCTGGTAGTACACATGTATTTCATTTTAAGCAATGGTGCAAGAGGCGGTGATTCAACAGCACTCCCAAAAATTTGATTTGGTGAAAATCAGGGCAAAATCCCATAAAATCAGGCCAAATCCCTGAGAAACTTCTAAAACGTCCTGAAAATCTGAGCAATAACTGGCACCCAACATGCTTTGATTTGAAAATAATGGCGCTCGAATTGTCACGAAAAGCTTTTTATTTTTCTTTTGGAGGTCACTTTTTTGAAGTATTTTTCGGGCAAATTTGGGAGAATCCGGGCAAAATTCCTTCGCACGCCCAAAAGTTTGTCTGCTCCTACACTTACGATTTTAAGTGAAAACAAACGAGGTTAAATGAGTTTTACTTTTGCTCTTTCTGATGCTGTGCTTGTGAAAATAGCATATAAGGTAAAACAGTCATATTTAAATTAAGTCATATCACTGAAGAAATCACTCTGTATCAGCTCGATACAACCTGGATTGCAAGTAGTTTTAAATTCCTTTAGAAGTTTTCTGAACAACTCTTTGCAGTAAAAATTCGTTTAGGGCAAGTGTTGCCTAATTTCTTTCGTGTGATATTTCTCACAACTAAAAAATCCAAAGACATTTAAACATATTCATCAACCGGCATTTATCTTTTGCTGATGCGGGCACAGCAGCTTGCATTTGCGGATTACGTCCACGAGTGAGCTATTCCCAGCCAGCCAGATAACTTTTCAACTATTTCTTAAATCTTCGATGTCTTTTGCCGCGTTTACTGTTATTTTGTCAGACAGGAATCATTGTCCAAAAATCAGAGATGCGTTTCGAGTATTTGACGTAAAGCAGATTCGACCCGTGTTTTGGTATGAATCGAAACGAATCGATTGTGACAGATATTATGCATTGCAGTTTGAGCATCTTTCGACAAGAATGCCGCTATTTCAATCAAACCGGAATGTTGAAGGCGCAATGCTGGTTTCAGGCTGCAATGTTGCTTCACGTAATGTGCGTATCGATAGTTGACGGGAAAAAAACTTCGTTGGTCATAATCGGCCGTAACATTAAATCAATAGCATATTTTATCATGCGAAACTTGGTGCTCCACATTCAGACCATCATTTTTGGTTTCTTTTTTCATTCCTTTGCCTCAAGTTAAAGTTCGCTTAAGATCTGCGTGTATTACATTAATCTGTCTAAAAAAATACTGGTCCGAAGGTGAAGTATTGGAAAGCAGTGCATTTCAAATGACACGTGGTGACCAACGGATATTATTGTAAAACTATGCGTCAGTGCCGCTACCATGCTTACATTGTTGATTATTTATCGTAATAACTTTTTGCAGCTTTCGTCTACTTTTGACAGTTGGCTTTTTTTACCGCGCACCCCGAAACCAGGATGTCGAACTTGAACAAAAATTCGGTTACAGTTCAGATAAGGTGCTTTTTGGTGTTACGAAAATAGACGTTCGCTGCCAAGGGGTTTGAACGTTTTTCCGTCATGTTTGTTTGTTAGTATGCGAACCGTGGGGTTTCTTGGGCCTGCCCCAGTGCAGAACACACGGGGTTGACCATTATCATCGTCACCAACATGCAATAGCGGATCGAGGCTAAGTTTTCAACTCTTTTAAGAAAGCCAAACGTGAGTTTCTTGCTGGAAGCCATACTATTTTTTCAAACAAACGGCTTGTAAACACTTGTCATATGTGTTAATCAAATGTGTGCACGGTAAAAAGAATGAACGAGAGAGGTATCGACTATATGCTTTGCGCTCTTTGTATGGTTTGCTTGGGAAGAGCTGTCAAAATTTTATTAAAGCAGGTAATTCTTGCTGTGTGCCACGATTTCCATTGATTGCTAGTTGCTACAAAATTGTTGACAACAAAACTTCCATTGATTGCTGGTTACTACAAAGTTGTTCATTCACGTTGTTAAGAAGTCGGAGTCGGAAATGCTGGAAAGGTCGGAGTCGGTGTTGGAGTCGGACATTTTACCTCCGAGTCCGCATTCCTGGTGTAGCCAGTAGGATTAGCCTCGCCAATCTTTGCTGGGAAATTCTGGACGCATGGCCAAAACAAGGTAGCTGAGATCGCTCGATTCGGAGATGAGACTCGACATTCAGTGCTTTACGAATTTAACAGCGGTGCACTTTGTTGCGAAGTTTCACACCGTGAACTCCTCGAAAAAATCCCATCTCTGCCGCTTGCACTTGAGATAGTCTCCATTCAGTCATTACCTAAGATTCATGACCATAGGTGAGGACCGGAACAAAGACCGATTTAAAAATGGAAAGCTTTGCGATGTTTGAAAGCTCCCGTTTTGTCACCACAGAGCCATAAAGCTCACGCAGAACTGAATTTGCTTTACCAATCCGTGTATCAATCTCCTTGTTTCGTCTTCAGTTACTCGTGAATACCACCCCGAGGTACTTTGAACTTCTCCGCTTGCTACAGTGCTTTACCACTTATTTGCAGCATATACACTACATTGGGTTTCTGTGGGGACATAAAGCCTCCATTTTTTTTGTACTGTTTATTTTCATTCGCGGTTGGTCACACGCAGCTGAAAACTGATCAAGTGTATGTTGAAGGCCCTGTTCAGAAGATGTAAGCAGTACCAAATAGTCTGCAATGAGCAAACGGTTAATCCTGCAGCTTCCAACAGTGACACCCTCGTCGACTCGGCTGTGACTGTCTATCTAATCTATATAGACTATGAAGAGGATCGGCGACAGCGCAAACCCCTGTTGGAGTCCAACACCGCGTACGGTTGTGATTTAACTCTGCCGACACAGACACAAACTTCTGAGCAGGAATACAGTGACTTGACGGCCAGTAACAGGCTGCCGTTAACACCGTACTTCTGCAACACTCCCCAAAGCGTTTCCCGAGGAACCCGGTCTTATATGTTCTCGACGTCAACAAAACATGTGTAGAAACCTTCAGCATATTACCAATATTTCTCTAAAATTTACCAGAGAGCGAAAATTTGGTCTGTAGTGCTACGGCCGTAACGTAAACCGCATTGGGTATCATCCAGCTTTGATGCAATTATTATGCGGCATCTTTTTTCAAGGCACTCGGCATATATTAGTCCAGGGAGGATAGGGAGAATGATGCCCAGGTAGTTAGTACATTCACTCATGTCTCCATTCTTCTGTATGGAGATGATCACTCGAGTTTGCCAATCTATCGTTGTCCTCCCAGAACACCAAGCCATTTGTCACTCACGAATCAGCCAATGAACTTCTTCTCGATCCAAGGCTTTGAGCATCTCAGGTCGGATTTCATCGCAACCTGCAGCCTTCACAGCCTTCAGTGTTTTGACAACTAGGAAGACTTCGGTTGCAGTGATGGAATTTTCCTCCCCCAAATGTACCTGGTGCTTATCAGGTGATGTGATTTTGGCCAGGACTAAGGATTCTTTGAAATACTCTCTTCATCTGCCAAGGATGTCTGCCTCGTTGCTGAGTAAGGCAGCATTTTGGTATTTGATGGATCCAGCAGTATGGAATCTTTTGCCACGAAGACGCCGGATGGTTTGTCATAAAACTTTGTTGCAGGGTTGCAGAGTCGGTGTGGAAGGAGTCGGAGGTTTTTGGGTGGAGTCGGATTCCTAACAACACTAGCAATCGGTTTCGGGGTCGCATTTTTTGTCCGACTCCGACAGTCCAATTGAATCATTTTTTACGTCATACTCCTTTTTTGGGAATTCCTGCTGGAATGGTAAAATTTTTTGAAAATTTTATTGAAATAGCGAATTCTTGCTGTGTACCACCATTTCCATTGATTGCTTGTTGTTACAAAATTGCTAACAGCCAAACTTAATTCACATTATGTTAAGGAGTCGGAAATATTGGAAAGGCTGGAGTCGGTGTCGGAAATTTTGGAAAGGCCGCAGTCGGTGTCGGAGTCGGACATTTTGGAAACGTCGAAGTGCGACAATTTGCCTCCGATTCCGCAAACCCTGCTTTGCTGCCTTGAAGTGATTTGAATCCTGTTTATGTCCAAATTCTCCCAAGATTGCATTTTGGACTTTGTTACCGGGAGATCTGCGGACTTCGGGCTTCAGAGCGTCGCCAATGCATAGAATATGCAGATTTGTTCTGAAGCCATGCCTTGTAGGCTGCTTTCTTTGCTCGAATAGCGTCGTTCACCTCTCGGTTCCACCACGTGGTTACTTTTTTGCTATGCTAACGATGTTCAGGGAATATCATTTGGCCTCCTCGACCAGTTCGTGTTATTTTTTCTGTGAGTGAAGTGATGCTCAAATTTCCAAAGTTTCCTAATACTAGCTTATGGCTGGATTGCCTTCTTCGCGTGGCTTTCAAGTCTCCCAGAGTAGAAGCACTTTGGGTTGTTCCCATTCGTCTCCTCAGATGCATAGTGGGCGCAACTTGTGGCATCCAGTTGTGGATAGGTGGTAAGGGAGTCTTTCGCAAATTTGTCGGACGGGCCCTTCTCGAGGGGTTTGAATATATTTGCACATTTCATCGTAGTACCTGCCGGTCTCTCCATTTACACAGGAACTTTTGCGATATCAGGGTGTACCACGGGAAGGCGTTACTGTGGGCACATTTGTGTAGGAGAAGATTTGCACTGAGTCTACCGCAAGCGAATTCATGCGGCAATCACTTATACTTGAAAAGGAGAGGCTATGTATTGCGGTATCACTTTTCTTTATGGAACAATGTGAACGATACTTTTGGTCCCTTTTCAGCCACATACACCCATTAAACTGTCTAGTGATTAAATATCAGTGATGTCTACACACCGTTCAAGCAAATGACATGTAAACCTTCTTAGGCAATAAGAAGAGGAATATTTCATAACCTTTACCCCTGTCTGGGTGTTTTTTCAATGATTATTTTTCCAAAACCATATCTTTGTAACAATATTCCTATACTATTTCCTAAACATTTCCGATAACAGTGAATATGCACAAAACATGAGGTATGGTATGCGCGTAAGTGATTAATTTCTTTTTGAAATTTCGTTGCAGCATATGGTTTCTAGTGCGTAGATGATAATATCCATACCAAACCATGAAAATTATCGTTTCAAAATACTCGTTGCTTTTTCCGAAGATGTTTGCAAAGTCAGATCAATTTCTTCATTCTCTTAGATTACAGTATGCGTTTGCGCATAGAAGTCAAACTCTTCACAGAAAAATGGGTTGCTTTCCAGCGAAACCGCAACCGAAGGAAACGTACAAGTTGACAATTTCGGTGAGAGGTATATGTGAACAAGTCGCATTTTAAAAATTTGCTTCCTGTGGAAAAAATGAAAGCTTCAACTCCATATTTCCCCCCAGTACTAGCTTTTAACAAACCTGCATCACACTTCGAAACTTACAGTGGTGGACATGAACGTTCTGATTTTTGAAATGAAGATTGAAGAGTGACCCCAATAAGAAACGTTTTATTTATTTCAAAGGTCTTTATGTTAGCGCCCAGTTCAAAATTTCCAGCGGCTTATACGAAATATTGCAAATCATTAAGTCCGTCTACCGACGGTCAACAGATGGCGCGTGAGCCGTAGGGGTTAACATCAAGTGTGTTGTACTTCATGAGATTCTGCAGTGGAACGCAACATTGACAAAAACATACCTATCACAGACCGACAAGTTTGTGAAAAACAGAATTGTAAAAACAAGGTTAATATACGTTGCTCTAAGAAGATTGTTATTGACACCAATCAGACCTTAACCCAAACAAATTCGCTATATTATGCCATGAAACATCCCATTGCAATAAAATTTATAACTTTTTTGGAGCATTTGCAACAGATCGACATTATGGCATTGAACCCATAAGATTTTTAAAGAAAAAGCATGTGCAGAAATGCAAACGCGCCTGAAAATCAATGTTTTCTACAACTGAATCCAACAAAAACTCAAATGTCTTAGCTTAGAAAGTGCAAAAATTATTTGCTTTCTGCTGTGTTTGTTTCAAAATTAAATTTGGTTCATTTCACGAAAAATATCTCATTATCTGGAGTTGTTCCGCATACGTCCTAAAGTCGAAGCTGTACAATCTCTTCCAACCGTAAACTTGGTATATGCGTACCTGGTTCCATCTGACTTTACTCAGCTCGTTCACATAATTACAGCATGGTTGAAATCAATTTATCAACCACCGATGCTTATCAGTTCATTGATCATTTTTATGAAGTGCAATCCGCGTTTGTAACTCCATTTCGGACTAGCCTACCTTAACTTGTATCAATTCCATTCAAGTAATTCATCGCAGATATTTTTATTAATTTTAACGTTTAAGTTCTTAAAAGTTGAACTAGAAACCATTGTTTAGGCAACTAGAAACCATCTTTAATGTTTCAGTTCCAATGATTGCACGCAACTGCTTACATTGTATTTCACTTAGACGAGCAATCGCTTCCTTGGAGCCGGAACAAATCAGTTCGTGCAGGTGAAGGTCACGGGAGCAACCGAGAATGAAACTAAATGGAATACGTTGAACAAATGGTTTGTTAACGACTTTGAGTCAGGAGAGACACAAACGTACACAGTCCAACAACATGGATCCGAAATAGGAGCTCCGGTCATTGTGCATTTCCGTGAGTCGCTGTTTAGGATCTTTGTTGATGTCAACGCAGTGCTAAATGCTTGACGACCTGAGAAACAGAGGCATTCGCGACACAGTGGTTGCGATTTAAACTGGATATATTGTTCGCAATCATTGAATAAGTACAATCTGCGTGAGTTCGTCGAGAATATCAAGAAACAAAGTATGATGCTTGAGTTACGTTAGAAACAAACACAAAAGCAATGGCTTTTCCAACATAACAATCGTATTCTTTGATCGAGGGCGGCTTACTCGATAAGATAAAATTTTTCAAATATTGATGACAGACCTGCATAGTGTTTGCATGAAATATGGTTGTATTAAAAACATAATGTACAGTAGGTGTGGGTTACCTACTGTACATAACGTACAGTACGTTATCTTAAGGGTTATGGTCCGCCTACCCTCTCCAGCGCGCCCTCCCCTCTTAGAGAGGGAAGGGGCAAGGCCGAAAATAGGTGGGAAATTTTGTACGTTCTTTATATATTTGTTATTGCGTCCGAAATTGCGTGGTGGGAAAAAGATAACGTGAGGCAGCCTCGCGAAAGCTTTTTGGGCTCGGAGCGTGCGTCGCACGCCCCAGGCGCCAGTAATTTACAAAGTTGCGTACATTCTCTGAGCCTGGAGCATGCACCGCAATTTCCAGGCGCAGGTGATTACAGCAATAAATAAACGGTGAAAAACAAATTCGTAATCATCAGAACAAACAAACAAAAATGAGCGGTAAAGTAAATATTGAAAAAACAAATTTGTAAGCTTTGAGTAGATATGAGCAATAATATAAATGGTGGAAGAGACAAAACAAAATCGTAAACATTGGGCAAATATGCGCGTCTCTACGAGCCGTAGATACGGCTCACTGGAGTGATTCACAGGTTTTCACCCATGCTGTGCAATATAATTTTTCAAAGTTTTTTTTGAGTGTTTGAGAATATATCCTACTTCTAAGTTTTAGTGAGGTTTTTAAGGATTTTATGAGATAGTTCGAAATGTCTGGGATCTCCTGTGTTGTCGTTTTGTTTCTCGTTTTCCAAATTGTCTGTGATAATATAGAGTTTAAAAACGGTATGAGGTCTTTGTCACAGTGAGTCGGTGGGTGTGACATGTGAAATTGATGTCGAAATGTCTCATGAAAGAGGGTGGTTTGGTTTGGTGTGTGGTTATTCTGTAATATAGTTCTGTAGTGTATTTTAATAGTGGTTGGATTTGAGAGCACTTTGTAAAGAGGTGTATGCCATTTTCTAACCCTTCTTTGCAGAAGTAACAAAGAGGGAGCGAGTCTCGTTTGTCTGGTTGTGCTTTAACGCGAACTGGTAATACACCTGATCCGTTTTTCCCGAAATGGCAGCATTCAAAGATCCCCTCACCCTTGACATAGGCTATCTTTCAAGTTTGGGATCTTCATTTGTGATAGAAATTCAAGCCCATGCTAGAAGAATAGGGCTAGAATGAATTTGCTAATTTAAAACAAGACGAAAATTAGGCAGGTTTACTACTGTAGTAACCTATACATGTGTCACACTAAAGCCATGACTACACTAGTTGAGTACGGAACCAAGTGTTTGTATGAGGATACTAATTTTTACTCTGTCCTGATCGTTCGGTCTGCATCTTCATTAAAACTGAAATGTTCTCATTTTCGGAAATGTTGCGAAGAGAACTTTTATCTGCGTGTCAGGCGTATGCAGAATCACATGGAAATATTTCCAACTGCAGCAAAACTGTTTGTATGACGTTTAAGGCTAAGAGTGCAAAAAGCACAGTCACCCAATTACTGACACATGGGTGGTAAAAATCTAAAATCTGTTAACCACTACAAATATATGGGAGCTGTACTGAATACTGAGCTCTCAGATGACAAAGACATTCAGAGACAACTGCGATAAAAATATTGTGCAGCAAACAAGCTGCGAGCCTCTTTTTCTCGAGGTTCAAATGCAGTTAAAAATGTACTTTTTCGTTCCTTTTGTACGCCCATGTATGCATCACAATTATGGTGGAATTTCAGAAAGTCATGCATGCAAAGATTGGGTGTGGCCTATAATTTTGGATGCAGAGCTCTATACATCCTGCCCTGGAGAGCGAGTTTTAATAGTGATGACTCATCAGGTTCAATGTAACATTTGAGGCATTAAAGATGCAGAAGGTCTAATAACGAAATGGTTGCCTGCTTTGACGCAGTCAGATTGTTTATATTCGTCCATATTCGTTGAACACTACAACCGCATTTTACGTTGTGTCTGAGTGCTCGGATATTACAGTGTTTGTTCGTTTGAGGGTGTGCATGTCACAATGCATTCGTACTTTACCTGGGTTTGACCAGTTCAGGAATTAGTGTCCCACTCTGCAGTAATGTTGTACCAAGTGAACAAATAGTGTTAAGAATGCGTATGTAAACCTGAGGCTCGGCCTCCAACGCCGTTACAAAACGTTCTGTTAAGTAAGTTTCTGTAGCCTGGTGTAAAGCGAAATTTCTGACCTATTATTTTTTGCCAGTTATTTTGCTTCCCAGAGTAAAGGAATAAAGTTTGGCGATTACTTTTTTGATGTGTGTTGTGTAAAGTAAAACTTTTTGGTTAGATGTCAGATACTCACAACAAGCTACAGTACGGGAATAAGTAAAACCAGTGAAAAATATTGGACTTCATCTTAGACTTTAATTATTTTTCTTTTTCTAACTGTAACATAAACCCTAACCCAACACACTTACCTAAACACCAGGCCCTAAGCCCTAATCATCAGTTTTCTCGGCGTATTTGATATATAGAATGTTGCTCTGTGCATGCGTATATGGCGTGAAGTAAAAAATTTCGAAAGTCAGAAATTTCTCTTGACACCGGTAATTCAGCCTCCAACACTGATGTAAAATGTTCTGTTTTGTCTGTTTTTATTAACCAGCGTTGTGTAGAATGTGTGTTTTTGTGCTGTGGACTTCGTGTTTGCGGGCAAAAATACATTATTATTATATGTGACCGTTTGCGAAAAAGTTGTACCACGGTTGAATAAGCACGATGACGTCATCGAATAAAGAAATTTCATGAAAATTCCTCCCTCCGAAATGAAGAGCTGGTTGCGCCCCTGCTTGTCATCCTATCAGGTCCGGTGCTAGGTGTTTGTCCCTTCCTCCCCCGAGCTTGGACGTTGGGGCCCCAAGTATACAATACATTGCATTTAACACATAGTATTTATGTAAACAAAAAACATCGATTTATTTTAAGAAATGCTTATACTGTAAAAGCATTTTCTACAGCATCAACACAACGTTTAAAGCAGACAGACTTTAGCAATTGCTATGCTTCCACCTAGGAAAATGACATTTTCAAGGTTTTCAAAAATGCAAATATTTTTGTCAACTCAGTTATATCTAATATTTTAGCAGTTCCACTTTCAGTAGATGTCATTGCCACTTTTAGTAGCCTTTCATCAGTCATATTTGATCTGTGAAACGTTTTGATTAGCCTTAACTTGCTGAAGCTCTGTTCAGCAGTATTGCGTACAGCATTGATCGGAAAACTTTCGTTAGAATGGTCCCAAGCCCCCATTGCATTGGCGTCCGCAGAAATTTTTCCAAGGGGGGACAACGTCGACATTTTGCTTATACTTTTCAGGTTGCTGACGATGCAATGCAAACGGACGTTCACAAAGCGCTTTGCCCATTCTATGCAAAAGAAATTGCTCCGTTTTACGGCAGTAGTCACAAAAAATGCACTGCGCTTGCAGCAATAGCCTGATATATTGCGTTAAATTACAAAATAGAATATACGCACATTTTTCAAGCAGGGTACTTTTTAAAAAAGAAGCAAATTGCCGTGGTCTTTATCAAAACCACAATTATGTCTTTATTTTACCTAGAAAGATTCGCCAGCATCACTTAGAAAAAAGAGCTTCAAACGTCTAAGATCTCGTCCAAAGCAATCAAACACCCTTTCAATAAATCCTTTCTTGTCTTTACTGACTTTTTCACGGTGAACGCTCATCCACATCATCCGGACAAAAGTTCAGTCTCACACTTACAATGGATTTTTCAAACTTATCATGCTTCTTTTTACACAGTAGGCTATAAAATACGTGGCTATTCGCTACCAGAACTCACTGTCTCCCTGCATAACCTGCATTCAATACTCGCATGTGGCAAAACGCCTCTACCGTAACTTGAAGTGAACACGTGAAGATTCGTTGCCGTGGTATCGTTATGCAATAAATCCAACAGTAGGCTAGAACAAAAGTTGCGCAACTTGCTTCTGCAGGCAAGCAAAGCAGCGAACATGAGTGAACTGCAAACTCATCACTGCACAACACCAGGACAGTGAATCTGGTTCTTGTGCACTGTGGATGTCATACCGGCAAATAAACTGTCAATGCAAGAATTAAATAAGTTTAATCGGAATTAGGCTCCTGAGTTCAGGTTTGCTAGAAATGATTGGTCCTTAGACTCAATGTCCAAAAGGGGGGCCGAAAATGACCGTTTTGCCCCCTTATTGGGGACGCCCATGCCCTTCCAGTCGTAATTAAAGGCGGGTGTTTTTTTTAAGGCCTCATTTTAAACTTATGTTATATTTAGTTATCTGTAATATAGCAATTGTATGTTAATGTAATAAGTCCTATAATGACAATTTCAATGCCGTGTTAACATCAAACAATCGATGTTCTACATATTTGTTACAGTAGCCTATGTTTGATCCCACGCAACCGGCGCAGCAAACACGGCCCACAACAACAAGTGTTACGTGGCCCAATAAAAAGTGTTGAACGGCCCACCATTGCGCCGAGGTCAGTGTCATTCTTTAAATAACTGGATTTATCATCGGTGTAAAGTTTCGAGTTTTCATCGGACAACACCGATGCAAGATACGCTGAGTGTTACAGGCGTGGGATACGAATACGATTTTATATGATTGTATACGGGTTATTCTATTCTTGTGCAGTGAAAGGATATAACACAGGTCTACAACAGTGGTGTGAATGACGGGGTTCAAGGGTGCGAACCTCCCCCCTAACGAGATAAATGCAAAAACAGGGCCCCATTTTGCTTTTATTTCGGTATTCAGTACTTGTTTGGCTTTCAGTAAGTTGTTGTTTTTTTGCTTTCTTCGGATGTTTTTGGACTGTTATTTTCCGGTGATTTCTGGTTTTAGTATATAGAAATCTATATCCGGATACACTTTTATTTCTAAACTTTTTTCGGAATGTTGGCGAGGGGCCTCTACGGTGGCCAGTGGGTCTCTTTCAGCTACGTTTCCCACCCTGGTTAAAACCTCTAGCTGCGCAACTGGTCTACAACTTAATTTTCCTGAGTAATTTTTACTAGCCTATACTAAAAATGCTTACAATCAATGTGGATTCAACAAACGTCACCTCCACAACTGCCAGCTCACCAAGGCAAATGCTGACAACGAAGCTGTTCACAATGCATTTCTCAATGGTTGGATTTAAGAAGTTATGGGTCATGTGAAGATAAATTTATTTGACGTATTAGATAAATATGAATATTGAAAGGGGAAATGTGTGAAATACGTTCTTGGTGATTTCAGTTCTGGTGTCTCTATATGCTGTAACAAAGGTACTCAGTCAGATTTGGGGCCCCCTTTTTGTCCGCCCCCCTGACCGGGGGGTACGGGGGGCCCTTCCTCTGGATCTGCATCCTATTCTACAGTAAATTTGAAATCATTCAGTCAGCTGCAAAGCGAAGAGTCAGCAAAAAACTTAACGAAAGTAGAAAGATGCTTTTAATTTTATAAGTGATGAGGCCATTCACACTGCCATTTACTTACAGATAACTTGCAATCGGTTTTCTCGATTAAGCGCATGTGACTAAACATGAAACTAAATTAAATTTTTTCCTAGTCGATTGGATTTTGTTATTTAAACACCAATGGATTTAAAGAAAGACTTCAACCGCTTAGTTCCCAAACTTTTTTGAGCATGACCCAAATCTAAGTTTGGTGAACACCTCGTGACCTAAGCCTCAAACAACGTATGATAAAAATACTCATTGTGTGGTTGATTTTGACAGCAAGTTGCTAAATTCGTTTTTAATGTCAGCAATCTGCTCTTTTCTCAAATATCTACGCTACAGACAGACAAGCAGTGGTAACGTTGAAAATCTACAACTCCGGTTTAGATCGCCTCTGCGCGACCCATATTTTGACCCTTCTCCACCCTTCTTTGGATTTTGATCCATACTTTGGGAACCACTGGGCTAGATCAACTGACCAACCTTTGAGTAAAGCTGCGGCGACAAGTAGGCCTATTTCTTACCTTTTTGGAGAGCCGTGGTAAAAATCGATTGTGGCTTCGTTTTCGCAAATACACAACCGTTTTCGCACTTTGCGTAGACTGTGTGGGTCAAATACACGCAGGTTTGTTTAGACGACATGTATAACTTTCCCCAATTAAAAAAATTGTCTTTGCAATATTTGTGAATTATATTGTTAATTCTGAAAAGAAAAGATTGGTAATGTCTAATCATTTAGGGGTAGCAGGCTTAGTGCAAGTAGCGTACAAAAATGCTACCGCAGTGGCATTTCATAGCGTCGAATGACATAAAATTCAAACATTTTTCACCGGTTGAGGGACTCTAGCGTTTGCATTTATGAGTTGCATACGTCCAGTCGCTCAAGAATTGGACAAGATCCACGTCTTAGTCTACATGCGCGCAAGTTTTGTAGACCTACTTCGAGAGTTGGTGTCTTTAGTTTAGAGCAAAGTCGCTACTCGGCTTCGATCGAACGTGTGTTGGTGTACGTCGGAAGCGTGTAAATATAAAAAGTGCAATCACAGTGACAGCCATGATGACTCCTTGCTCAACTGCAATATTGGCTGGAAAAAGCCTACTGCAGATCTTGCACTGAAAACATCAAGATTTTCACAAAACGCTTTCGCAAGAAAGTTTTACGAGAAAATGGTGGCTTTCATTCAAAGTAGAAACTTGGAAATTTACTAAAAAAAGACTTTCTATTTGCCGGATTAAATCGGAACAGAATTATTCAGAAAAAGAAGTTCCAGAAAAGGCACATTTTATGGATGATGCTTTGAAAACAAGGGACACTATATATTTGAATGTTGAGACTTAGTTGTTGTTTTCCCCCTTATCAAAATATGTAGCTGCGCGCCTGTACAGACAGTTAGGTAACGTACAATAGGTGTGAGTGGACTGAAAGCTTGAACAATGCGATAAAAAGTTTATTCTATCTAAGTTACTATTTAGTTTTATGTCCGTTGGAGTACACTTAACGAAAATTTCAGTGGATTAAGTGCATTGCATCCAAAATTGGTGCATTGAGCAATAAATCGTTGCGGCATAGTTCTTGATATAGAACCCTATCATTGATCTCATACGTTAACGTAAAGTAACATTTTTACATGAAAAACAAGAAATACACAACCCAAGTTCAAACACATACACAAGGTCTTTCTGCGGATTTTATCGGAACTCAGAGTGAGCTGTGATTAATGCTGAAGTGCAAACAATGCCCAGTAATTTCTTTGGTTACCTGTTAATGAAAACACAAAAACGAACGTTTTCAGATGTACATACCGAAAGTTATCTGCAGAAAAAAGTGAACAAAATGACACTGCTTCCCTGATAAAGCCAGACCATGACAGTAATGAGTAGACTAATATTTATAAGAAAATGAATCCACTCGCTAATAATGTCAATCCTGATGCGTATGAATACTTTTTGACAAAACTTCATGTCTTTTTCTGCAGTAAAAATATGATTTAAAGTGATATCATTCCATGAAGTGGCATCGGAAAGATTTTGTTCAGGGGGTGTCAATAGTGGATTTATCCAGGGATAGCTAAAACATTTTTTCCAAGGAGGGGCCAAAAGTCGTGAACTTTCATTTTGCCCGCTCGAAACTAAGAAAACAACCTTTTTTGCTAGACATTTGATAGGAATATGTCAAATCTCAAAATCTAGGGGGCATTGGCTCAGCTATCCCCCTTGCGATACCCATGATCCCATGTTTAAATGTAAACCATTATCCGCAGAATAAAAACTTTGTATGTTTTTCGCAGGCTTGTTTGTGTGGAACCCACTGGTCAAGTGGTTATGGAAACCACAGTGGATGTGTGCCATGGTTAATGTGGAATACAATGGAATAGCTTATCCTTGTCCAGTGTTCGACTGGATAACAGAAAAAGAAGCCTCATTTGCTGTTGGAAAAGGTACGTTTGATAGCACTTTATTCTGAAATAATGTTTGAAAGTCATATCTTTCTTCCTGTTCTGACGATATTTCAGAATGTATGAAGTGACAATTTTTACGTTGCGGTTTTTAATCCAGGAAGGCGAAATCAATGGCTCATCAACACTTACTTACGAAAACGATAAACTGCTCAAAAGCGTACATAAACATTGTACAAATGTATCTTTCTTATAATGAATACAGATATGTTTATTGCCTACTCCTGCATTTGACTTGCTTTAGAAAATGTTGGCTTTCTTCATAGGAGTGACGAAAGATAAAAAATTTATTTCTTACTCACGAGTGATGGAAAACGGCTAGAGGTTGGCACAGCAACGGCAATTTCAACGTCTATGAATGTGATGCTTTACTTTTATCTTTGGATGTCTACTAAACGAAAAGCTTTCAAATACCTTAACGTAGTGATACAAACAAAAAAATGCACAAGTTTATAGATATTGTATTCGCCACTGTAGCGTATTATTCAAATAACGTGCAATATTTTGATAGATAGAAGAAGAAAATTATAACAAGAATACTCTTACGAGCAGGGTTCTCTGTTACAGTCAAAAAAGCAAACTCACTGACCACATAAATTTTGTACATTGCAATTTCATAATAGATTTTCAGTTAGTCACGCTGAGGGTTTTTGATATGCTCACGTACCGTTCCTCATCTCCTGTATTTCTGATCCTCTCTTTGCAGCAAAACTACCCCAGAAAGTCTCTTTGCAATGTGTGAAAACTATGAGAGCGAATGTTATAAACAATGCTCATGAATCGTACGAATGGAACCCAAAACCAACATCTGAAAGCGAGCTTGGATGGGGAATTAATCGCTATTTGAATGTTACTTCGGCAAAACCGTTTCCACAACTTTTTAAAGTTACATCAGATCAGGCGGGGAGTTTTATTAATGTAGGTCTACATGCTGCCATAAATGCTGGGCTGGACATATTTGAAGGTAAGCTTTTACTTGTGAAAAGTACTTTGAGCAATTTATTGAACACAACCAAAATTTGAAAAAAATGTTTTGCATAAGAGCATCATCATAAGCGTACGGGAAGGCATTTTACCGGGGGGGCGGAAAAAATTTGCCCTGAAAATAACAATTTTCCCTAAAAATAAGCAGTTTGCCCTGAAAATAACGTTTTAGTTTAATCCGAATGGGGCCTGAACCTTACGTAAATCTGTTCTGTAGAGTTGAATTCGTTTATAACGGCTTCGTCTCTAACGTCAATTCGCCCATAACGTTACATTTTGTTTGGTC
>Ga0210059_1005510_pt1 | contig 20369 bp, 12 predicted proteins | sample Ectturendosymbi2_FD_188042 | JGI IMG/M metagenome (GOLD analysis project Ga0210059, IMG submission 188042) | Ecteinascidia turbinata endosymbiont from Florida, USA - Sample 2 (SPAdes) (version 2) | ecosystem: Host-associated > Tunicates > Ascidians > Unclassified | place: Key West, Florida...
AGATAGTGCACATAACAAATCCTCATGCATATCTTCCTGATAAAGATATCGTTCATAAACAAGTAGTATTGCGTTGTTGTCGACATCTGTAGATTCGTCAACCTGGAGTGCGTACCACGGTGGTGTATTAATCCTCTCCAACAATTGTGCTTCAATGTCTTCGGCTATTTCCTCAATGCGCCTAGTCACAGTGCTTGCCGACAAAGTCAAATGTTCTATCTTTTTAACATCAGCCTCTCCTAGAAGATCATGGCAAATGTCTTTAGCGGAGGGCAAGATTAATTCTTCACTGATGGTGAATGGCTTTTTAGCCTTAGCAATACGGTTAGCCACCAAATATGACGCTCTCAGCGCATTCTCATTTATTGATGTAGTGGCCCCCAGAAATTGTTCCTGTCCTTCGTGTTTCCGTTTTTTTCTTTCAAAATACTCCAGGGGCTTGTCTTTTGATCTAGCATGCTTGCTGTTCAAGTGGTGGAGCAGTTTTGACGGTTTCATTGACCCATTTGAGAGTCGGTCACCGCAAAGTATGCAGAGCGGTGTTGGTGCGTGGGTATCACCTGTCGTGATAAATCCATATTTCAAGTAGGGCTTATGGTATTGTCTGTTAAAACTTTTCTGTTTCTTTGATGTTGAAGGCTCTTCTGTCTCTTCAACGGGCCTTTTCCCATTCACAAGGAAGGTTTTTAACGATGTCTGTTTGGTACTCATTTTTGCTAAATTTAAACACTCAAGTAACTGCCTGTTATAAAGATTTGATTGGAATCTTCCTTATATACGCGAAAAACACAAGGGAGAAATGCATGCAATGATGCAACAAAGAAATGATCAAACAGGTCTAAAGGTTGTTAGTGTCCTAATCCAGCTTCCCCAAACGGAAAATTTAGTATCGGATCATGGTTATATTATACTTTCCCAACCTTGCAACAAGCAAGGACTGCCGATGTTAAGCCACTACTTAACCTTGGAGTAAACTTGGGAAAATCGAATATTTTCACCACCAGATCATGCATAATTTTCTGTTTTGACCCATCATTGGCAATCGAGGAGCATTGCTGATTTCCAGTAGTGAAACCAGTTTCTATCGTGACTGCAACCTGGCTATCGAGGAAACTGCAACGATTTGCCCTAGTTACATCTAGTCCCTGTATTTGCTTCAATGTAATATACACAGCTTGTAGTCTCATCACTGGATGATGTTTATTAGTGACGCAGAAAAGAACACTGCCAAGGATCGGAACATTGCAAAAAAGCAGGAAAACACAGTATATTGCCACGCACAAATGACCTAAATCGCTTTGTGCGTGAAACACCGTATACTGTAACATTACACAGCAGCAAGACATCTTTCACAAAGTTCACATTACTTTAGTAAAGGCAGTGGCTATAGATCTGTCAGTGGATTTACATTTTTTTAATACCTATTCATCCACTGTTTTTAAAGTGATAGTAACACATGACGAATGTGCAGTAGACTGCACTACACTTGTCGGTAGAAATGTATTGAACCTAAATCCTAAACATTAGCGTTAACCTAAATTCCTAAATTGGCCCTGAACACAAGTTCAAGTTCAGAAACATTTGAAGAAAGTAAAGAAAAAGCAGTTCAACGAAAATTTAAAGTGCAACCACTGCTACTACAACGAAAGGTGCCATGGTGAGAGCAGAAGCAATAATCATCACTCTCACAGTAGACATACATAGAATAGATGTGTCTGCTCGACTACTGCACTACGATGGTGCTGCTAGAGTGACACAATTAGCGTTTTATTCAAACTGTGACACCCCTGGTGGACATTTAGACAAAACAGCTATAATGCCTGTTTTTCAAAAAAGCTATGGCTAAATATACAAAATGTTTTAACTATGGTGATTTGTATAAATGATAGGGGACTCAAAATGTTGGGAAGGCAGTTTTTTTTGGCAAGAAAATCTCGTTTTTCTGAAAAAGCAAGTTTTGATCCTGAAATGGCATTTCTGCCATATACTTACAATTGCGTGTTACAACTCTTGTCTTTCTCTATCTTAATATAACTTACAGCTTTACAATAAACACGATTCTGTGCATGAATTCTTTAAACCTGACCCATATGTGTTAAAATTTTGAAACTAACTTTCCAATGCTAGAATTCTCTTGCATTTTTGCTCCAAATATAGGAACAAGAAATGAAATCCATCACCTGCATTAACTTGATGACCAATCACATGCTGAAAACCCTCTGGTGGTCGTTAAAGGGTTAAGTCAGCAATAGAGCTCCCTCACTGAGTTCATTCTACTACTACTAGGTTGCACTATCATTATATAGGGATAAGAGAATTACTATAATTCGCTTGTGGTGACTATCACAGTGACTTGTTACTCATGGGCACCATCTAGCGGTGACCATTTATTGACATGTGGCGCCATCTTCTGGCCGCCAGAGATCCACTGACATTTGACATTTCATAGTTGTTACGTGACATTCCAACCTCAATTTACGCCCTCAAAACGCTGCGCCCGGGGACAGATGTCTCCATTTCCCCCCTGGTTACGCCACTGTTTCCAAGACAGAATCAATAGTTTGCTTCAAGTTATGCATGCAACCAAATATCCTGAATTTGAAGCAAGCTACAAAAACTGTCATGCTGACAAGTACTTCAAAACGAAAACCGTAGTTGCACATGCAGCGAAATGTTTACCCCAGTGCCATGTTTTTCCAAGCATTCAATTCAGTCATACGCAGCTTTACCGGTGGCAGTAGCCAATGCTTCTGTTTCGAAGCCCCAACTGCCTTAAGTTTGTCACTGATGCTGAGTTTTTACCGAACTAACGTGGAACCTATCGATCAGGTCAAAAGCAACCTGAGCTAAATTTCTCCTAGTGCTGCTAGCTTACCTCAAACAAATCATCCAACACCAGCGAAAAACAGTGAGAAGGGCAGTTACTATCAACGTGTGCTGACGGAAGAGCTGTTGTGAACTTTTTCGTTTGACCACCACTCACGCCAAAGTAGCGAATAGCGGTACCGGTAAAATGGTGATAGCTCGCTACCGCATCCGCTATTTTTTTCAAAAAAGAGCGGCGCTATTGCTAACGCTACTGGAAAATTAGCTCGCTACAGTAGCTCGCTATTTTAGTAACTCGCTACTGCCCGGCTCTGTATAAAGGGAGTGAAATTTGGCTCTTATAATCAATGGAAATCGTGGTGCACAGCAAGAAACCTCTGTTTCGACAACAGTTTTAAAGGAAATTGTACCATTTCAATCGGAATTCCCAATTTAGGAATGTGATGTAAAAAATGATCCAACTGAGCAACCGGAGTAGGACAGAAAAATCCGACTCCGACTCTCAGTGTTGTTAGGAATCGACTCCGAATCCGAATCCAACCAAAAAACTCCTACTTATGACCCCGACTCAGAATTCGCAACCCTGGCTGATACCCGCATCCGTTAGTCATCATCTTCGTCTTGTTGTGGTCATAATCTTGTGGAAATGATGACGTCACAATCATATGGCATTGCTACAATTGGCTAGGGCCTATAGATTAGCTACTGACCAGAGGAAGTGCGTGTGCGATATCAATTCTGTGTGAAGCACAAACATTGAACAAAGCAACGCTGTGCAGTGTGATCATTTTAGCAGGGCAGTTGCTTTGTGCGCTAACGAACTGAAATTTGGAAGGCACTAAATCGACAGGAGAATCTAGACAAACAACTGATCTTTTTAGTAATTGTAATTGTAAACAGTTGATTTTACTTTAGGTCCTAGTCGTACAAAAAAGGGTTGTCACTTGTGAAGTTTCGCTGCTTTTTTTTATAATTAATACTGGACTCGAGTGACTACCTCGGACATGATGATTTTTTGTAGAACCCGCAAGAAAAATAAAACGTTACTAATGGATGTGGATACACTATACAGTAACAGAGTACTTCTAAATCACATGATAAGAAGAATAGCAATAAAAATGAGCGCAAAACTAAGAAAGCAAGTGGCGGGTGAAGGGTAATGCACTGCAGGGTAGATGCGTACCCCTCAAATTTCTCCAAATCAACATTTATACTCACGAAATCCGTGAAAAATAATTGAAAGCTACCGTATCTGAAACTTGTTCGCTAAAAATAAAAATTAATGGCAACTATCAATGCACAATGAATGTGTGCAAAATATTTATGGATTTTGATAGACACTAGACACTGTCAGCTTGCTGAGGTACAAATAAGAAATAGCAATGCACACATTTACCAAATTAAAATAGTTAATAGTTGCAGTGTGAAATGCCATAAAGAAAACAAGGAACCAATCAAAAGACAAACAATGGGAAAGAATCAGACACAAAATTCACATAATAACAGTATGCAGGAGTAACATGGTGACAAAAACTATTCACAGAAACAATGTAAGGGGCGGAGAATAATACACAAAATAAAAAAGTATATTAAACAATTGTTTTATAGTACATATACAATGTACATCAACGTAACATACTCACAGATGATGATGGTGGGCAAGCAATTGGTGAAGAGTTGAGGCATGTACAGATCAGATGAGCAATAGGAGCATGCACACATAGGTGAAGGTAGCGAACAACAATGAATATGGGTCGCGAGGCAGAGAGCAATGCACTTAGAAACAACATTACATTACAGAAACAAGTAGCAAGGGCACAAAACCATGTTTACATATCGAAATCATCATGAAGAAATAACAATTTACACACGGACCATAATGGGTTTAATTCCATAGATGAGTTATGTCCAACCAGACACATGGTGTCATCAAATGATGTTCAACAAGAGACAAGAAGGGCATGGACAGATTACAGTATTATTAACAGCTAACATTAATCAAATAACTAAGTGTTGGGTACATGAAAAACATGTATGTTTAGTAATTGAGAGAAGTAGTATTTAGTTTCAAAAAAGGTATAGTTTCACAATGTCATGGCTTACGTGATCTAGTCACTTATTGTTTCACAAATATAACTGCTGCCATGTGATTAACACCGTACTTTGGCTTCACATGATTGTGGGCCTAGCTAGGAATTAAACGTGAGGTCTTGGAGGTATGATTCATTTGCCTAGAAATCCTCGTGCGGGCGTGCACCGCACTCACGCAATTATGGCCGAGAATATGGCACTCCTGCTAATTTTTCACTTTTTGATTGAGCAGTAGCAAGTACCAAGATATCATACTGAAAATATTGAAACTTTTTCGGATAAATATGGAATAGAAGATATAAAAATCACGGGTTTTGATGTCATATTTTGTGACATCATGGATTTCGCACTCCAGTAGAAATTTCAAACTTGGCACCTTTGCTAGTATATTAAACAGTGTTGCTGCCTGCCACTTGCCATTCATGATCTTTATCAGAACCACAGTGTTTGACTCTCAGCCAGTGCCGCTCTTGGTGGCCTTGGATGGTTATTTCAGTGAAGCGTTTTAGTATATTCTAACCTCAAGAAATTGACCCCTGGAAACCGAAATCGCCCGACAAATCTGATAAGTCACAAAATCACCCCCGCTACACAAAATCACCCCTCTTGAAGACCACTGCTGTCAATCCAAGTGGCCTGGTAATGAAAGTGCTAACTTTTCATTGCCAAATGAGAATGGAATTCTTTTGATACTTCTTGTAAGGTTTTATTGATGCCTCAAGCAATTCTACCTTCGTTGATTTCATTAATACTTTCTTTACTGACCTATGTATGTTTATGTGTTTAGTATTAATGGAATAATACAGATTACATACCAATGCAGATCTGGCATCTGTTGCTTGCATGCTCTATTCTTTTCCTCTTGAAATTTTGGACATTAAAACTTTGGCTGCTAGTCTACAAATATATTGTACTTAGAAATCGGGGAAAACCAGGGATTTTTTGTTTGACTTACCGACCACATAGTTCCTCAGTTGATTGTGCTAGAGAGCTGTTCAAACCCTTAAAAGACTCGGCAAGTCTTCGAGTCTGCAATAAAAAAAATGTTTTTTTGGTTTTGAGTTTTGGGTTTTTTGTGAGTGATGTCATAAGTAAGGTAGGTAAGTAGGTTTTTGGCCATTTTTGGCTGTTGGTACCCGACCTGTGCCCAACCGCTAGACGGAAGCATTTTGCTCAAGTTTTCAATAGAAACTAAGATAGAATCTTGAGTCTTTTGAGACCTTGATTAACTTTCTAGCATTTCTGATTCATAAAAGTTATGGCCTAAAATGAACAAATAATTAATTATCTAATTAAGGGGTAAATTACTAATTTTGTTGTTTATAGGCCATAACGTTTTGAATCTGAAACCCCAGCAAGTCATCCAAAGTATCAAAAGACTTGGATTTTAGCCTAGTTTTCAATAAAAACTTGAGCAAAATATTACCATTTAGCAGTTTGGGGCTAGCATCAGATAAAGTGGTCCAAAAAGGCCTAAAACAACTCCACTTGAGATGTCACTTCAAAAAACTTTTGTTCATTGCAGACACAAAAACTTGCCGAATCTTTTAAGGGTTTGAACAGCTCTCTAGCGCAATCGTCAGCGGAGATATTCCTGTGCAAACTGCTGGATTTTAGCCTTAGCCTACTAGAACGGAAGGTGTTAAACCTAAACCTTAGACCTAAACCTAAACTTTGAAACCTTAAACCTAAAGTCCAAATCTAAACCTAAACTGCAATGCTACAACCAAAACGAATGTCGCCAAGGTGGGAATCAAACTGAAAACCATCGGCACAACAGACCTTAAACGTATCCACTGCACTATGATGTTGATGCCATTTGAGTGACAAACTCAGCATTCTATTCAAACCGCATCATGCCAGGCAGATCCGTAGTCACTACCTGTATGAAAACTATGAAGAGAAATAGTGGATTTAGCTTAAACAATGAAGCCCTTGTTTAAGCTTCAACTATAAGGTGTTGTATCAAATTGGCATAAACAATTTTTAACTCAAAAAATATGTGGTATCATGTTCTGTTTTTTTGGGGGGAACCACCTTACATATAAAAAGTGTTAATTTGAAAAAGTGTGTAATGCTAAAACTTTTATTTAAAGAAACGTAGTTAATTGTTTTACATCAGCCTATTTAATGCTTCCCATTGATCTTTTTATTTGAAACATGAACTTTTGAAAGCTGTTTTGTGGATGACTGTTTTTTTCTTTGTTGCATTAAACCACTTATTAAGAAAAGATTTTGCTTAATTTTCTAAAAAATTCAATTATGTTAGTGCATAGGTCACAGATGCATCAATCTCTACCTCTTTACTATTAATAATTTTGGAATAATTGCAAACATTCAATAATAAAGCATAGACAACTGGCATAACTGCTTTGATTGAAATGCATCAGTGGTAGACTTACTTCATGGTATATTTGACAGTTTTAGATTGGTTTTGTTGTGGGGTTGTGCTTTAACTAGCTCAAATTTAATCTGCAAAAATGTTTGGAAAAAAGAAAACTGTTGAGCAGCAAATGCGTGACCAAGACAGACAGCTACGTAGAGCCAATCGGGAAATAGGCAGAGACCGTGGAAAATTGGAACAGGAAGAAAAAAAGTTGGAAATGGAAATAAAAAAGGCTGCTCGAAGTGGAAACAAACAAGCCTGTGCCATCTTAGCAAAACAGCTTGTTAACTTGAGAAAGCAAAAAACAAGAACTTATGCAGCAAGCTCTACAATCACATCAGTGGGTGCACAAACTAAAGCAATGCACTCAAATATGAAAATGGCAAAAGCAATGGGAACAACTGCTAAAACCATGGGTCAAATGAACAAGCAAATGGACCCACAGAAGATGTCACAAACTCTGAAACAGTTTCAAATGGAAAATGCTAAAATGGAAATGAGTGAAGAAATGATAAATGACACTTTGGATGATGTGTTAAATGAATCTGGTGATGAAGAAGAACAAGATTCCATTATTAATCAGGTACTTGGAGAAATTGGAATCAGTGTATCTGGTAAACTCAACAATGTTGCTGTTCCAAATAGTGAACTGGGTGGTGAGCGTGAAACAGAAGACTTTGGTGACATTGAGGCAAAACTCAATGCATTGCGAACCCCTGCTGACTAGAGTTTCATGGCTGTTGTTTTCATGATATGCACTTGTAGTTTGTTTAAAACATGTTTCATACAATATTTTGTCTGTTGCCTGTTTTGTTTTCCACAATTATTTTGCAGATCTTCTCATGTTCTTGTAAAACTGAATGTGCTTGTTTTACGAAAATGTAAAGACACTTAGTTTTTACTTCTGGCTTTACAAAAATAAGTAATGAAAGATCAGAACAAATGATAATTATGCTGTGATGTTAACACCTTTGATGCTGGTGTACAATATATTCGTACTTTGAAATCCCATGTTGAGTAGAAATTAAGTCTATTTTCACACCACTTTGATACTCCATAACTTGCTAGCTGATTGAGCAAGAGAGCTGTTAAACCCTCAAAAGATACAGCAAGTCTTCTAGTTTGCATTTTAAAAAATGGAAAGTTTTGGATTATGTTTTTTTGTGGGTGATGTAAGTGGGGTAGATTTAGACATTTTTGGCTGTAGTCATTAGACCCTGGGCCCCAACCGCAAGATTCAATTTTTTGGTTCCAGTTTTTAATGGAAACCAGGCTATAATCTGACTCTTTAGAGCCCTTGATTAGCTTTCTAGCATTTCTGGTTCAAAAGTTATGGTAAAAAACACAAAATTTGGGTAAAATATCTCTTTACCCAAACTTGGGAGTTTTTATCCAAACTTTGTTTTTTTGGCCATAACTTCTGAACCAGATATACTAGAAATCCAATCAAGGGCTCTAAAGACTCAGAATATAGTCTAGTTTCTAATAAAGACTTGAGCCAAAAATTGGCTCTTATGGTTGGGGCCCAAGGCCTGATGACCTCGGCCGAAAATGTTCAAACTTACCCCACTTATGATGCCACCCACAAAAATCCCAAAATCTAAAACTTTCCAATTTTTTTAAATGCAAACCAGAAGATTTACTGCATCTTTTGAGGATTTGAACAGCTGTCTTGCTCAATCACCTGGTGAGTTACGAGGTGCAAAGTGGTGCAAAAATAATTGCTCACACAGGATTAAAAGGTAAAATTCACCCAGTGCCGAAGATGTTAAGATAAAGGTTGTGCTTTGCTACCTTTTTATTTTCCTGTTCAAGTTTTTTGATTGTGGCTGGTTTGCAGTATACCTGGATAATGATGATTGTGCATTGCGGTCTGCACTATGAGTGCAGTGGTGTATGTTGCATGCTGTGAAAAAAACAAAAGTGGACACTGTTTGGCAAGCAGTGACGGAAATTGCTGTTTTGTTGATGACCAGTGTCATGAAGTGACAGACGTGGAATTTCACCACACTTTAGACCATGTATCTGCAACACAGGACATGTGCACCCAGTGCAGCACCACAGGTTAAATGGCACATGAGTGACTATGTTCAGATACAAAGTAATGTCTCTATTTGTCGTAAACCACTATAATTTGAGTTTATGTCCTATTGTTTAAATCAGTAAGTTTCTTCACATGCTCAACTAACTGCTATCAGAAACTAGTAACTTGTTTGGAAAACAAGTCACTAGTAACAAGCACACTGCAATGTTTCCTTCTGATCTGACCTGATTTTGTTTGACAACACGGATATTCAATTGCAGTACAAGCAATTATTGGAAGGTGGTATGGCATGGGACTGAAAAAACTTCAGCATGCATTCCTACTAAAGCTGGACACCATAGCTTTAGACATTCATTCAATGCAGTAATTCTCAAACCAGTGATATGCAATCATGCAGATGCCCAGATGTACTCATAGGCCAATGTTGCACAGCATGTCTAGGAATCATGATTTACTAAAGGGTAACAAGCCTTCACAAGAGAGAGGCAGTGAAATCTGCTCCCAAATTGTATGGTATTACTAGGAAATTGATTTCATGTCATTTATGCATCTTCAATCCTGTAAATTGCAAGCAAAAGCATATGGGTGAAATGATGAAAAACTTTAGCAAAACTTGGAGAAAGCATGCAAACTGTATTTTTAAACACATGCTGTGACCATAATACTGTTATCACTGAAGCCAGAAAGCAAAGTAATGCCAATTATAGGGCAGCTGACTTCAAGCAACTGCTGTGAATGATTCACACAAGCATTGTTCAGTGCATGTGTCCTGCCTAGCTAAGAAAAGCTGGCAAACACTATTGGCTGCAAGTTATAAAGTCGGTTTCTCTTTTTATGTGTTTCTCTTGCTCAACCAACTAGTTTAAGCTTTTCTCTTGCTTCAGCAAATTTCCAACATTTTTCAAAGGTGAGTTAGCAGGGGATTTCTTTTCTGTGTAGCTGGGAATCAAAAGCTCTAGGTTTGCTGTTGAATTTTTGAGAAATCTGCCTTCTGCACTATGCTTTCATAACTTATCGATGATTCTTACTAGAGATCGACCGATATGGCTTTTTTGGGGCCGATACTGACATATCGGCCATTCATGGACCGATAACCGATACTTCCAAAGTTTTTAAATCTTTTTTCTCCTTCATTATCAGAAATATAATGTATTTTATGCCTTGCTTTTTTACAAGGACTTCAAAAATGAGCAGTTATGAGCCAATATATTGGTTTATGAGCAGGTATATATTGGCCAGGCCAATATATTGATCTATCTCTAATTCTGACTGCACATAACATTTCAGCAATAAGTCTCTACAAGGGCAATGCAGCTATATCTGCTCACAAATTGTTTTACAAGGAAATCAATTTAGTGTCATTTACGCATCTTCAGTCCAACAATGTTTTAGTGCAAACAAGTACCTGCAAAAATTTGCCTGCTTGATGTGAACATTGCATGTACTGTTCTCTTTTGTAGACTGCATAGAAAATGTCCTTTGTTATTGATAAGCAAACTAACAAGACACCAGATGTAGTGTTTTTTTTGCAATTTGGTTGCAGTGCTGAAAGGTTCAGTACTATCTTTTAAACAGTCAATGTTACAATAGGTAAACATTGTTGACAGCACCATTTTGTTTCAAGGTCTCATTTGTTGCCAAGAGAAACAAAATGCAACGTGACTTAAGACACGTTTATTTTTCCAGTGCATGGCTAGGTAGATTAGTAGATAAGGCAAATCATATTTGTGCATCCTAGGTAAGAAAATGTAAGTTAAAGAATGAAACATTCTGGTATAAGATTGTTTGAAAATTATCTCAGGTCTTATCCCAGCAGCAAGGTTTTCTGGTGATATCGCTTCGCAATATATTTTGACCACTGCCCACATGCCCTGCTCAATAAAAATGGTCCTGTAACTGCTGTGTATTTATATGCATATTATACTGTATATTTCTTTAGACAAAAATGCTTGAAAGCTGCCAAATTTTGTTGGCAGAATTTGACTATGAAAGTTAACCAATCAGCACTGGTAAATAAACAAGTACAGTACTTAGCATGAGTGTGCATAATTGCAAACTTACTGGTTTAGGTGGATTGAAAGTCTCTTTGGTTTTTTGTTTCTTTGATTTGCCTTTATTCTGAAATCATATTATGAAGATTTACAATGCTTTGAAGGTTTGTTTCTAGAAAAGAAAAATTATCATTGTTTGAGTCTGTAGTATCTGGCATTTCATTAAGTCTAAGAATTCCATGTTAGACAAGTTATTGTGTACAAATTATGATGACTATTGAATATGTTGATGTGATAGTGACACTTTCAGTCTTCGTTTAAACTGAATTGCTTTTGTCAAGAAATTGCTTAAGATTATGTCATGCTGCAATAAATCATTTTGTGGTATTCTGTATATGCTTGTCAACAGAAGTTGTAGTTTGTAATGTTTTTTGGTCTGCACAATGAAATTACTAATTTAGACTGAAATAAACTTTTTGTCTGAAAATAATTTTGTCTGTAAGCATAAAAATTTTGATTGATGCATTGAATAACCACATTTTATGTAGAAAATTATTCTTGGGATTTTGTTTTGTAGTTTTCATTGTGTTGTGTCATTTTCATTATGCTTTCCTTTGAGGAATTTTGGTGTGAAGTCTGAATGGCATCTACTGTGCCATAAGCAGTCTCAATGCATACATCTAATGAACAAGTTCAAACTACAGCCAAGCAATAAGTATGACTTCACCTTTGAAGTATGCACCAGCAGCTTGGGACAAGCTGAATGGTTTATTTGCAGTTTACAAGCCTTCAGGGATTGGAATAAAGTCCTTGGTGGATACTATAAAACAGCAGTTAGCAGCAGGTATGTTATATTTATGTCCAAGGTTGTTTTGATGGCAACATTCTGGTAACCTATGATGTCATTACTTGTATACCAGGTGTATTGTTCAAATGTGTCATATGAAGACTTGCTTTACGTAATGGGCGCCAGTAACTCTTAATTAAGCGCAGTTTATTTGAATTGAAACAAATTTTTTAGTTGCGGTCAGAAGCAAAACTAGGAATGATCGCAGCAAAAATATTGAGATGGAATTTAGAATTTTAAAGTTTGAAGTGTTAGCCTGTGCAGTTAAATTGAATATTATTTTTTGAAGATGTCATTCTCAGTAAGATTTGCCTTGCTTCCCCATACAAACCAGGGTTCTGCTTTAACTGTATCAACACTTCCAGCTACAAGTAGCATGTATTTGTTTTCTACACATCTTATTTGAAACTGTACACCAACACAAAATATCTAAGCACATTTACAACATATACGGGCTGAAATCCTAAAAGGGTTATATAGGTTTGGAATGCTGTTCGACCCCCAGTGATATAATGTATTCTTGACAAGTTTGCTGATCTAAAGTTTAGATATTTGACTAGAAATAAATTTCTTTGGACAGCCTGTGTAAGGGTTGCTGATATCTGAGCTTACTTCCCTATCAGATTTTCTTGAATTACTATTAACAGCAATGAGGCAGTTTTAAACAATTTTTATCTTTTCACCCATCAAAATAAGTATAAAGTTTTTTGTGGCAAATGTGAAGTAGTGATGTGTATATACAGTAAACCTCGGTTAATCTGGATCTTCACCAAAACCAGATAAAACTGGTGGTACGAATGATTTCTTTCGTTTTTCTTTATAAAAATCTTCGGTTTATCCGGATTTTTTAATCTGTATCTTCGCCAATACCAGATAACATCTGCTCTTTTCACATCTCGTAATCTGGATTTTTCAATGAAGTAAGTACACTGACTGGTCTATAGGAAAGATTCGGCAGCTTTCAGATGCAACAGATGCGTGCTAATGATCAACAACTAACATTTAGGATTTTTGCAACAGCAGCAGCAACTGCATGCAACACTTGACTAATCATAGAGATGATTATTGTGTCACACACGAGCATAGCTAATCACGTTGGACATACTGCTGAAGGAACATCACCGCATCAGGGTTTCAGTGTGTTCATTAGTGTTGAGTTTGCATGTGAAGTATAGAGCATTACCCTTGAGCTTGTTGTGCTCGGTAAGATGTTTGGAGGACATTGCCTTCCAAACAGAGTAAAAAGTACATGCATCAGTCCAAAGCCGCAGATTTTTTGCAGCCAAGTAATCTAAAATTATTAACTTAACACTTTGAGAGCCAGCGTACGATATATTCATACTTTGATCTCGGCCGAAAAAACAGCAGTTTTCGGTTGCCTTACCAACGCCCTAGCTCCTCTGTCGATTGCGCTAGAGAGCTGTTGAAGGTCTCAAACGGATCGGCCAGTCTAGTAGATTGGACTCGAAAAAAAATTTTTTGTTAAGGGGTGCGGATTTTTTGTGAGTGACGTCATAAGTAAAGTAATTTTGGGGTCATTTTGGCTCATGTTGCCTGGCCTAGCGCCCAACCGCTAGGCCAAAGTGTTTCGTTGAAGTTTTCATTGGAAACTAGGCTCGAGTCCGAGTCTTTTGAGCCTTTGATCAACTTTCTAGCATTTCTAGTTCAAAAGTTATGATCTAAAATAAACAAATTAATTAATTATCTAATTAGTCTTTTTAATATTATGTCTTATCAGTGGAGTACAGAGTTTAGCCTGTGTTGTGGCTACTAACATCAAATAGTGGTTAAGCTTTCGACCACTGATGATGAGTAGACTGCAAGCAGGAAAGTTAGAGTGCTCTAACTGATGGAGCACTGATTTTCTCCCTTTCACTTTACTCATGCAACAGTAGCTGTATTTTTTTGTAAAGCTTGATCAACACTTTTGGTCTTGAACTGCTGACATTGCCCAGTGTTGCTCCATTTTTTGACTGAAGCTGGATTAAGAATAATCCAAAATATCTCAAAATAAAACATGTATACATAGTTCTCTGAAGACTTTTTTAGTGTTATTGAAGCTGTTAATCAAATCAGATGGTTAATCATTCATACTCTCTTAAAATGTGCAATGAACTTGGAACTATGTAGGTAGAAGCCAATACTGGTATGACCCAGAGTTTGTTCTGTGTCAACTTTCAGTAGTAAAACCAGTGAATTGCAATTCCAAGCTTGCTTGCATTTGCCATGTGTATGTATTGCTTTATAAGCACCAAATGTGAAAAAGTCATAACTTGATGAAAACAACCCTTGGGACTTCACCAGTAAGTCTTCAAGGCTGCCATAAAAAGCTGGTTTGATAAAACTAGCACACAACATTTATCAAGCAAGATTTTTGTACAGAACAGCTGCACAGAAAAAAAGCTTTTTTACACATCAGGCCAAAGATAAACAGTTGCTTGCTAGAACATAGGCAAAGTGTTTCTTGTTTAAGTGGCTCTACTGTTCAGGAAACCACCTCAGAGTATATTAGTGACATCTGAGTTAAACCTGGATTTTAAACAAAATTATTCTTGAACATGAACCATGCAAGTTCCATACAAATTAAAATGTTGGCATTTAATGTGTTAGCCACATCAAGTACCATGTCCATGACACTTCTGTTTTTTAAAATGCATAGGTAGTTTTGTGAAACTAATATATGATTGCTGTAGTTAGACATGTTTTCAACTTCAAGATTTTATTAGTAAAGAGTGCAGAGATTGATAAAATGTCCAATTGTTACAATTCATTCAATAAATTGGTGTCATTTTTATAAAGCTGAGTTGTGTAAGTTTGATGCAGCTTAGCCATCTGTAATTTTGACTATGCATTTGTTGAAGAAGAGCTTGAAACATCAAGCACCTTGAGACATCACACCTAAAATGTTGTTTTTCAAATCACAGAAAATTAAGAGTGAAATAATTTTTGATAGTTGCGCAATTACAATTAATCCAAAAACGTCTTCTGTATCAAACGTATCTCTGTCTTCTGACGTCAAAAACGTCTGCAGTTTTCTTTAGATTCAGATCCTGATTTTTTTATTCAAGACTAATAAAATTTTAATTTATGCAGGATTAAATCAATGCGCCAAAATTTGTAAGATGTATTGGTTAATGCAGTTTTTAGCATCTAAACTTGGTTAAGTTCTGTTTATAGCTGAGAAAAACTTTATTTCAAATACTGTAAACTATAAAGTCACTTACCTTTCATTTGGCTTAATTTTAGTATTGCATACGTTTTCCTTGATTTTATTTGGCCATTCCAGTTTTCTGCCGAGTTGTGATTAATGATATTACATGCATGTGACAACTTCAATCAGTAAATGTCACCTTGATTTTGTAGGAAATGTTGCACAAGCTGATTTTTTCGCTGAGACATTTCAGTCATTTGTCTCACAGTTGTATCATAACTCACTGTAACAGTGATCATTGGCCCATATTTTCAGACTTTCTGACTGAAATGACTTAGTTTTTTTCAGTCATTTCAAAAACATTTTGCTGTGACCAAAAAAAGCCCAGTGCACAGGTATTTCAAAAAATTCCATTTAATGGTTGGAATGTACTTAAGCAAATGAATTTTGAAAAGTAGTATATATCTTGAGTTATACTTGGACTGGAATTCAGACATCAAATTTGGTTTATTTACAAGCCATAGTTTGTCTTTGAAAAATGTGTATTTACCACTTCCACACATTGCAGTAACGTAGCCAGTCCAAAATTTTGGGGAGGCCATTCATTTTAACTTTAAGCAAGCAACAGTGTTTTGTTTGGGACACTGCTTCTCAAAGCAAAAAACAACAAGATATGCTAGAAATTTGAGGGGCCCTTGCCCTCCCTAGCTACCCTACGCCTATGGTACATTGTAGATTTACTAAATGCTTTTCAACCTGGAATGCTTAAATTCTATGTGGCAGATCTCAATTCGATGGAGCAAAGGCCTCAAAAGAGCATGGTGTTATTCAAGCCAAGTTCTACAGCTAATGCAGAGGGCAATGATCTTACTGATGGAAACTTGAATATCAACTTGAAGCCTGTGCTGGAACTAGACTGGTTTGATCACCCGTTAGGCATGTGATTCGACCATAATATTGTGGTTTATTATTATTTTAACTCTAGAATCTAAAAAATCAGTTACCTCTTGTTAAGATTAAAAGGGTGGTCATGAGTCATGACTCACGACAACCACTTTCTAACAAGTTGAAGTGCTATCCCTGTCACAAGAACTTACACCATCTATGCAATGCATTTATTCTGCTAGCAATGTTCATGATATTCTGTAAGTTTAGCTGTAAACAAAACAAAAAAACTATGTTTGACTTGGTCACTTCCTGACTTCTTGCCAACAAAACCTTCGTTTACTGCTGCTTTTGAAAGTCGGACCTTGAAATGCAATGTGTCATAAAATGATATTTTTTTTCACCTAAACGAAATGTTTTCAAACTCAAATTGATACCAGGGTTGCGGAGTCGGAGGTAAAATGTCTGACTCCGGCCTTTCCAAAATTTCCGACTCCGAGTCCTTGACATAATATGAATGAAGTTAGGCTGTCAACAATTTTGTAGCAACTAGCAATCAACGGAAATTGTGGTACACAGCAAGGATTCTTTTTTTCAGTGAAAGGTTCAAAAAAAATTGTGCCATTTCAACAAAAACAAGTTAGGACACTTAGGAGTGCGATGTAAAAAATGATTCACTTAGACTTCCGGAGTCGGATAGAAAACCCGTCACCGACACCTTTTGCTCTTGACTACACCCAAAAACCTCTGACTCATTGCCATTCCGACTCCGCAACCCTGGTTGACACTTGAAGATTACGAGCATATCCTATTTGCTATTGCGATATGTTATAGAGAAACCTGGTGTACAGTTGTAATTGCTCAAAATATAATGTCCGGGCACCTTGTGGACAGCAGTGGTGATCAAATAAACGAATGTTTTGTCAATGCACTCACGTACAATGTTGTAAACGATAAGATTTCGGTACTTGTTGGCTGTTCACCATCGTTCACTTTGCTTTCAAACTCGTTGTGCAATCCCTAACATTTTGTTATTGGTTGGGCTGTAGAAATTAGTCATCTCACCCATGCTATACTGCAAGTTGCTGACAACAAATGGTCGCTATGAGTCCCACTTGCGTAAAGGCCCGTCTACACTGAGTACGAGCCGGGAGTTGCCAGGCGTAATCCTTTGTTTCTTTTATTGAGTCGGGTAATTCTGCGCCGCGCACGGCTCGGCAGGGCAGCTCTTCCTCAGGTGTTCTTGCGCCCTAGTACATATTTAAGCGTTGTTGGTATGTGTGGTCTATTGCGTTTTTCTTTATTGCAGTGCAGGGTCCGAGGCATTCGGTACATGATTTTGTTATTAGCCTTGGTCAAACTTTGGATGGAAAGGCATGTGGCATCCAAGGTATTAACGGTTTTGTCTGTAGTTGTGTATATATATGTAATACGCAGTACATCCTTTTCTTTAAAAAAAAAACTACTTGCAGTAATTGCTGATATGTTTGCCTAGAGTCTGTCGTAGCTCAATGGTACATGTACGCTTCTTAAAGTGGATGTTGGGTGATGAAACCCCGAACATTGAGTGACTGCAATTACGCTCCTAGTAAGAGTGTTAAGCTTAAATGTCCAAACTAGAAGCACAGTTCAGGCTTCGACCTGCCACCAAAAAAACAAGAAGTTCATCACTCCAGAAATGCTGCTCAGTGTGCAAGTGAAATAAATATAGCATTGACCTGTGTTCTGCCAAAGTTGCTTTTCCGGTGCTGTTATTAAATTCGAATGGTAATTCGTCATTCATTAGAACACTTTAAGAGACGTCATCAGGGCCGTAAACATTTTTGTCTCAGTTTTTCTCTGGTTGTGCATAGCCGTACAGGAGAGCATCTATTTGGAAGGGCAAAGAATTTGTCCCAACTTTTGTTTTTACCCAACTTTCCGTTCCATGTATTGGACGTCAGAGACCTATCTTTCCATATTTTGGTTGGAAAATGTCCAAGTGACTTTAACTTGCCTTCAGTGGTTTATCAACTGTCAAGCAGTTTTGCTTGATTTAAAAAATTTCAGTAGTTTTGAACAATTCGTAAAGCATTGACGGACCTCTTAATTTTTATCATTTTTTTCGATTTCCCCAGAATTTTGCCCAGTTTTTCAACATTTTTCTGGTGCCGGAAGAAAGTTACACCTCATGCCGCCCGGCTAAGTTTTTCTGCACTGTTGCTTGCATTGGACTTTGTATCGTTGATATTGAGGTTACGGAGAACTGCTCATTTGCTGAAATTAAGTTTTTGGCTCGTGTTTTTTCGTTTAAGACCTAATGAGGCTAATTTCACATGTTGCCAAATAATATATGCTTCGTGAAAAACTGAGGTAGGCTCTTGTGATTTGATGTTAGTGGATAAACTCAACAATGTTGTTAGAGCATTGTTTATACATTTATTTGTTTCGTTTTTTTTTCATTGTTTGTGATGATGATGCAGATATATGCGTGGTGTTAATTAATATTAGTCATGTGAAAAAAATCAGGTTGAAAAATGAACACCTACACTTTAAAAAATGTAAAATGAATGTTAAATTTCTAGTGGTCGGCGTGGGAATGCTTGGTTCGATGCTTTGTGAAAAAGCTCGCAAGGCCGCTCTACCCCGCACATACAGAGCCAGGGGTTACTTGGGTGTCGGTTCTTTATCTGCCACTGGCGATACCAAGATTACTGACCGCAGCACGTGGGGTCACGTGACCGCAGAAAAACTTCATCGTGTTCTCAATCATGTGCAAGGTGCTCATAGGAATTCGTGCTTGACGTAAGCGCCGCTGTTATAGTTCGGAATGTTACTGAAGTTGCCCATTTGCCAGCAAGAGTTTATTTTGCAGACGGTCTGGTATAGATCTCGCCAGCCAGGCGGCGTACGAATTGGCGGCAAATGGCATTTTGCGACCTTATGGTTCTGCCGGAGCTGTGATCATTGACTTAAAACTGGTCGAATTTGATCGACCTCGTTTCACTATTGGTAAGATGAAAAGACAGTTTTCAAAAACAAATTCATTTTTCAAGGTCAAGTGTTAGTGCCGGTACACGAAAAACAAATCCTGAGCAGCCTGATAATAAAATTAAACGGCCAAAGCAAAAGTATGAGTCATGATGCAGACTTCTCAGTAACCATTGTTGCCATCAACAGTACGATGACTTGTCAATTTTTCTGAAGAAGAAATTCTGTATGAGGTGGATAAATAAATAAAAAAGAAGCATTTAAAACTGCATTACCAAAGAGTAGGCTATCCTTTTGGAGGCAATTTTCAATGCTTTCTCCTTTTAATCAGATTGCAATGATAGATGCAATAAGTCGTTTATTTGCAACGATCCAGCATTTACCTTCAAGGACTTCTATGGTTTGCTGAACTGCAACTTCATAAAATCTTTTAAAATCTCTCTCCATTGAACTTACAAGGCTCTGGTGTCCGTCGTAGTTATGCGTATTAATTTTGCCCAATATTTACTTTAAAAGCAACCTTGAGTATTTGTTGTTTTGTGGTTCTTAACCTTAAAATCGCTTGCCAGTGGAGTTCCACGGCAAGCGCTGTCTCGTTGCATTTTCATTCGTGTGATGATGATCGTTTTCCTTCCAGACGTAACATGCATCAATGAAGCTTGCCAGGACATCAGGCATCTTATTCACGAGATTGGTCTTATTTTGAAAACCACGGCCATCTGCACGAAGTTGCAACGTCAACTGGACGGTCCGCTCAGATACGACGACGACCACACGTTGCTCGTACACCAGGTCAACGCAAACAGTGTTATTCGGTCGATCGAGTATGCGAGGCAGATATTCACCAATGCTGACATGTGGCGCCGTCGTCAGCATTTCACGAAACAGGCCATCGTGCTGCCTGAAGACGAAACGGACCGAGGGCCTGCCTTGACCGAGACCGATTTCCGGGAATCCCGACCGGATGCGAGGACTAGCATTGCTTGGGACCGTCCTGCCGCCGATGACTCCGGTGCTTTAACAAACGAAACGACTGCGGAGTGCGTTTTTCAGGAAACCGCAGCAAAGTCATGAATTTCACACATTTCGTGGACCGACGTTCTCGCAACTGCGTGCTGCCGTAGCTCACTAGTGCGGCACTTTCTTTTCAGTTGCGTTATTCATTCACTGCCACTGTG
>Ga0210059_1005511_pt1 | contig 20367 bp, 12 predicted proteins | sample Ectturendosymbi2_FD_188042 | JGI IMG/M metagenome (GOLD analysis project Ga0210059, IMG submission 188042) | Ecteinascidia turbinata endosymbiont from Florida, USA - Sample 2 (SPAdes) (version 2) | ecosystem: Host-associated > Tunicates > Ascidians > Unclassified | place: Key West, Florida...
TGCAAAATAGGTCTCCAGGGAGAATATCTTCTGCTGATTTGTCCAAGACATTTTTGGGGCAACTATAGCTGCAAACGATCATCCATAGATTCACCTATCATGTCCTGCAACAGAAAAGACATTCGTTAAAAAATGGGTTTTTTATCGAACAAAATATGGGTACGCATCTTTTTGAGTCACCCTGTATAAGCTGCTCTGTGACCCAAGGATCTTCGTACCCCTTGATGTTCAATCTCGTACTCCTTTGGGGTACGAGTACCCCCGGTTGGGAACCCCTGTCTTAAATGATCAAGAGTTGCTCTTGTGCAGTGGCATCATAAAGAAGCTGTGACGTATTAAGGAGCTGCAAACTCATTTTTTACTTTCGTAGCCTCAGCAGTGACAGATTTCTTACAACTAGCAATTTCAATCTTCGAACACCTGCAACTGCATTTTCATTTCGTTTGTGGTCCACCGCACTATGCTGTACAGTAGTTGCTTTGCGATTGGCAATTTCTTCCACAGTTTATAAAGACGGGTACACAGCACCAGCAGAACCCTGCTTTGCAAACCATGCAAACTCTGTCAGTCACTCTTCTCTAAATCTTCTGCCACTCTCATACGTAGTTTTCCAGCCTTAAGGTGCATTGTCTGACTAGAACCACAAACCTAGAGCTTAGTTCAGTTTTTCCAGAACTTCTCACCTCTCTTCCAATCTCGTTTTTCACTAATACCCAATGTGCACGCTTACTCCCATTTTAAGCCAAATCACGAAACTTTTTTTTTATATAGCTTTAACATCACTAGTTTTTTCTGTGGAGACTTTGCTATACAACACAGCAGATGTTTTGGTTTGAAGTCTTTATATACCAAGCACTTTAAAAATATGCCAAAATTTTCAAATTTGGTATATACCAGTTGGCAACACTGTGACGGACCACGTAATAGCATGTTGTGCAAATGGCTTGACTAGCTTCATATGTTTATGATGTAACACAACGATAGTAACCAGGGACGCCGGAACTGCCCCCTACCCTTGGAAAGGGGGGCAACGGGGGCACAAGTGCCCTCACATAACAGCATCATAGGTAATTTCAGGGACGCCGGAGAGCGGCGAAATGACGGGGGGTATTTCCCCTGGCCTTTTGAAAAAGGGACAACAGGGGCGGAGGTGCCTTTTCATAACAGAATCACAAGGAATTTATGTTTTTTCAAGATAATTTCAAACAAATTTATTGCAGCTATTCGTGCACCCATAAAATTCAGGTTTTCTATAATTTCTGCTATTATTTTTGAGGTCAACATTGTTGCTGCCCCAAAACAAGCACAATTGGTAAGGATTTTTGTTTTTTACAAGTTTCCATTGCCCTCAACTCTTTTCCTGCACCCCCTGCCGCTGTCCCACGGGTCGTCAATAAATTTCCAAGGGGAGCGACCCTCACGCGCTCTACAACATGGAAGGTTTGATCAATAAATACATCTGTTTTTACAGCTTATTTGAGTCACCAAGATTCAGGTATGGTGGGTCTTAACAAAACATCATAAGCCTACCTTACTCAGTCGCAAGTCATTGATGGGTATCAATTTTAGGTAGGATATGTTGCATGAAAACGTGAAATTATACTTTGAAGTCATTCACCAGGTTTTTTTCAAGGAAAATGTTAGATACCCGGTGTAAACCTGCAGGGACCCGATTCTCTGATTCTAGGGACCCGAATCGGGTCCTTAAAACACCTCAAAAAAACCTGCATTTACCCAATTGAAGCTCTTTACATCACCCGACAATTATGTAGTGTGTTTGTGGAATAATGTATGAGTTTTTGGGAAGTAATTATTGTATACCCAAATGGTGGCCAACGGGTACCCTTCAGCTAAGTTTGCCACCCGCGGCTCAAAACTCTAGTTACGCCACTGTTTATACATCGTTGTCAGAGAACCTCGCAGTTGTATGAGCTTTTTCAAAAGAACACGTTGACATACGCCTATACTCTCGCTTTAAAAAAATAGGCCCATCATGTATAATCACGGAAGTCGATGAGAATTCCTATTGAATGTAATGCAGGCATAGTGCACAATGAACAACGCATATAACACACTCGAACATGACGCCAAGGCAGAGATTCATTAACTGGGCACGATAACCGGCTTTCGCGAAGGACTGCATCTATCATCCAAAACAAACGCAATAAGAGCTTCTCGCAACTTTCTTTACACTGGTCGTCGATGCTTGGGATGCACATAATCTGAAGCTCTTTCGGCTTGCATAGTAGAGCTCCAAATGTAGCAGTATCGACACGAATACGTGCGCAAATGGCGGTCGGGTCGTTTTTGCAAATGTACGGATAGCAGAACTTCTCAGATATAGTACTACAGTGTGGGCAAAAAAACTCTTTAGCGTCTGCTCTCTCCCAACACTTCAGAAAATCCTATCATCAGCTGCAAAAAGCTGCTATAAAAACAAGTCCAATGAATAATCAATTTCATCATTCTCATCGTTGCTGACAGCTGATTTCGCCAAGAAAGGGCTACTGCGACTGCTAAACAGTTCCGGCGATGAAGTCAAATGACTTTTTCGACGAACTTTCAGCCCTTTGGGAGTGCTGAATAACAAAGGGTGATCTGCAAAAACCGAAGATGAGATTTTATGTCCGTTTCTGCACTCATTCCGAGTGGTTTTCATTTTATTTTCCGGCCAAAGAGAAACACGTTCATTGGCTTCTGTGTTACTGAATTCTAAATGTCTTTTGCTCAATTCAATTTTAGAATCGAGTCGAACACTGTCGTCTTTGGGAGAAGCAATGCGTGGAGATAAACTTCTACATCGACGTACCTTCGGAGAGAGGGGAAGTGAGCTCGACGCTCTTCTTTTACCACAAGTTTCAAGCGGAGAATTTACTGGGAGGGTAATTTCATCTAGTATGTCCCATTCACTTGGCGATGTAGACGTACAATCATTTGCATTGCCGAGTTCTCGACAATGTAACGAAGCCAAAGACTTGTTCCAAAAGCTATTAGAGCCGACTGCTGCTCCTGACGTTTTTCGACAAAAGTTCGAAGGACTCGCTTTCGAACGTAACATGTTACGTTTCTGTATGAGCTGTACAATGAAAGAATCTTCGAGAAGCAGAAGTGTGTCCGACAGCGACCGACTGATTGAGTCATGATCTCGAACACAGACCGCGGCTTCTGTTGACACCCGGCGTGAACAATTCGATCCTTGCGTGTCCGAAGTCGGGAACAAAAATGGATTGGATTTACGACGAATCGCTGGAGTTTTGTTCGCTGCAACACGCATATACTCCTCGAGTCTGTCACACACCGAACCAACATTATGAGATCCCACTCGCTTGATTTCCGTCGCAACAAAGCAAGGGTTGTCGGTGGAAACCTTCAGCATGCAATTGCCGTTGCTCTGAAACGCAAAAAGCCGCAGTGCTTTCACCGGTGTAATTAGTCATGATTTGAACCGGTATTCGATACTGTTTGCAGATAGGATATCTATTGGAGCCCCACAAAGCTAGCTTTGGGCCTTTGTCAGAAATCTCCTAGCACGGCAGCACTTGGATGAGAGCTCTGGATTACATGTTCTCACTACTAAGCGAAAGTTAGAAAATCATCTTTTCCATGGGATGGGACAGTTGTAATGCAGTTAGTCGCGTTTGGGCAATAGTAGCAATGCTAGCATTAAGATCTACCGAACAATACGTGATGTTTTTGTTTTCCACCCGCTTCTTATAGCACATCAATTTTGAGATTTTTTAGGGTTTAGAACCGTCGTACGTGAACCTGTTCTTCCGCTTCTCCATCACTGAAGTGCGCTGAGGCCTCTTTTTTCTAGTAAGAGGCTTTTTATATGCTTAGGCCTTATACCGTATTCTCCGGAAGAAATGGGCGAATATTTAATTGGACTCTGTACACCCACAAACAGGTTTTTCGAAAGACAACATGGGCGACAACTAGCTCAGTGGTAGAGTGTCCACCTCACAGTTGGAAGGTTCGGTGTTGATCCACGACCACTGAGTGACTCACTGTAGCACTCCTTGGGCAAAAGCGTTCACCGCAGTCGCCCGACAAAAAGCATCATTGGGGTTTCGGCCTGCCGTCAATTGTCGTAAAATAAATCCGTCGCATTGCAGCGATCAATAAAAAGACAACATGTGACTTTATTCTCTTTTCTTGCTCCACACATGGCACAGGAGAACTTGACGTTATATTGCAGGAATATTTTTAAGTTGAAGGCCATTATCGTATGTTAATACAGGTGCTCCCAACCTTTCTCTGATTATATACCTCTTCAGCATTTCGACAGATGAGCATGTACCCACAAAATGTCTCATGACAAAAAGGCTGAATAAAATAGCAACGATCCACTGTTCTTATTCATTTTTTTGTGATTTTAGAACTACGAAGGTAGGATGTCTCAAAGCTAATTTGTTGTGGCTGTGCAAAAAATGTACCCCTTCAAATAGGCAAATGTGTGCCTTGTGCTAATAGTACAGTATTAGACGTAAAACTTTAGTGCCATGGCGCAGTGACGCAAGGCTCCCGAAAACACGGCTGTTGTACCCTTTTTAGGTCGGCATTGAAAACGCTTACATGGCAGCAGGTCTTAGTGACTGTAAATAACGATTTACTGGTATCATGTTTAACGCAGTGTTATCCCACATCTAATCACGGAAATAGAGCACTGATTTACATGAGCAGTAACGGGTTAAATCACTTAATTTCAAGAATAATTTTGTCCTGCCTAAAAATCTCCAAAGCACAGTCTTGTACCAAAGACGTTTTGACTTTTTATCCTTGCTGACTATAAAAATAATTGTAATTGAAACAATGGACGTGATTTCCTGAAAGTCAGTTTTTGTTTCTAATATGACTTTGCAAGAAATTCCACTCAGTTCCAACGTGTCGTATCGCTATGAAAAACTTCTCTCTTCAACCTAGCTGTTTCCCATTTTATGCCAAATTCGAAATTTTCATTGGGGTGCAAACCTGTTTTTTCGCTGAGAGGTTTCGGTCATTTGTCCCATAATAGTATTGAAACTCTCGACAGCAGTATTCACTAGTCCATATTTTCAGGCATTATGACCGAATTGACCTAATTTTTTTCGGCCATTAAAAACACTTCAATCTGTGACCGAAAAAAAACTAGGGTGCAAACACTTTTTGAAATTAATCCATCGTTGCTTGAAAAATAGGCAGTTTAATGACACAACCTATATCTTAAATCAGCAAAACCCAAAAAAATCAGCTATAACGTGAAAAATTACCAAGTTGGTAAAACAAATAATTCAATTAAATTTTGCACTCGTTGCGCTGCTGAGTAAGAGAAAGAAACACTCAACAAGCTCACGGCACTGCGTAGTGACGTAACGAGCTAATTAACAGGTCGTGTGATCGCGGATGGCGTTCCAAACCTCAACACGATCAGCTCATTTTGCTCCTAACAAGGTATTCCCGAATGGGATTAGATATTCTGGATTCGAAATAAATCCGGAATATTCTAGAACATTTAAGTGTTCCATAATGCACAACCCTAGTCGTAGCCTATTACCTGTTTCAGTGCGCAGCCTGATATTTTTGCAGTTGTTCCGTCGTAGCGTTTTGTGTATTTTGCTCCGGTATCCTAACTTGGAGCGCTGATAGTTTCTAGTCAATACAATGACACAAAATTGTGCAACAACGAATAAGCCGAGTGCGCGTAGATTGTAGAAAAACATGCATATTGTGTCAGCAAACTTTGGCAAAACTTTACTGTGGAAACGTGAATATGGCGTCGTATTCATGGGCGTCGGAAGGGGGGCAAGGCCTGGATTTTGAAATTATTAGCAAAAAAGGTTGTTTTTTAATTTCGAGGGGTAAAAGCCAAAGTTCACCACTTTTGGCCTCCCCCTGGAAAATTTTTTTGGGAAAATCCTCTACTGGCCCCCCTGGAAAAAATCCTTCCGACGCCCATGGTCGTATTGTGACGTCACACAAGCCCACACCCAGTACCGATGACCACGATACGCCACTGCGAGCTACATCAAAATAATAACGACTAATTCAGAATAATTTCTAACTGAGTTTTGAAAGCTTGCGGTATCTGATATGTTTTTGGCGAAATGTATTCATAGCAAAGTTAATCTAATCGAACTTTTCAAAAACACGTTTCACCCTTCGGTTAGAGAATGTGTCATTAATTCCATCATTGCCGCTTGTTGCTCTCTTTAATGATGAAAATCAGATCAGGCTAACTGCTACAAAGTTCAACTTAAACGAATAGAAGAGGCCTGGCGTAAGCCAATTCAAAGCTTGGAATTTGTTCAGTGCAAGCGTATACTACACTTGGTTCTTCCAACATTTCATTCACGGCGGCAATTTAATTCTAGAGACGGATCGTTGTAGATACATTTTACTTCCATGACGATAAACCTAGTCCTACATCATATCTTATCCCAATGCGAAGTTTCACAAGTTTGGTGTAGAATCGTTCGTCAGTCTAGCTAGGTGAAAGAATTCAATAACGAACATGAAATTGCTTTCACAAGATGGTGTTTCGCCCAAACTTGTTCAGCTAAATTTATCTTGACACTTTTAGCAAGCGCTGAGATGCAATCAAATCAAAAAGGCAAGAACGTGCGTCCGTAATAAGATTACCTGATTATCTGTGATACACGATGTTTAGCACGCAGGTTTAGAGTTTGTAAAAATTAAAAGCTTTCAAGTTGAAAGTGTGTGTGCAATATCAATGGATCTACAATCGCAGATACAGAGAGCTGTTTAAACCACTGGAACTAAATCACACCCATTACAAAATAAAATTTCTTTTAACACCATGCTGTTAGGGCTGAAAAAAATTAAGCAAAGATGCCAAGTATATGCAAAATCAAAAATAATAAAAATGTTGTTAGAGACCTATTTTACACTTTTAACATAATTATATGATTAAGAATGTATCAGGATTTGCGAGTATATATTGAATACTGCCTCATAAATGAACTTTTCATGACGTTCTATCAGAAGCAAGCAGCAAGTGTTGCTTCATAATCGAACTTTTTGGTGATCTTTATAGCATTCTTTCAGTCACTACCCACGATTCAGGACCACGGGTGAGATCTGTTCAAAGACCAATTTAAAAACTGACTACTTTGCGGTGTTTGAAACTAGTTTGTTTTGGGCATAGACAGAATTGTTTTTGATGATCGAAAAACATTAAGCCAATTCGGTCACAATGTCGAAAAATACAGAATAGTGAAAATTGTTACGGCAAGTTTTAATACTATTATGAGACAAATGACCTAAATGTTAAGCCAAAAAACAGGTTTGAAAGCTCCCGTTTTGTGGCCACAGAGCGATAAAACTCGCGCAAAACTGCGTTTGCTTCACCAATCCGTGTATCAATCTCCTTGTTCCGCCTTCCGTCAATCGTGAATATCACGATATTCACGTGTGTCCGACACGGATACAAACTTGAAAATATGTATTCTTCACTGTACAGTGACTTGACGGTCAGTAACCGGTGGCCGGGGAGGCTAAGGATATGCCCCGGTAGTTGGTGCATTCACTGCTGTCTCCCTTTTTGTGTATGGAAATGACCACCACAGTTTGCCAATCTTTCAGAGCCCTCACAAAACACGAGGCCACTTGATACACACGAGTTAGCCATGAACTCGTCGGATTTCATCGCAGTCTTTCCAGCTTTCAGTGTTTTGACAGCTGGGTGGACTTCGGCTGAAATAACGGTATTTTCCTCCCCCAAATGTTCCTCGCGTGTGTCCGATGGTCTGATCGTGAGCGGGTTTAAATGATCTTTGAAATACTCTCACTATCTGTCAAGGATGTCCTTCTCATTGCTGAGTAAGACAACATTTTGGTCTTTGATGGATCTAGCAATATTAGATTTTGCTGCAATCATGCTGGAATGTTTGCCAGAACACTTTGTTGGCTTTCCAGAAATTGGGATCTAGTTTACGTCTGAAATTCTGCTAAGATTGTATTTTGGAATTATTGTGAAGAATACTATATACCAAAAACTTAAAGCAATTAATTTTACTACTGGACCGCAAATTTTTCTGCGAATGAAATAAGGTGGGTCAAATGGGTTGAAGTATTATCAGGCCCGTAACCAGCTTGGGACATCAGGAGGGGCGAAGAGTTTTCTGATAGGTGCCCAAATTTTTTTAGCTATGTCCAATAATTTCAAACTATATCCAACACATTTTTCCAGGGGGGGGGACGAAACATTTTCTAGGGGGGGGCTTCGCCCCTCTGGTTACGGGCCTGAGTATTACTACTATAATGGGCCAAAATATAATGGGCAGGAACTAGTGCATCTCTGTGTTTACAAATAGCATGGAAATGAACAAGTTAGAGCAACACACAGAAATGCCATACCTTCAAGTACATTTCAAATGTAAACCCAATGAAACAATCTTCCACTGCTCTGTGAAGAATATTCTTTGCCTCTTCACACAATGCACATTGCAGCCTCCTGAACAGTGCAAAGCATGTATGACCAAATTAATTGAGATTGTTACAAATCTGTGTATAATGCACAAGCTTAGTTTTAATACAGTAAACCTCGGTTAATCCGGATCTTCGCCAAAACCGGACAAAATTTTCTCTTTTCACATCTCGTAATCCGGATTTTTCTGCACATCCACGCTGTTTTGTTCTTAAGTGGACTGACTGGTCTCTAGAAAAGATTCGGCAGCTTTCAGACGCAACACAAGCGTGCTGACGATCACCAACGAACGTTCAGAATTATGGTAACAACAGCCGCAACTGCGCGCAACATCCGACTAATCGTAGAAACGATTATTACGTCACACACGGGCATAGCACATCATGTTGAACATGACGCTCAAGGCACGCCGCCGCACCACGGTTTCAGCCTATTGATCAGTGTTGAGTGTGCGTGTGCAGAGCATTATCCAGGCCCGTCGCCAGGATTTTGCAGCAGGGGGGCTAAAAACCACTAGAGGGGCCACATTTTTTAAATACAATAGCGGATAAAATCGTCGGTCAAATCGAATCCGGATTGAGGTTTACTGTATTGTTTTTTTAACAAATGCTGCTTTCACATACGTTTCATCAGTTGATGCAACAAGGTTTTTCAATTCAATTCCTGTTTAAGGCATGAAAAGTTCATGAAAATGCAAAATACTTTGAGTAAGACAAATTACTTTTTAATCATTACTGACCTTGTCATAAGAAAAAGGTTAATAAATTAACCTAAAACTAACCAAATTCCCTGTCACTGACATGTTTTGCTAAGCCGTCACTGCTAAATTACTTCCTTTAGCATACACATATATATATTTGTGATCCAGGTATGTAAGTTATGTGTAAGTTCCAGAAAATCCAGCCAGAAACTTTCTAGGTACAGTACTAAAACAATGTCACATTGTCACATTCAGTAACTTCTTAGTTACTATACTTTGGCACATGGACTCTAACCATGCCTTAAATCAGGGTTTCCCAAACTGGGGTCCGTGATGGCTGCACAGGGTGTCCACAACAATATGGCAAGAAGTATCAAACATATACATTGTTACGTCCACCGTCATAGATAATTTCCACAGTGATTTGTAACCAAGATGAATTCGCGCGTTTTTGCAATTGCAAATCATTATTGTTGCACCACCTTAACAACTGCAGTTGAAAAGTTGTTTTATAACGATTCTCGCATTTAGCGGTTGTGACATAATTGGTCGTTGACTTATATCACCAGCTGGGCATGTGCGCAAATTTCTAAGATCATTCCAGTCACTTTGCACATGTAAAAGTTAGTGAAGCGATGATTAATGAGTGAAGAGTTTGTTGCAAGGAAGTGACGTGAAACAAAGTGAAGTTATCGGAGAATTTAATTGTGTGATTATACTGCACGATTGAATTAGTTCTGAGTTAACTTTAAAATTTAGTTGTATAATTCAAAACTAATGGATAGAACTGCAGTTCTATTGCTATGCACAGAAGATGATAACAGTTGTTATCGAAACGTTTGCAAGATGTCAGTTGTATCGTTTGCTTTGGCCGTAGTATTTATTATAATGGATAGAATCTTGGAACAAAAGAAAAAGCCGAATGATCCTGAATGTGAAGACCAGTATGTTTTATCCCAAAAGACGAAGAGACGAAAGATACGAACGTACAGTGAGGAGCTTGGCTTTGCTGAATGTCCTTCTGATGTTACTAAGCCTCAATGTATAGTTTGTTACAAAACATTGTCAAGTGAAGGTATGAAACCAGCCAAGTTAAAGCAGAATTTGATGACTCAATATCGTGAAGTAACTGGAAAGTTCCAGACTTTTTTGAAACAAAAAGAATATTTAAAGCAGAAAAAAGCTTTTACAAAATCTTTGGTGTCAATCGAGAAATTAATGAATGCATCTTATTTCGTGGCGCTTAGAGTGGCTCGAGCCAAGAATGTTCACACAATTGTTGAATATTGAATTCTTCCGACAGCAATTGACATCAAATGTGAAGCAGTTTTAGATGGCGAATATGCAGCAAAGCTTACAGAAAGTCCTTTGTCGAACAACACCATTTCAAGAATAGATGATATTTCAAATGACATAAAAGCACACTTTGCTGAGAGACTGAAACAAACTTTTTTTCAATCCAACTGGATGAACGTATGGACATTGCCAGCCAAGCACAACTTTTGGTCAATGTGCGATATTGTTGAGGTGGAGAAATGATAGATTTCACATTTTGTCATCAAATGCAATGTAGAACAACCAGTGTAGATGCTTTCAACATACTTTGTGATTTTTTTAACAATCAGGACTGTCATGGAAGCGATGTGTGGGAATATGTACCGACAGAGCAGCTTCAATGATTGGCAAGCACTCAGGGTCTGTAGCTCGTATCAGAGAAGTACCAAACATTATAGAAATGCACTGCATGATTCATCACAAAATGCTTGTTGCAAAACATTTGAGACAATCTTTGTCTGAAGTCTTTGTCTATATGTGTCAAAATTACAAACTTCATCAAAGCTTGTCCACTACAGTCTCGGATGTTTTCGAAATTTTGCCATGAACTAGGTTTGGAACATTCAAGCCTTTTGCTCCAAACACAAGTTCGATGGTTGTCATGAGAAAAAATTGCAGAACGTGTGCTTGAACTCCGGGAGGAGTTTTCTGTTTTCTCCAAAGAGAACATTGCATTAGCTTCATTAGCAGCTGCTGATGAAATTTGGCTTGGGAAACTTGCATACATGGCAGACATGTTCAACCTTCTCAACCAACTGAATTTGTCACTTAACGAACGAGATGCCAATGTTTTACTTAGTCAAAACAAAATAACAGCATTCATAAAGAAACTCAACATACGGAAAACTAGAATAAATGATTATATTGTGGATATGTTTCCAGTTCTGCACGGCTGCATTGATAACAATCCCCTAATCAATTCAGAATTGATTTTCTCTGACATTCAACTAGAGCTCGACCGATGTATTGGCATGCCGATATATATATCGATGATATGACGATGTTGCCAATGTATCATATTGGCAAAATCCTGCCGATATACATCGGAAATATTTGCTCATAAAAATGTTACGCTGTTGCTCTGCATGGAGTGCTCGGAAACTCAAATTGCTACTTCGTCTCATACCCAGTGGCGTAACTAGAGGTTTGAGCCAGGGGGGGGCAAACTTTGCTGAATGGGGCCCATTGGCCACCGTTTTGGAATGCAATAATTATTTTCCAAAAATTCACATGTATTACATACTGTATATATGGGCTTTAGCCTTCGCATGTTCGCACCACATATGTGGGTGTAAATCTTCATGCACACCCGGTTCCTGTTAAATCGCACATCCAACGACATGTTAACCGAGAGGTTGCAACAAAGGATAGTCGAATAACACAAAAATGGTTATTTATAGCACAGTACAAAGCAGATGTTACATTATAAACATAAACAACACATGCATAGGCGTTCACAGAAATTTTTCCATTGATCGGCAAAGCCGACATTTTGCTTGCCCATTTCAGGCTGCTGACGATACAATGCAAACGGGCGTTCACATAAGGCTTTACCATTTCTACACCACAAAGAAAATAACCTATGTTACGGCAACAGTCCCAAAAAATGCGCTTCGTTGGCAGCAAGGTTTCTTTCACATCGTATAAAAGTACGTGACTTACTGCAATCAGCAGTCATTGTCTCGCTGCACTATCTGCCACAGAAGCCTTCAACAGTCACATGCGGCTAAACGCCTATTACCGCAACTTGAAGTGAAACTTTGTTGCCATGTTACTGTTACGCATTGAAGGCCAATTTTTATATCCGCACCCAAGTTTCGCAACCTGCATCTGCAGGCAATGTAGCGGACATGAGTGAACTGCAAGCTCGAAATTGCATGACACCACAACAGTGGACCCGGCTCTTGTGCAGTGTGAGTGTCATATCAGAAAATAAAACCGTCATTGCAAGAATTAAGTCAATTTGGACTTCAGGTTTTCTAGAAATTTTTGGTTCTTAGTCCCAATTTCCAGGTGGTGGCGAATTCCCTTTTTGCCCCCCTGCAGACACTCATGAACACACGGGAATGCCAAACACTGAAACAGCGCACCAGTTATACCTACTTCCACTTATCATCAAAGAGTAATCCGACAGTGGGAAGAAATGAAGACATTTTAACATCAGGTTCTGAAGTAAATGGCTAATATTGTCGGATGGAGATGCTCAGTGGTGTACAAAAGCATGTAAATTGTTTTGATCAAGGTATCAAATGTTTTTGCGAGATATTTTTAGCATGAGGCGGACAACCTTTTGTATTCATTTAATTTAAAGCACGATTTGACGGTTGGCATTAATTATAAGATCAATTTAATTACGTATTTTGCTTGCGCATATCCTCAAAATGGCGGGGGTGAAGGAGTAATCATAAGAATTAATGCAACTAAATACTAACTACTTTTTCAAGATATTAATTGAAACTGTGCAACTACGCTGAGCATACTAGTCATAAATGTGAACTTTTCAGTTGTTCCTACATGTGTTTTTTATTTGAGTTGACCCATAAACTGAAGATCTCCGTGGACATTTAATTGTCGAAATTCAGATCACAAAATTGCTGATCTATAGCATCTCCGCAGCGTTTATAGCGTTAGATATTTCCTAGGTTAATACATGTGGCCTTTCAAATTGTATCATTTTTTGATGAAATATTCAAAACATTTGAAGCAGCAAAAGCAAGAAAACTTTGTCTTTCAAGTTGGAAAATTACTAGAAAAACATTACAGGATTTTTCAGATAAATTGCTGTTAGTAGGGGTGATGGAAGCAGCAAAAAACTCCTTCGGCTCTCTGGACTTTGCAGCAGAACTTTGAAATTGCTGTTGTGCTGTTTCTCTTTACGTTTTTGAGCACCAGATTTCTTATTTACTCCTACTTCGTAGGTTTATGTTGCACATATTCGTATTTCGTTGTCAAAATTGCAATATGTACTGCATAATCAACATTACAAAGATCCAGAACCGTCGCCGGAAAGTTTTCAATATTGGGGGCTTGACATTCTGAAATTTCACAAATACTCCACCGATTTATAGTGCTTCATAGTTCAATTTGGGGGGCTTGGAGGTTTGTTTGGGGGGCTAAGCCCCCAAAATCCCCCCGTGGCGACGGGACTGCAAAGATCATTAAGTCAGGAGATAAGATACACACTAAAATTTTTGACTGATAATGCTGGTGCGAAACTGCCATGTAGAGCGTTCGCAATACTCAGAAAAAGTTGAAAAATGATAACGAATCCCGATGTGGGTGTTTGTCAGACGACTCCTGCCAATAATTGCTTATTGCTTAATTAACCAGCGATTCCAAAACTTTTTCGAGGTGACTGAAATCTGCGTTTGGTGAACATCTTGCCACCCAAGCCTCAAACAGCGTATGTTAGCATGACAAAAATGTTGATTGTATGGATGATTTTTGGCAGTAGGTTGCTAAGTTCGTTTTTAATGTCAGCATTCTACTCTTTCCTCAAGTGCCTACGCTACACTGCAAACAGACACAGACAAGTTTGAAAAATTACAAATCAGGTTTAAGTTTATGATCGCCTCGGCGCTACCTATTTTCTGACCCTTAGTGAAATCGCAACCCTCGTTTGGGTCGCGACCCATACTACGGGCTTAATCGCATACTTCACGGTACCCGCTGGGATGGCCAGAAAAACGAAGTTATCACCTTCAACCGAGATGCGAAAATCAACAACGCTGGTTCAACTTTCAACGGTGAATTGCAGGCAGGTTTGTTAATTGGCTTTGCAAAACAAAAAAAGAAAGTTGCTGTGTCACTGCACAACTTTCCCTGTATTATAATCTCAAGGTCACTGCCTAGCATCAAGGAAATGTGCACGACAGCTTTCAGACAAACTTATTCACAACTTCACCACACAGTCCAGAACAAGTAAAATGGCCGCAAATGGCGGCAAGGTTCCACACCTACGGGCGATTATTACATTACACACAGTATGTTCCTTTAAGATGATGTACTGTACAATGCACGCCGCTGCACTGCAACAACTTTAGATTGACGATTCATTTGATGATTGTTGGTTTGCTAAGCACTGCATTATTTCAGTATTTAAAATGTCAAGACCAACAGATTTCCAAAAATTGCAGAACTTTCATATTCTGCAGTTCAAGAAATCTCTGATGGGGGCCCATTTTTTACATTTAGCTTGCCAGGGGGGGCGGCTCGCACCCCTACCCCCCGTCAGTTACGCCACTGGTCATAGCCTGATTAACGCAAATGCTCTGTACTGTTCCTAGCGCACAGAGTCTTCATGCATGATAATCAGACCGCTGTTGAACAGTCCCGACAAAACGCTTAATGACGTAACATTCGCTCGCAGGTTTTGGCGCGTGAAGGAGATGATTGTCTGTGAACAAACTAGGTTACGTGTTGTTGTGTTAGTTGGCTGTTTAATCAAAGTCTTTCAAGGCCAGGCAGTCTTGCGTTCAGCGTGCATCAAAGAGGCACCTGCGTCACAGCGAGCACTGATCCAGGCTTGCACAGAATTCAATGTTGTACGGACAGTTCTTCATCGCAGTGAAGTGATGGTTTTAATGCGTCTCGCATTGTTTTTTACTTACTCATGAAACCTGAGCTTAGGCACAAATATTTAGACATGAAGTAGGCCTACTTATACGCAACACATGTTTGCCTGTTTGTGCATTTGTTGATTTAGAGTTAGACTACTGTGAGTCCTAGAAATTGCTATGGACTGCAGTAGGTATGATAGATGGAACCATCCTTTCAGAGTACATTTGACCTTTAGTCAAACACAGCTGAAATGGTCACGTGACATGTACAATACGTAAAGAGACAAGGGTTTAGATTTAGCCTACAGTTCACACAATGCAAACAAGACGCTGCTAACAGCTTGCCAGCACTGAAACCACGACATTACTTGTCTATCAGACTGAGCCATGTACAGACGTTGCTATAGTTTGAATAATACAAAAATATCAGCATTGGTTATCGGCAATGAACAACATTGGTATCGGCCCCCCAAAAAAAACTGGTCGAGCTCTACATTCAACATTTGGAATTGCTTTCTGAGCATTTTACAAAGTTTTTTTCTTTCAGGACTGAAAGTATTCTTTCAGGACATGAAAAATTAGTCAAATTGTGATCTGACTGAATTGTTTATGATTAGTTTCAATCAAAATGCTCTTGCATCTTTTTGGTTAAGTGTTTTGGACGAATATACATTGCTCTCACAAAAGTAAATAAAATTGTATTACCTTTTGTGAATACCTACATGTGTGAGACAGCATTTTCAGCACTTATATACCAATATGAAGGCAAAATACAGGTCCAGACTTGCCACAGAGTCTGACTTATGAGTTCGCTTGTCACAAATTGCTCTAAGAATTGATAAATCGTGCAGTAAAAAGCAACCACATCCATCACATTGACATTGTCAGTGTTGTTAATTACATGATTTAGTGTTATTTATTTTGGGGTTTGTATCATCCTTCCTTATTGGGCAGAAAATTGATGCTACATAAGATTGTGGTCTGAGAAAAACAAGATTCACAAAAGGGTTCCGTGACCCCCAAAGTTTGGGAAACCCTGTCAGAAATAGTTGATGCATTTGAGAGTTGCTTAAACATTATACACATGATATTTTCACATTTGGGTCAACTTCATCTTGTGCCATAAATGCTGGTACAATTACAAACTGCAATTCACACATACTTACTGCTTCAGCAAGTCTGGGCTTGAACCAAACAATTGGTTGAGTGCGTTACCAAAAACAGTGACAAGAAGACAACCATGCTCAGTCTCAAATTCCAAGCAAAGTCTGTACTGAAGCATAGTCAGTGTGCATCCACATCTTGAGCATTCTCTGGGCAATATGATCACAATATTCATTAACATTCCAAGTCCTATTTGCCAGCCAATTTATGGGATCAATATAGCCACATCAAAATTGTCTTCGAGAGTGAAATGTAGTGTTCTTGCATAGTGGCAGTAGAAACAAGAATACAAGTACCACTGACATGAAGAATGAAGCGACAAAAGCCAAACTGCAAAGCAAGCAGGTTTTCTGGCATATACAGGTGTAGAGATAATTACTCTTCTATATGTGTCAACCATAATTGAAAAAGCAATGAGCAACACCAGAAATCCCAGGTGATTGGTTACTGAAATATTGAATAAAACCAGTAGAATGAAACGCATAGATTTAAAGGATTTTCTTTTAATGGAAAGTGATTCTAAGCCTAAAGAATTTCCAATGACTAAGTAAGGCTAAAATTTCTGTTTGATCCACGTTTATAATAAGCTCAGGGTACTGCTTGATAGATTTGTGTGCCTCCAAGCCTAAAATTTCTTGAGATTACTCAATTCTCTAAATGGGTGCAATAAGTCATACCAACATGCATTTCAATGAGCAAATACGTCAGTTTTTATATGACCGTGATCATGAACAATTTAAAAGAATCGAGACGCTGGCATAGGAAAAACAACTATGAGTGCCTCACGCAAACACCTGAAGACGGCATTACTGAGTTTTAAACTGAAAAGAATGCTTTTTATTCAATGCTTTGTTTAACAAAGATTTGGACTTACTATGCTGCAAGCCTCTTCTTGTTCATTTAGGTTTTGGACTGAGCCAAATTATCTTAAGATCTCAGAAAAGAGTTGAATCCCAATGATGCAAGTGCAATAACGGAGGAAGCACATTCAATGTGAGATTCTAAGTAAGGGATGCATTTTTTATTGTGATACAATGACTTCCAGGATTAAAAATCTACATCTTTGCTGAGCAAACTTGTCACAAAACATAAATACAGTCACAGCTACACTACTAAAGATTACAAGGACAAAACTAAGCTTTCTTATGGTTTATTTGTGATACAAAACACTTTCAAAACATAAAGAAAATGTAAGTGATCTTCATAACAAGGCATCAACGCTGCTGACATAATGGTTAACCAGGTGTGGGCAACCACATTTCTGAGTATATGTAATGCATTTTTCAGTAGGCATTGTTGTAGGCAACTCGCAAGTGCTTCATAGTAGTCTGTGTGCATTTACCTCCACTATTGGCAAGCATACATCAGCATGTAAGAAGCATGGAAGAGTGTTTTTACTGCAGTTGAGCACTGAGCAAAGGTGCCTCTTAGTTTGCTACACATCACAGCTATATCACTTGTCTCTGGATGTCATTGGATCCGTCAGTGAGGCATTTATTGATGCAACAAGATATTTGACCTGGTCAGAAAATTGTACATGCACGCCATTCAGAAAAACATTCAGAGGAAAAGGTTGTTTATACTTTTTGAGGCAAAGAGACACACCAATTGGTTTGTTGCATTAAAAACGATTTTGTGTTCAGCAGCATAATTACTATCATAATATTCAGAAGAAACTGAAGCCCACTATGCTGGGGCCAAACACACATATATCACCAGCAAACACTAGATGGTTCACAGTAATATTGTCCACAGTGCAACTCATCCTGGCTGAACCTAGCTGGATTGAGATTTCATCCAATTAAACAGTGGATAAATATTGACTCAGAGCTCCTCCTCGCCTTACCCTGTTGGTTGCACTAATGGGGGAAGAAAAGTTAGTGCCCCACATCACTTGCATGGTTTGTTGTCTATACCAACTCATGAGCAGTCTTACTTTGCCCAAGAGTACATTGTGCTTAATTAGTTTAGCATACAGAAGTTTTTAGTTCTGTCAAATGCCTTAGACGCATCCAAGAAAGCTGTGCAACACGGGGTGTCCTTTTGCAAATGGTACGTCTGGTGATTAGATCACAAATTTTTAGGTAGTGTCTATTTCGTCGCCAGCGGCAAAAGCTCTGCTGGGGCTATTTTGTCATTCCAACCATATCCAGCTTTGTCCACATATAATGCTGAATTCACAAGACTATCAGTAGGCTGAACCTGGTCATGCATGAAGTGTCTATTCCTACTATGCGAGTGATCATTCTTTGGTTCAGCTCTCAGCATTGTTTTGCTAATAGAGATGACACTTTGATGGAAGGTTTTTTTCATGTACTTTTTAAATAGTTTTGAAAACCAGACACAAAGGTTTACACTTTGGGTAAGGGTTTTATATTAGGATTGTGATTTTAGGTCATGTGACAAGGACAGTACGCTAATCCAAGTGTATTGTCCTTGTCACCTGACTAATTCAACCAAATGGGTTAACCTAATGACAAAATAGCTCCAGCAGTGCTTTGCTGCTGAAGGCAAAATAAACACTGCCAAATTTTTATGCTGCCAAAAATATTCCAAATGGAACTGAGCATTTCTGCAAGTGCTAGGTTAACCACAATATTTTTTTCACACAGCAAATTTGTAAGAACAGTTTACTTCATGTAGCAACTTACATATTTACCTTAGTAGCCAAGATACAAGTATTTTCTACGTGTCAAGTATGGCATTTAATTCTAATTAAAAAACTATGGTCTATTTCACAAACCACAAAAACCTCATGTCATATTTTTTACTTTTTATGCGTGTAAGAAACCTTGCTGGTAAACAATGAGAACTCTAACACAGTACCTATTGTTGTAAACTAGTGTAAGCTAGTAGAGGTTTATTTGCTGAACTGTAAGTTTTAACATATTATCCATGTTGTTAAGATATTTAAATATTGCACATACTACTATTGTGTTACCTGTCATCCTCATCAAACTTGGAAAGACAATGAGTGCAGGCTTTGTACCAAAACGAATTGCTTGGAACACATGATGTGACAATTCCCAGCATTGGACCAAGTTTTCTCAAACTACCACTTTAATACTTATAGTATATAACTCTGCATAGATCTAGTAGAGATGTAACCACACAGCGCAACAGAAAGCACAGTTTAGCTTGGAGAATGTTGAAATGTAATTAGAAACAACAAAAAGAGGGAATCTCTGCTCTAAGATACTGACTCCTGAAAATTCAGTGGTGTTTGGTTTTTAAAGCGTCAACAGTAACGAAGTGCAGTATCTTGGATCAATTAACCCAAGATAGCCTATGATAGCCAATCAGTAGCCTATGTTTCTACTGCACTGATCCTGTAAAGAAATGAAGCTAAGGTCATAGCTAACATTGCAGTAATAAACAGCAGAAAAGTGAAGACTGTAAGCAACTGAGGTTAGAAAATCTTGTTTGCTCTGCAGGCGAAAATCTTCATGTAGCGATTCACGTAATCAATTGTTTTTCTAAAAAAACGGACTGAAAATTTAAGAACAAAACATCTGATCTTCTTCAAACACATAGAGTAGCTTGCAAAAGTCACATACAGTACCTTGCAAAAACTTTCTCCCTACGCCAGGCCAAAAATCACTAGATCTAGTGAAAAATTACTAGGTGTGGCACCAGTGGTTGAACAAGACAATGTTAGTTTCATTGTTACATTACCAGTCCTGTATCTTGGACTTGGATCGAAGCCATGGAGTCAAAAGCACGGGCGGATCTAGTTAGTAAGGTTGGATAGGGCAATTTCAGTAATAATTAGTAGCCAAGTCTCATAACAGCTTCACTACTGTAAGAGAGCTAAAGTATACATCACAATACTGCTTTGACAAAACGACCTTATATCAGGATCGCACAAAATTAAGATAAATAAACTTACATTCTTAACCCTTTCGAGACTCCTGGGACAAATATGTCCCGCAGATTTTTGAAAACTGTCTATTGGGACAATTGCTTCCCGTAATTGCTTGGTTTAAGCAGATTTCAGACTTTTTCGATTGATACCGCTAGATGACAGTAATGAGTTTGCACTTGGCTCAAATTTCGTGCGTTTTCTGCACAGCAAGACGCCATTTTAGCTCAGGTATTCGGTTGCCAGGTTGCTTTGTGCTTCTTGTCAGCAAAAACGCAGGTTAGGAGGGTGAAGATTGTAAAGGTAAAGCTTTAATATTTTC
>Ga0210059_1005513_pt1 | contig 20363 bp, 10 predicted proteins | sample Ectturendosymbi2_FD_188042 | JGI IMG/M metagenome (GOLD analysis project Ga0210059, IMG submission 188042) | Ecteinascidia turbinata endosymbiont from Florida, USA - Sample 2 (SPAdes) (version 2) | ecosystem: Host-associated > Tunicates > Ascidians > Unclassified | place: Key West, Florida...
TGTATCCTTGTCGAAGCATCGACAAAAGATACTAAAAACATCAGCATTGGTGGCAGCTACCTGCGAGGCACTGCAGATCAGAGCTTCATAGCTAAGTTGGCAATCGAGTCAATACAGGAAAGGTGTAAGCACTTCACCCTGGACCAGGTTTGTATAAGACCCGTGCACAAGTATAACAGGACTGACCAGAGTTTGTATAGCTTTGCAACTTGACTTCCAGTCCAAAGCCAGTTGATCATAAAAGAATGAGATGATGGCACAAACCAATATCAGAGCTACTAGTTTAAATACTACTCTTTCGGTGGAACTGATTGTTGCGTAACTTTGAGGAACACTAAAACACACTAAGTTCAGCTGTTTGTCTGTGTCCAATTATGGCTGATTTTTCAACATTGATCACTCTTCAGTGAAATACCAAGAGAGCCATCTAGCGGGAATCAGGCAACTTCAAAACACTTCCCATGTTATGAGTAATTCAGATTGCGTACAAAATTTTAGCTTAATTTCTTGGTTTAGATTTTTGTTATTCTGCTTTATATTAGCTTTTTAGAGGATTTTAAGACATAGATATAATATAGCTACATAATTATCAGTCTTGAATAAATTGGAATGTGTGACCTTGTTGTACGCTTTCTACAAAAAAGCTTTGTAACAACTTAAATTTACCATAAACAAGATCCTTTTAGGAATTTAACTTACAAGACACCAACTAAAATTGTGCGGAATAGGTCTACAGCAGGGTTTTTTTAAGGCGTTTTAGGGACCCGATTCGGGTCCCTAGAATTTCAAATCGGGTCCCTAGAATCAGAGAAAATTATCATCGGGTCCCTAAAATCAGAGAAATCGGGTCTCTACAAATCCAAACAGGGTTCCTAACATTTTCCTTTAAAAAACCTGGTCTACAGTGATAGATTTTTTAATTTGTTTTCTGAAAAGCAATGAAAAAATCGTTTGTATTTTAGAATTTCGAGAAAATTTTAAACCAACATCCCCTGTTGTGACGAATTTGAATGAACAACACCAGCAAAACATTCGAGAATTGTATTCTCATAACAAAAATAACTTGAGCCAAAAAAATGACTTGAGCCAAAGAATAAGAAACAAACTTGAGCTAAAAAATGGCGTTTTAGATTGGCGCCCAAGGCAAGTAACCTCAACCAAAAAGGCGCGAATACATGCCCCATTGTGACGTCACCCACAGAGAATCCCAAACACGAAACGAAAAACATTTTTTTTCCTGTAAACTAGAAGACTCCCCGAATCCGTAGGTGGTTGGAACAGCTCTCTAGCTCAATCGGTTGGCGAGTTATGGAGTTGCAAAGCTCTGCAAAAAAGTGGGGCCTCCCGCACTTTTCCAGACATGTAGATTAACTTTATGCCGTGTCAGTTCAAGTAATGCAAGTTATTGATACAGTACTTGCGTAGGTTTATGACCCATTTACTGTCTGGAACTCATTTTGCTTTGTGCATGTTAAGCAACCCGTGACCTTTCAACGACTTCCTCGAGCAGCGGTCACAAAGGTCATATTCGTGCTATTCAATCCTGGATCTTTGTAGAAATCCATGGACGTCGGAAGGGGGGACCAGGGGAGGAATTGGTCCCCTGGATTTTGAAAGTTGATATTTTGTTATTAACTTGGTAAAATAATGTTTTTTTCCTAGTTTCGGTAAAATGAAATTTCACCACTGTTGGCTCCAGTCCCGTCGTCACGGGGGGCTTTGGTGGGCTTAGCCTCCCCAAACAAAGTTCTAAGCTCCCCAAATTGAAATAAGAAATACTATAAATTAGTGGAATTTTTGTCAAATTTGAATGTCAAGCCCCCCCGAACAAACGTAAAGCCCCCCTGTTGACGACTCTCTGGCGACGGTTCTGGTTGACCCACCTGGATAAAATTAATTTAGACTCTCCTGGACAAATACACTAGTACCCCTGGAAAATATCCATCCTTCCGACGCCCATGTCGACATACAATTGTTCGTGCCTACCCGACCTTGTCGAGTACCGAGTGGTGGTCGTACTCGTATTTCACGACATGCTTCCACTGGAACTGACGGTGGATGAATGAAAACTTAAAGCAGTGGTCCTCAACCTTTTCGCTGAAGGAGCCAAATCCAGACCTACAATTTTGTTATAGAGCTGCACAAAATAAATTTATCACAAGTCAATTGACACGTTTTGTTATAATGCAGAACGAAGTCTTTTACGCAAAATCTTAGAGGTTTTCTTGAAAGATCGCTGACAGCCGCACAAAGGGTGCTTGGGAGCCGCATGCGGTTCACAGAACAGTGGTTGAGAACCACTGGCTTAAAGTGAAGGCGGAAAAATTGTCGTTACCTAACAGTGTACATTCCATATCTCATTGGAAAGCTTTTTATTCTGTGGAAACCTCTTTATTCTTTTTATATACCCCTATTTTATTCTGTAGTGACATTTAACATCTTTGCTTTCCTGCACAGTTTTTTGACAATAGGAATGCAGATGGCAGTTTTTAAGGTTTGTGTATGAAGCAGCGAAATGTTTGTAAACTAAACAGAATCTTTTTTCTACTTCTCAATTTTGAGATAGCAGTGCGTGTCTTTCAACCGTGATTACACTAAACTTGCCTTGCAACAGCAATTTGTTCGATTTGTCTGGACAAAAAGATACTCGCAGCAAGGTTTGCGTCATTATCACACATAATGCACTTTTGAAAAATGCTTTAACGACCCCGCGCTGCCATTTTTGACACTGAACAAACGCCACAATGGACAAATGTTACAATTTGTCGAAAAAAGGCAAGTCAAAAGAGCATGAGTTTGAACTGGTTGCCAGGCAACATTAAGTAAACATACCTTAATGTTCTTTCCGTAGCAGCGGTTAGTCTGTTGCCACACAACTGTTCTTGTTTGTCACTTTTTCAGACAGATAAAAACAAAACAGCATGTAAGGTTTCTAGCGATGGCGCCACTTGTGCGTTCCTATGTCGTGGATCGCAGCAGATAAGGGCACTTGGCAATTTTGATCGGAATCTCATTTAATCGCCGTTTCATGTGGAATGTTGCTTCGATTCTCCTACATCAGCCCATATTTTTAAATGCAATTTGAAGAATATTGTTTGTCTTCATTGAGAGGTTTCTTGGCTCGCTGTTTGAAATTGACTAATAAGATTTCTGCCCAGAACTAATCAGTTTTTACAAACCATGGTCAGGATAAATACAAATCCGCCGTTTCATAGAGTTTTTCTGCTCATGTGATCAGAGTTTACCTCGAATTATCTGAAGATTGCAGCGTGAACCGTATGCTTTACCCCTCAATATAGATGTATGCCACTTATCATTCATTGTTTATGTAATTAAAAAATGTTTACAGCAGAAGTGGCCAGTAGAAGCTGAGATGGGTAATCACAAAAAGTTTGTGAAATATAAAGCGTAACGAAATAAAACCAAGATGTTTAACGTGTTGAAAATATTTTTTTCTCACTGGCAATTTTTTCTGGTCAAACACAGAACCACTTTTGAAAACTGCACCTCAGTTAGAGTGTTTCGTTTTCCTGCGAAAACTGCGAAACGAGAATAATTAAATCAGCGGAATAACGTGAACGAAGCACAATGTCGAAGACTGAGGTTGAAGCTAACGTTAAATGCCCCAGGGCAGTAACAGCAGCACACTCAACAAAAACTATATGTTTTGTTTTACGGTTGAGGTACCGGTGTTACCAGGAGGTTATTGCGCCGCAGTATGCGAGCGATTTTAAAATATATTGCAAGTTCAAAAAAAATCATTTTATCAACCCCAAGATACGTCAACATCAATCGGACCAGCATTTTTACTTAGGAACATATCTCAAGACGTTTCACACATGCTTTTTATTTCCTTCGTACAAAAAATTTTCTCGTTGTCAAAGATAGACGTAATGATTGATCTGAGAAGCACAAACCATGCGAAACAGTTCACCGCCGGTTATGTTCAAATGGCATTTTGTGATTTAAAACATTTCGACAGTTTTGTACTGTTTGTTACAGTTTGACAGCAGAGAAAAGAGCTTTTTGCTAGTTTTACGTGGCAAACGAGTGTTCAAAAAACATGAAGCAAACGAAAAATGTATTCACAAATCATTGTTTAAGAAAAAAATCAAGATTAAAAATCTGTGAGGAAGCGGGAAATGTGTCATCTTGGCAAGACAAGCGAGCCCAACAGTCGTGTGGCCAAATTTGTGCAGCGAAATTGTCAGCATGTCGAGGAGTGAAGTCCATGTTGGTTTTCGATTCATTATAACCGTGTCTATGACGTCGACAATCGAAAAACATGTTCTTCCGCGCTGTGAGCGAACGCGTTAAATGTAATTAAAAACTGCGCCTGGACAAAATGTTGCCAAACCGGAAACTGTCTGATTTTGATCTGCTGTCTGGATTAAGATACGATATGAGACTACAGAAGGTTATGAACAAAATACTGTACATGCGTCTGTCAAGACCAGCCATAAACGTAATTACTCATTCGAGCACTTCATCTTTGATCGATGACTCTGTTGCTGCTCCGCTGCTGGTTTCGTCACACCCACCTTTCTGACCACGGCCGTTTAATCAATGTAACCCGAAAATGTATGAGTGCGCTATCGTCAGCAGCCTTGAGCAATGCCTTTCATCGGGAAAGTTAAAAACTAAGACAGACTCTCCTTAGCTCAAAATGTTAGGCGCAAACTTCAAAGACTTCAAACATTGTTTGACAGTTTTTTCTTGGACTCGAGCCACAAGGTGGCGGTCTAGTATAAAGACAACACAGAAACCAGCGTTTCAGACAGAAATGTGTTTAACCCGCAATCGCTGTATTCTGTTGTAGCGTTTAAAATTTCATGAAAGCCGGAATGTGCCTAGATACATCGTCCAAAGTATTGCAGAAACAGTAAATGCACGAAGTGTAATTTATCCTTGCATCACCGCAATATACTTCTTCAAACGCTAAAAAATACCTTAACGAAAAATTTTATAAAATCAACGACAATACTCTGCTCTTGCAAATAAAACTTTGATTCACATTCTCCTGTTTGGCCATCCAGAGTTACAGTTTAAAACTACAGTAGTTATCTTTACAGCACTGTCTCGATTCCTGAAGCATTGTGGTCGCTTTCAATTCCTCGTTTGTTATCCTGACTTGTCCACTTTCTGGTGCATCCAATCTGCATATCATTTGCCTTTTGTCGCTTCGTAACTGGTTTCTTTTGTTTGTTCGTGTGTTGCCGTTTGTAATCTGCTTTATTTTGCGCGTACTGATTAGACAAGAGGCGTCAACCAGGCCTCGGCCTGCCAACAATTGTCGAATTTGTCGCAATGCATGCGATTCAGTTAGATGTACAAATCAGTTGTCTTTCTGCAATTTTGGTGAGTTATGTGTATCAGATTTGAGTTTATTTGCGTGTTATGGCAAGTTAAATTTCTTCACATAACTGAATCGAACAAAACAATTAATGGCGTTCAAACTGTGTCATATTCTTGAACTACACTCACCAGCTGGAAAACTGTGAAAATATTTGCAAGCAAACTACATGACATATTTTAGTAAGTATTCTAAATTCCAATTCTAACTTCTAAACAACACACACGGATGCAGAGCATGCTTTGCTATTCCTGCAGTTGTATCATAGGCAAGATTTAGGAATTTTTGTTGGTACTGTAGTTTTGTTGTCAGTTTGCATTTCAATATCATGTCTACTAATACCTCAAACTGCGCAGTTTGGTTTTGCTCAATAAGCCAGTTTCAGCTTCCGCACTTTTAAAGATTTTATCAGACCTGAGTAAACGTTTGTGGATTTTCTATTGCGAGAAAAGCTGATTGTTCTGACCTGGTAGGTTGCGGGGTCAAACTCATCGATAGTTTAAAAGCTTGCAGCACAGATTTAGGCGAAAACTTTATAATCCCAGCACTGGGAAAAATAGCTTTCTTTTGTTTAAAACTTGACGATATACTTCATTTGCTCTGTTCTTGCAGTAAAGTGTATGTCTTTCAAAAAAAAGACAATGACAATTAAATTATTTTTTTCAGCAACCCAAAATAAGATCAACAATTTTATCACAGAATCGCTGCTGCATAAAGTGTCAGGAAATAAACATACTGCCTCCCCAACCACTACTCTTGCTTGAAAACTGCCATCTAGATAGGAACAAATAATGCAACGAAATGTCTTGTTAGTTCGTAAGTTCGACTGGAAAGCTGCGCACACACTGCATGGTGGAAAGAAAACAACGATGTTCTTGTCTTTTTCACTGAGGAATGATTCAAAAAACGTTTCATGTGTTTCTCGCACCAACATTTATTTTCTGAAACTCACTAAAATTTTTCAGAATGTTATTACAATTTTGTTAATATTTGGGTGGCGGCAGGCCGAAGCCTGGACTTTCTTCTTATGCGGGCGGGTTGAGGTGAACGCCCAAAGGTGAACGCCCAAGAGGCGTCGCCGCGAATCTATTACTGGTCGTGGATCGATCCCAGAAGCTTTACAGCTGGGAGGCGGACGCTACTACAAAGCAAATGCCTCCTCCAAATTGCTTTCTCTCAACCATCTCCACCCCCAGATGTTACTGCGTTTCAAGAGTAGCTGATGTGTAATATTATGGCAAAATTTTCCAAGTCGCAAGGGTCTGCAAATTCACTTTCGAAAATCGCAACTAGCTTCAAAAATCTTACTCATGCAAGAAGCGAAATCGGAGAAACGAGTTCCATTACATTAAAAAACTCATAATACAGTAAATTGCAAATAGGTTTAAACTGCTACTACTTAATCTTTAAGTAAACTTGGTCTAACTACGATAGCAAGGTTTGGTAGTCGGAGTTTCATTGCATCGTAATTCGAAGTACATCCCACTCCCACTGACCTAAAGAGTTGCCTCTTTGAAATATCTCGGCATTGTCTTGCAACGGAAAGACATCGATCTGTCGGCACCTCAAAGTGAAAATACAGCAAGCACGATTTCATTTCGCATTGCCAGCAAGAAACGAGTGAAATGTTCTCTGATCAAGTCGCGCATCGCTACTACTCAGTTCCACAATATGTGATAGAAAGACTGATCTTATTCAAGCCGCTCATGAAAATGATTTTGTCTTTTAATTTATAACTATCCCTCGCAGGTATCCCTCGTTTCGTGCTCAAGTCAATTAAAGGCTCTCCAGATAGAAAGTTCTTCAGCTAAGATTGATGTAAGTAAGCGCATACGAGGTTGAGACATTAAACAATAATTTAGTTGGTGTTATCAACCGCGTTACATACAGCTACGTGTGTTATGTAAAGCAAGCACACAGCAAAGGCTTTTATCACCTCCCACGCTTTGGTTCGTAGAGGGCTTTTTAGTGGGTGATATGAAAAGAGATTCGCATAACCTCAACTTAGGCTTTATTCAGCCAAAAACGTAACGTGCACTTCTACAGTGCAGATCACAGCTGTCCAAAATAAACCACCACGATCAGAATGTGCACCAAATCACGCAAGATTACTCGAAGGGAAATCAATGCACACGCTGAGGCAAGCATTCCACAAACAGCGCATGCGCTTGTCATCTCATCCATGGAAATTCGCGTAAAATCGTAGAACAGTGCTATTATCGCTGTAATGCAATTATTGTCACAGGAAGGACGCTCTTGATAATTTTTGTTAAAGTCTGGTTAAATTCTAAGGCACGTGTACTCCCGTAGGTTCAAGTGTTTAGTTGTGTTACTTTCTGGTATAGTGTAGGTAAGGACAGGGCCAGATCAAGACGAAATTAGGCCTGATGTTGCATAGTGCATAAATACTGTAGTATGCTACAAGTTTTACGATTAAGTTCACACAAGCAGGTATAAAATAAATTTAACATAAGATCATCTGTTTTTATCTGGGCCTTCAGGAATGGGTATAATGCTACAGCATCAATAGCACCCACCATCCGGCCCTGGGTAAGGGTATATTTCCAGCTGAACTTCCTGCGTAATGGTAGGCTGCTAGCCTCGTTAGAAATCTGCCTGAAGTAGAAAGCAACGATAGAATTATTTCTTGTTGCTGAAGGAGAAATTACAGTTAACATTTACAAATGATTTCAAGGTGTTCGCAAAGATGAAACGTTTTTCTTTGGAAGACTTTTTGCTGATGATGAAGCTTGGAAAAAACATTATGAATCAGAATGCAAAAGGCCATCAATGCAATAGCGTCATTCGACATCAAGGAAACCAAAAAAAGTTCAAGTCACAGACGTCATCTGTAAAAATCATGCCCAACGTCTTCTGGGGTGCCCAAGGACTTACTTGTGTTGATTTTTTGCCAAGAGGAAAAACAACCAGCTCTAAAGCTGATATAGAGATCCTGCAAAAAATTAGAACAAGAATCCAATGAGTAAGAACCAATTTGGAGATGAACACAATCTTTCTTTAACATGACAATGCCCAGCAGCACTGAAGCGTTACAATATATAGAAAGCAATTCAACCGTGTGGACCATTCTTCCACATCCTCCCCCCTCATCTGATTTCAGGGACCTTGAGAGGTAATAATGTGCTGGTGCTATACCTGTTTTGGGCCCTCTTGTAAATTATGTACAGTATACCATAACTGAATAAGAGCGCCATTAGCTTTTCAATACTATGACTAGAAAACGACTAGCTTTATTTATATTTTACATTATAACCATTTACCAATTTTAACGGTTAATTTCAAAATGTCTCAGGCTGATCTCAACGAATGCACACAACACACTTGCTCTGCGAATTTCACAACTGTATACATCACATTTAACAGTAATAGTAATAGGCTAGAGTAATTTTCACTAGCAAAGCAAATTTAATAATTCTGTAGACCTAATACAATAATAAAAGACAAGAATTTAATTATTCGCTTAGGCATGGATTCTACCAGTTTTCTTTGAGTTACTGTCCCTACACCATACTTGAATAATGGCCTCTAGTAGCTTGTTCATGGTGGTGAAACCCAATTTTTGTCACGGAGATATTGTTATTGATCACAATTTCTCAATGGGTTTAAGATCTGGCGAGTTTCCAGGCCCATCTAACACATTTAATTTGTGTTTTTTGAAAATTGTCTTTCGCTCTTTTAGACGAAAACACGGGGCAAGATCATGCTGGAAATGTAATATTCCACCACTATCAGGAAATGCCGTTTTTTTATCTGGGATGACTTTGCTTTCAATTACATCAATGTATTTGTCTGAATTCATCATGCCCTCATTATTGACATAAGTGAGCCTACTCCAGAAAAGCTAAAACTGTCCCAGAATTTTTTTCTTTTGGGGGTGTTTTACTCATTGAAATGGCAGGACTTAACTGCTTACCCTTCCTGATCCTGACAAATCTTCTGTGCTTCCCTTGGACGAAGAAATGACTTTCATCTGAAAACAGCACTTTTTTCTAGTCTTCGACAGTCCAGCATTTACGCTTTTGCCCATTCTAATATTTTCTTCTTCGCTTTGGAGTAACAAGCTGCTTTCTAGCGGTTTCTTAGCCTTTCTTCCAGCCTCCAGTAGGTGGCGTCTCACTGCACTGGTGCTTATGTGAACTCCAGGATGCATCAAATCCTTTTGTAAATCAAAACTCGTTCTTTGCATACATTTTGCAATTTACAATGGCTGTTGGAGTAGGCCTATATCCTCAGTGTTCCGAAAGCGTAACAACGCGGTTCCGCTTCCTAGGTATGATATCTGCCACAAAAAATCACAGACATTCCACAATGTAAAACTATAACAATAAAAACTTCATGCATAATTGTCCATTTCAATTTTGAATTTTGAGGTTCCAGCACCCTAGACTCTCATGAGCACCTCCCTCTCGTGGGACCTTCTTGATATACCTCTTTCGGAGGCTACTATCACTTGGTGTAATGCAGGGTTTCTAATTCCTGCACCCCTAAAAAAGTTTGTTCTCACCTCGCACTCCTACAACTTATGATCAAGAACTAGCTTGCAAAAGTTTTGAAAGGAATTAAAATTTTTTAAGATGTAAATAATATCAAACATATGGACAAGAAAGTACAACGCAGATCAGGGCCACAACTAGATGATATTTTCGGGCGGGGAATGATTGTAACTTAGTAGCTTGTTGTTTTACCTAACAACTAAAAAAGTTTTTGGCACTTTCAAAATGTTTTTGAAAACTTTTTGGGGGGCACAATTGCCCGGTTGCCCTTCCCTCTGGTTGCGGGCCTGACACAGATTAACATTTCATATACCCTACTAAAAATAATCACTTGCTTGAAATGTGTGCAAAATTATAAAATGAAAAGGCTGATTATAACCCATTGCAAACGAAAACGTAAAAAACGCAGGAGAGTAATGAATAGGTCAATTTCCTGTCAAAGACGGACACTTCTCGCACCCCTAGGAATGATGTCTTCCATCCCTGGCTGGGAACCACTGATAGAATGAAAGTGACACTGACAAAAAAGCATCATGGCCACGATGAAGAAATGAAAACTTCTGTCAAGATTTGGCTTCATTAACAGCTACATGAGTCTTGCAAAACTGGAATAGAAGCCCCCATTCGAAGATGGAGCACAACAACAACAACTGAAAGATGTGTTGATGATGTTGAGAAGTATGGATGCGATTCTCTGGATGGCAGCGGAATTTTTATGTATGATTTGTTTTGTGGTGGTGTTCTTTTTCAATGTAATGAAACCGTAGCGTTACTTTTTGGCTCACCCTCGTAGGATATTGAGACGTAGCATATATTTAAATGAATAGCATGAGTCTCCGCGACAAAAGCGTTAGAATAATAAACTTGAAACTGGTCGTTTTTTCTAGAGGCAATTACGTCGCTTTGGGTTGCGTTGGCATATATCATCTTCTATACGAAAACAGCACCAAAAACAACCTTAAACCAGATGGTCAAAGCTCAAAACTCCGATGTTGTCTAATTTTCTCATCGCTAACATAACTATTCATTGCCTGCAAGAAGATGCCAACACCTCAAGATAAACAAACATCAGACGGCGCACATCCGGGATAGCGATACCTTTTCACGGTTCGCGATAACTGTGTTTGTTCTCGTGCTCATTAGATACGCCGTCGCAACTAAAAGAGGCGCAATAAGTCTTGTTAAGTGTAATCATTTCCACGTTGGCACTTAGAGCGGTCTTGCACATGCCGCATATGTATGTGCAAAATGCCATACGTCAATGGCGGGTTTGGCACATCGGTTGCAAACCTACCAATCAAGTTATTTTGCATCGCTAACCGGTCACGCAGAAACTGTTGGAAATATTTATCTGCGTCAATGAAACGCTTGTCCAACGACATGCCGTGTTAAAGTCTTGCCTTGGCTGAATTGAAACGTAGCTGTGTTGCTTGCACTAGAGACGAAATGAAGCGAGAACGCAAACAAGAAATTCAAAGGGCAGGTTATCTTGAAACGGTGGTCACTTTCATAATTTTTAAACTTCTAAACTGCATTGTGGAGAACGCAGTGTGCCGAATACAATTTTTCCCGACACCCGATATAGAACGATATGCGGAGATGATTGCTGCTGAATCGAGAATAGGTCTTCAGGTTGTTATTTTCTCGTAAATTAAATTTAGGTGAATTTGAAATGCATCATTTTGTCAATAGTCAATTTTCGCGAAGACTCTTATGGAAAACCACTATCTTTCTACAATTTCAAACTGAAATCTTTCAAATACATGCAAAGGAGTAACACTGTTTTATAGCAAAAGTTTTAATTGAAATTCTGGACATATTGCAAGGGATGGATGCTTGAACCGAAACGCAACAAGATAACACAAAGAAAAATCATTTGCAAACTATATTTCCATGGGCAAAATGAAAGCGTAGAGATTTTGTGGTCAATTCGCGGGATATGATTAGTTGGTGAGGTAGGTCAAAAATAGCCGATGACCAATAACGAGCATCTTGAAAATATCTTGAAAACGTGTAAGTCTGGTCAAAACAAAGCACTGTCTGCTGTTATCGCTTGCGTGCTGTTCCTTGCACTTTGCAATGAGCGCGAAAAGTTCGTGGAGAAAAGATACGCGCGTCGTGTTTCACTTTGGGAAACCGCAAATCTTGAAAATTGCACTGCCACGTGCTTTATCATGCTGCTGCAATGTAACCGGGCACGCGCTCGTTCCTGATACTTTCCTTGAAGGCTGCGGCCGGAATGGCACAACATCAGTCGTGGCTGGTTGCAGTGGCCGTGTGCAAGAGCTTTAATACAAGACGAGAAATGATCTTCGATGTCACCAAATCTCATAATAGTTGAACGCTGTGAGGGAGCACAAAACCAACCTGGCAGTTTGTTTTCCCACGGCGCCCGCAACAAATGCCTGTTGTTCTGCAACAAGTGAAGCGGCAAGAATGACGAGTCCCTATGTTGAGTATCGAATCTAGTCATCTAACCATTACATGGCTTGTCAGTTGTCAAACCGGTAAAGTGACCTTCCGTTTCAGAAAAACAATTATGAAATTGCAAAAAGCTTGATCCGAAATGATTTCAAGTGAAAAGACAAGAAATTTTATCATTCGTGCACATAAGCCTGATTTCGGTGACTACTTCTGCAGCAGGACTGCATAAAAATGATGGTTGTGTGGCAAAATTTGTCGAAATAAGCTGATATGACATGCACGACTATCGACAACTTCACGTAAAAATTCGCAAAGTGATACTAACCGTGAATTTCCTTTTCAAAGCAATTAGTTTTGCAACCGTACCATGTTGAATGGATCAGGATACATTGGATGGACTGGCTGCGTTGCTCTCGTGCTGAAAATTTACAGCACAGTGAGCATTGTCTTAAATTTTACCACCATGCTACTGCTTTTAACTCAAAGCAAACGGGTGTTGTTAAGAAAGAATAGGAAGCGTTTGTTTTATCTGATTACACGAATGCCATAGACGCTACAATGAAAGAGATGCATTAAAAGACATACAAAATGGCACTAATGAAACATCAACTCCTTCTTAACGTTGGAATCAGACTTTGAAGTTTTTTTCATCATCTGTCTGACACATCAGTTAGCAGAAAAATGGCCAAAACAATTGGACTAACATTTTTTATTCTAATTGATTTGCCAAGCTGAACACAGCCCGAAGCTTGACTTTTAGCTGCTGCACGTGCAAGTTGAAATCATCTTTATCCGGAGTTGTAGTTTCAGGCAATCATACACAGATTTTTATGAGCCGTTCGTGGGAGAGTTGCCACAGAGCTGGTGGTATATAATGTCAACAATTGCCCTCTGCAGCTGCGCTTTAGCCGGTGGGCGAGGACTGAGATTCGCAAAGTTATTTTAGGCACTGAGCGGCAAAGCAGGCCAAAATGTTACAGTACATAAAGCAAATACGTTCAGGAACGCGTGTCCAGTATTCTTTCGTACATAATTCTTTATGGTTTAATTTTTAATGTAACAACTTCGATTTTTATTGCTATCTTACGGTGGGCTTCCAAAAATTGTCAGTAAAAGTGGACAGCGAGTTGAAGAAGTTTAGAAGCACTGTTCCATATTGTAATAGTACCTCCAGGCGACCTCTAATCTTCAAAGCCGCTTGAGTCAAGAAGTTTCAGATATTTGTCTTTTTAGGAACAATCAGAGAACAAGAGCGTGGCAAAGCATTTCTAATTACCGGTTGTAAAAGCACATGAACTTCAAATTTTAGCCAAACCTTTTTTCCGAAATTTTCGACATTTCTGAAGCTAATCCGGGTCTCTTGCAATTTTTTATTTTTGCAGACACCCATTCTATTCGTTCCCTCAGCAATTGCTGCTTTTGAGCAAGGATATTTCAAATAATTTTGTCATTGACAAATGTAAATTTTGGAAAAGGTTTAAGAAAATCTCTGACGAACACTCATTGTGCAATTTACGCCTTTGGCAAAATTAACACTTCCGCAGTAATCTAGTCTCTAACTATCAAGTTGAGACAGAAAGCTGTACTTCAACATCATCTCAATCTTGTGCGAAAAGGTCAGAAATGCATTCTCGGAATCTTCGAGTGGTTGTGACAGGCGTAGACGTTCAATGTTCGAAGAACACATGTTGCTTAACAAGGCACAATATTTAAAAGTATGTAAGCCTGGATAGTGGCGGAAATCTTCCCCGATTATGATATTAGTCTGCGCAAAGCGATGTCAATTTCCTTTCGTCAACCGGCTCGCGCCGGATCGCGGAATGTTCTTTGTTGAACAACCCGGGCTTGGGGGGCAAGATTCTAGGCCGTAAATGACGATTCTGCGAGGAGGAACAGGAAGTTTCGAGTCTGCACTTACGTGATTCATAATTTTGCGGTCATTCTTGAACGAAGATCATACAGCAACATCTACTGATGGTCATGGCGCACGAGACAAGACACGCAACATGATGGACAGGTGTCTAGAACTCAGCAGTCTAAACGCCATGGGCAACAAACCAATCAAGATACATTGCGCAAAGTTCAATTCATAATTTTTTGATTTCTTGTTGAGAGTCAGGCGCCGAAAGTGTCATGAGAAGTAGAACCAGGGAATTTGCCATTTTCTGGATAGAGTCACCACCCATACTTGCAGTCACCGGTTAGATACGGTTAACCTTATTAACGGTTTGTGTATTTATGTGTGTGTGTGTGTGCGCGCACATGCGTGCGTGGTGTGTGTGCCTGTTTACAAAAGTTTTATCCTTACAGTTCTTGCATAGCCTCAATTTGTTTTCAAAAACTGCTATTTATCTAAATAACATGAGAATGGAATAGATAAATTTTCCCGGCAGCTTTTTGCGGCATTGATGACACACGCAACCTTTATATTTATTCCATCAGTGATCAAACATTCCTACAAAGTCTAACCTGCTTGGCTACCAGCCCACGCAGGATAATTGTAATGTTGCGCAGTAGTTTTCACCTCTCTCTCAGCCACCGGACATCAAGCCGCTAAGTACAAGTACAGTTTTCTCATGCAACGAATGTTTTTGTTCTCAGGAATATGTCTTCACACCGACAGAAAACACAAAAGATTTGCCACCAGTTACCTCGACAGACGTTTTACAGTTCAGGTTTAATATTTTACTGGCCTTTCACATGAACGTATTATGATAATGATAATGGTTTATTGTGTCATATGACTCAGCTAATAAGTTTCATATGACTCAGTATATCAGAATATACCTTCAATATTCGAACTTCCTTTGCAGGATTAAATTCTAACACACTTGAAACTATTTTTGATTGTAGCGTTTTCTTGAAAGCTTAACATATGATCAATAAAGTACTTTCCTAATTTGTATCGTTCAAAAAAACAAAATAATCTTATCATCTCAGTTTTCCAAGTTAATATTTTTACAAGAGAAGGGCAACTACTTGTAAGAGTTATGCCGCCATAACCATTGTTACAACCAAGCTATTGAAAAAATACGAAATTCTGCTTCAATTTTATAAAGTTTTCACGAGATTTCCTAAAGTAAATTGTTTGAAAAGCATTGCATCAATTACTCGTTGACCATGAAATCATGTATACAGAAATGTTCTAGAATATACCAGAAGGTAAACTTTTCTTGCGCTGGAAATCGAAGCAAAAAGGGCACATGAATAAAAGATGAAACTTTCGTAACATCCCGTACTTCCGTTTCCCATTAAATTTTGAGCAATGCACTTGCCAACTACAGACTTCAGGATTTTGACAAAGGCTGATGTTTTGCATGCGATGACGCAAAACAATGAACTGCACGAGCAAGACACCGTGAAAGAAAAAATCGTGCAGCTCTTTTCCTGGCAGATATTCGTTAAGTCTTTTATTTGCTCCTTAAAGTTTGCTCACGAATATCTAACAAGCGTCTAGTCCACATTCTTTGTAAAAACTATTTATTTGAAGCATGTTGCCAACACTGCATATAGAATCAGTGTCACAAACTTGACTGAAAAATACCTATGCCTGAAATGTCGCTGATAGGTTTAACAACTGAGGCATTTTTGGTTATCGAGAAAGGACATTTGAAGAAAAGCCACTGCAAAGTGAATACATGAACACCTGTGTAATGTAGCTCAGAGTTAAAAAATGACCCTGCGTTATGTTCGGTATACAAAAGCAGCAGGGATGACGTAACACTGAAATACCTGGAGGTCTGGACTTCCACTTCTGAGCGAGCCACGGGGTGAGCAGCAAAGCAAAAGTAGTTTTTGTCTGATAAGGCATAAGATGGAGCAAGTTTTCAAACTGGGCTGAAACTTTTTACGCTTGTCGTGTAAAAAGTATTTAGTTCTTTGAACTTTTAAGAATTTAATTTGTGGTTTAATTCAAATATTAAGAATTTTATTGAGAAACATTGAGATCATGAACAACTCAGATGAAACCTCTTTCGAAGGATGTGCAAATAGAAGTGAAATGAAATTTTGCCAATGCAAAAGCGTTACAAATAAACTAAACATCTTTGCAACACATATTAGTTGAAAATTGTTATGCCAGTTAAGATTATATCGAACCACAACAATCCTTCTGCTCTGGTGATACCATGCCACTTTGCAAAGATTTGAAGAACCAACAGTGCCATCAGTTATAGCCTCAGCCAGCAGCACAAAAAGTTAGCTGTTTGTTGCGGAAACTGGGCACCAGCCTCATCCGCTGCTGCATTACCGCGAATTGTTATATTGGTCAAAAACCTAAAACAGCCCCATTCGCTGCAGCATCCCTTTCATCACTTCAAAAAGCAGCTGAAGAGCTCAGGACAATCGGAAGTTGTTCGAAATTATGGGTGACCTGGACCAAGATGGACAAAGGACCTTACACTCTGACAAAACCACACGATTAGTCACTCTCTTATTCATACGTCTCTCGCACACGTCACGCATGGCTTACTCCTTCAACATTCAAAAACACTTTTGCGACGTCATGTAATCCCGTAAAACCAGCAAAACGACCCAAACTGTGATTTGTTGTTAATGCGAATTTACGACCGCGGCAGACTGACGGATGTTTCTACTATATGATTTGCGAAATTGGCGTTCTGAAAGAAAGCTTCAGCAAACCTAAAATCTGAAACGGTTTAAAATAATGTGTAATGCGTGCTTTTTCAAGAAAGATTGATTTGCTGAAGTAGAAACTTCCAAGTCCTTATCATTTACAAGGCTTGTTTAAAGTCAGTTAAAACTAATTATCACATACGCAATAAACCCTAAAAAATAAAAACACTGAAATTTTAACTTCTTGTAGACAGTAGCATCAGTTTATCAGGAAACAAAACGCACATAATCACGTTGGGAGCAAAACTTTATTTTGAGGCAAAAAAGAAAATATTATCCTTTTAGAACCAAAGTAGGAGAAAATTCGACATGCGACCCTATTTCCAAGAAGTAAAATGATCATTAAAAATATCGTTTTCAAATTTCTATTTCAATACCTTGTTTCAGTTTGAAATGAGTGTGCCAATGCATGAAACCGTTTTTTTTCGGGCAGAATATTTTTGCCTGGCTCTAAGAGACATGTAAAAATCCATGGTGATAATTTTTTCGATTAAATACTTACAAAAAATGACAAAAGATAACACCAAACGAAAGTGGTTTTCAAAAACAAAAATGGTCGTGAAATGCAAAGGTTTAATCGAGCTACCGTTCAAACACAAAAGTGGTCTTATCGCGAATTTATAAAGTTCATCAATGAACGAAAATAGTTTCCAAACTTCCTGACGAGTTTTTTGTATTACGGGACGACTCCTTTGTGAATTACAAGATGTAATTAGGTTTATGACAGTACCACATATTTTATCAAACATCGTTTTTTGGGCAAAGTAGGTTTCTGAATAAAAAATCAATATCTAGTCAATTACCTAATCTACATCGGCGTTTTTACCAGCTTATCTCGTATTTTTTACCTTCAGACATTTTCTAGACTGCATTCCGGTAGTTTCATTCTGTTTGACACAGGGCAACTTTTACTTTATACTCGGTGAAACTCTGTTACAAGAAAAATCTTGTTGTTGCGAGCATGGCTATTCAAAGAAAAGTAGTGAAACCAATGACATATGCGCAGTCCATGACGACTGAGTCGATACCCTCTGACGCAGCCAAAAACAGTCTCAGTTCAGGTTATTTACAATCTACTCAACTTTCCAAATAAAGAGCCAATGCGGTGAGATTTTCTTATTCATTTGTCATGTAATGTCTGACTCTCGTGCAGTGCTTATCTCCGCGCAGAGTTAGGATCATCGCTGGTGGCGTTTGCCACCGAGGCTAAGATCACGACCTAAGGTCATTAGCATTTTGTCTGCACCGCCCTGATAAGTGATATAGTTATCGCTTCCTCGCATTTACATGGGGGATCGCGGCTTGGCGAAAGGTTCGCGTAGACCGTGCCCATTCTTCGACGCCGCTTTGAAATGACCGCATTAGCCTTTTCATGTTGCTTCGCAGTTAAAAAAGGTCGTACCGTGTATCCGAACTCGAGAATCAGACATGTGCTTCACGATATATTTTCCGGACAAGAGGCGCTGACTTCGCAAATCGCTAAAAAAACGCTGAAAACGTTCGTAGAACACTTGAGATGCTGCACTTTGCTTGGACGTGACGTTCTGCGTGCACAGCAGACCTTGCCGAACACATAAACGTCATCACGTCTCGTTTCTATCGCGAAAGCCTTGAACGTGACGCGTGCTCGAAGAGCGTTAGCTGTCTTCAAAATTCATGACTCATCTAAGTCAAACGATACGCCTGGATTTGTTTGCTGGGTTGAAACAGTCGCGACGTTGAAGAATTCATTTGATTCACAATCATAACAAGGACCGCGGATCGGCGTCAAAAAATACCCTCGGCGGGAGGCAGATCTGGCAGTTCCGTTTAACAACATTACGAGCTTCCGCAAGCGATTCGGTCGACTCAACGCCAGACCGATGACCTTTGCAGATTAGCGGCTGCGCTTTCGTCCCTTTATTACGGCAAAAGCGCTTGTCGGTTGCCGGACGTCATTTCTAAATGTGGGGCAAAAAGTATTGAGCTCTTTTTCTGATCACTTAAGAATTTTACGAGATTTGCAGCAAAGCCAGGCTTCCATTTTGGTCTGAGGCGCTGGTGGAGTTCGCAAAAAGCTGTCCCCAAAACTCGCGAACCAAGCTCAAAAAACATAGTTTGAACATGACTGTTTTCTTGATCAACGTTATTAGCATAATAACCGCTCTTCTCTGTATTTTGTATATGGCACCTGCTACAACGTGTCATGGCAAAACCTGTCACTTCGACATCTAACCAGCTGCAGTATAACGCAGGTTTGGAATGAGAGCATCATCAGTTGTTTTTCTTTGTTCTTATCAACCACAATCGGATTCCAGTGACTGCTAACAATAACTGAACTAACAAAAAGCAATAAGCATTTCTTACTCGAATGCAGGTTCTAGAAGCAGTCAGGAGAAAGGAAATAGATCAGAAATAGATCATGAAGCAAATCATAGGCATGCATGACCTCGAGGCGATTGCTGTAAATGCTTTTTTTTCGTTTATGACAAATAAGTTTCATTTTTACTCACATTACTCGGGCATCGAGTTCGTGTTCCCGAAGTCGCCGGATGTGACCCTGCAATTGCACAGATAATAGGACTTTAGGGATACATTTGCACTTTGCGGTTGGATTAATTCTTGATTGAGTGGCAAAACCATGGTGATAATTTTTATAGCTGCTTATATTAGTGTGACAAGTAGTCGGCGTGGATACCTGCTGTATCATAGAACACGCTTTGGGTGATCACCAGAGAATACAGTGTTTCGAGGGGGAGCCGGGAAAGCACCTCCAGGTAAACTGTAAAACTTGCAAAATATTTTTCGGTCGATGGTGAAGAGCGCAGAGACAGAAACTTTATTTGTTGAAAAGAGAAACTACAAGAGGCGCGATGATCGCCTGGGGCTAACTACTTCCTCCTACTGGGGTCCGCCATTGGTGGTGAACGGTGTTTTCATAAAAACACTGACATTTTGGTTTAAAAGTGACGGCCATCATGGAGTACTCTCTGCTGGAAATAAAATATTTTTGCAAGCATTCCCATAAACCGTTTACAAATCTCGAAAGGCATGTCTAAAAGTGTTTTGAAAACATGCAGCCTAAGCCAAACACAATATATAGATTGTGGATGAGAATAATCTCTGCTTGTTGCCGCCAGTAAGGAAAATGTACATCACTTTGTGTTTTGCAGGAAGTTTATGGTCACTGTTCTGCCCACTTTTCGTAACTTTCTTTCTTAACAGCAAAAACGCACGAGTTCTAAGTTTGATTATTAATGTACATTTGCGTAAAAAAGATAGCAATGTGAGGGAGAACGTGTCTGTGTTTATTGATGCTAAAAACGTTGATGTTTTATTTCATAGTGAATCCATAAATAAAGACCTTTATTCCTGCGATGTTGTACGGAAAATGCGTTCATGTCTATGCAGGTCTGTTGCCGTGAATTTCATCTTTATGAGTTTCGCAGCCAAGGAAA